>Ga0233437_1006942_pt1 | contig 11246 bp, 18 predicted proteins | sample SI_122_August201_FD_182714 | JGI IMG/M metagenome (GOLD analysis project Ga0233437, IMG submission 182714) | Seawater microbial communities from Saanich Inlet, British Columbia, Canada - SI_122_August2016_200_MG | ecosystem: Environmental > Aquatic > Marine > Inlet | place: Canada: British... | reverse complement strand
GCCACTTGGCAACCTAACGAGCCAATTCTTTGCTAATGTTTACCTAAATGAACTGGATTACTTTATAAAACATAAATTAAGGGCAAAACATTATTTAAGATATGTTGACGATTTTGTAATTCTACACCACTCAAAAAAACAACTAAAACTCTGGAAAAAGGAAATAAATAATTTTTTAGGAGATAAATTAAAGCTTCAACTTCACCCTGATAAATCTAGAATTAAAAAACTAAAAAGAGGCATAGACTTTCTAGGATTTAGAATATTTATAAATCATAGAATATTAAGAAAGAGAAATATTAGATCATTTAAGCGGAAATTAATAGAATACAAAAGAGAATTTGATAAAGGAGATTTAGATTATGATGAAATTTATGCCGGTTTTGAAGGATTTTTATCTTATATTAAACAAGGAGATACCTACAAATTAAGAAAAAAATTAGTCAAAGAGTTTGAACACTTATTTCCAAACAAAATATCCGAAATTGAAGTAAATAGATATATAAAAAAATAAAAAAGAATTATTTCTTCTTTTCTTCTTTCTTGTCGCCGTTCTCGCCGTTCTCTTTCTCTTCCCCTTCAGCAGGTTCCCCTTCAGCAGGCTTCTCTTTCTCTTCTTCGGCTTTTGCTAGTTCTTTACTATAATCTTCTTCTAATGCTGAATTTATTTTATCTAAATCTTCTTTCAACTTAGCTTTCTTTTCATCATCAAATTCAGTCTTTTCAGATTTGATCATTTCATCATACATTCCAGCGTCAAGGTCTTCATTGATTCCAACTGGGTCTTTTCCTTCAATTAACAAACCCATTGGCCCACAACTCCCTACAACGCTCTTAACAGAAGCTTTGAGATCTCTTACAAGCATAGAATCCATTTTCATTCTAGCAACTTTGATTATTTGTTCCATTGCAACATTGCCAGATTTCTTAAGTCTCTGCAAACCAGATCCCTTCTGCAACCCAAGTTCTTTCTTAAGCAATTCAGAAACAGGTGGGGTTCCAATCTCTAACTCAAATGATTTATCATCTGTTTCAACAATAACTGTTACAGGAACTTTCATTCCTTTAAAATCAGCAGTTTTTTTGTTTATTTCTTCTAAAATTTCTTGAATATTAACACCTAACGGGCCAAAAGCCTGTCCCATAGTTGGACCAGCACTAGCCTTTCCACCTTCTATCATTACATCTACTTTTTCTTTACTCATTTTCTTCTTCCTCGTCTTCCCTTCTTATAACTTTAATAGAATCTAATTTAACTGTTATTGGAATTGGTACTGCTGCTTCTAATAGCTCAACAACAACTTCTTCTTTAGATTCATCAATTCTTACCACTCTTGCTTTTTCACGCTTAAACGGTCCTGCAATAATTTCTGCAATATCATTCTTTCTGATATCTACAACAATTTTAGCTTGTTCTAACATATGTTCCACTTCTTCATAATTTACATTTCCGTGTAATAAACCACGAGCATAAGGTACACCAACACATGCTTCTTCTGCATCTGTTCTAGATCTCGCTTCTACAAAAATATAACCTCTTAAACCGTGTGGTCTAAATAAACTATAAACATGCAAACCTTTTTTATCGACATTAGCGGCAACAAAGTCTAAAACTTGGTCTTCCCTGTTCGCAGTTGTCCTTAGTGTGAATAATTCTGATTCCATTTTAAAATAAATTCCATGTTAGGTGGATTAAAAACCCAATTCCTCCAATAATGGCGATACCAATGCCAGTTACTTTAACAATAACCTTTAGTTCGTCATTTGTAGGTTTCTTAGTTACTTGAAATACCCTTCTACATTGCACCCCAAAACTCTTGAGCCTTGAAAATGTGCTTCTTTTTTGATTTTCTTGTTCCATCTTAACTTGTAAACTCCAAGAATAACATACATGTGTGAAAAGATTTGATTTATAAATGTTTCTTTTTCAACTTTTATTGTTTTAATGTACGGGAAACAAAATCATTTAACCTGCTAGAAACCCCCTCGCTAATTAAACGAACTTCTGCCCCAATTTCCTCGAATACTTCTTTTGTCCTTGGCTCTTCCTGTTCATCCGCTTTTTTCAGGATATCTTGTCCAAAACCCATCATATATCGGTAATGGTCAAAATAAACACCATATAATTCATCTTCTAATTTTTGAGCTTTTTCAAGTTCTCCTGCTTCAATGGCTCTACTATAAAGGGCTCCAATCCGATTAACTCTCCTGTTGAAATATTTTAAATGATCTGTTATAAGCATGAATAAGCCACCATTATTTGACATATAAATGTTTCTAAATTAAAAAGAAAAGAAGAAGTTTAGTCAACAAACTCAATTCCAAGTTCATCTTCAATCTCTTTTTTCTGAGCTTGATGATTTATTCTCCTTGGACCAAATATTTGTGGACTGTGTACTCCTGTTACTATTAACATAACTCTTAAAGTTTTATCCAAATCTTCTAGAACTTGTGCTCCCCAAATAATTCGAGCATCTTCATCTAGTTTCTCAGACACAGATTCAACAACTTGTTTAGCTTCCTCTAGAGTCATATCAGATCCACCACACACATTGATTAACGCCCCGTTGGCACCTGTGATGTCAACATCTAATAATGGGTTGTTTACAGCCTTGTCAACAGCTTCAACAGCTCTATTCTCGCTGTCAGATTCTCCAACACCAATCATTGCAACCCCACCCTTGCCCATCACGGTTCTAATATCTGCAAAGTCTAAGTTAACTAATCCAGCTTTTGTAACCAATTCTGCAATTCCTTTAACGGCGTTAGTTAAAATCTCATCAGCCACTTTAAATGCAGTATGCAATGGCAAGTCAGGAGCTAACTCCAACAACTTATCGTTTGGAATAACTATCAATGTATCAACAATGCTCTCAAGCTTCTCTAAACCAAGAACAGCATTTTCATATCTTCTGTGGCCTTCCATTTCAAAAGGCAATGTTACAATACCAACAGTCAAAATTCCCAATTTCTTAGCAATATCCGCTATTATTGGTGCACTTCCAGTACCAGTTCCACCACCTAATCCACATGTTATGAATGCCATGTCAGATCCTTTCAAAACTTCTCGAATATCATGCTCACTCTCTCTTGCAGCCTCTTCACCCACCTGGGGAATGCTTCCTGCACCCAAACCATGGGTAATTTCTTTACCAATCAAGATTTTATGTGAAGCATTAGTGTATAACAAGTCTTGGGCATCTGTGTTAACAGCAACAGTTTCAGCTCCAGAGATACCCACTTCAGATATTCTGTTAATTGTGTTGTTTCCACCACCACCAGTACCTATAACTTTAATTTTTGCTTTCTGTCTAGATAAAATTTCTTCTAGCTCTTCATCTATAGAACTTAACCTCTCTGGCATTCTCCTATCGGAAATCACCGGATTATTTGCTTGAACGTTTTGAATCATACTATCCATTTGATTAGCCCCCTTTAACCTATTATGAGTTAGAAAGAGAAATCTGAATTAATTTATAAGTTTAATTATTCTAAAGTGGTTATTTAGTTTTTTCCTCTAAAAAGGTGATTTTTTTGATTTTTGGAATTAACTTTTTAATTTTCTCTTCAAAAGGTTTTTGTAACTGCTCTGGAACCTTGATTTTACAAGTAATTTTTAGTTCAGTTTCAACAATCTCAACATTAAAATTATCTTTTCCAAGCATAAATAGGCTAGCTTTCAATAAACTGTTAACCTGTTGCTCTACATCCTCAACTAGTTTGATTATTTTAACATTATAGATCAGATCTCTTCCTGCCAATGGATGATTAAAATCTAAAGTCACCCTTCCACCTGTAACACTCCTTACTGTTCCAATCATTCCATCTGCATTAATTTGTAAACCCGGATAAGGATTCATATTTTGTTTCTTAAACATGGAATTGGAGACAGTTTTCATTAATTTTGGGTTTTTCTTTCCAAAAGCATCTTCAGGGTCGATATCAAACTCATAATCTTTTCCAATTTCTCGGCCTTCAAGTTTTTTATCCAATCCTTTAATCACATGGCTTTCCCCAACACAAATTGTTACCGGACCATATTCCATGTTAGAATTTTTAATATTATTTGATGTGGCAACATCTTCATTAGAAGTATCAAACACTCTTTCTCCAACTTTTATTTTTCCAGTATAATCAAGCTCTATGAAGTCTCCTTTCTTTATCTTTGCCATTTTATAACTGGGTTTTTAATTAGTATTTAAAATTAACTAAAAAACAGTAAAATATTTAAGCTTTTAACAACTCCCTAATGGTAAGATGAACTGGAGAAACCAAATAGATCCAACAATTAAAGACCATGTAGAAGCAAGAGTTAGACAATCTGCAGAAAACAGAGAAGCAATCTTAGAAGCAAGTAATCCAAGAGAAGCACAACTATGGATTGCACTTGGACATTTATCTAAGGAACTTACTGACGCCAACATGAAATTAAGATACATGGAAAAGGTATTGGCAGACACACTTAAAGCAAAGAAAAAGAAAACTCGATCAAAGAAAGAACAAAAAAAGATTGATGATCTTGTAAAAACTTTGAGTAGACTATAAACACAAATTTTATAAATACCTCTCTTTCTCAGTTTCTTTATGGATAGAAAATTAGTTCATGCATCCAATTTAAAAGTGGGTGGTTTTGTCGTCTTCGACGATAAGGCTTGTAAGGTAACTTCGATAGAGATATCAAAGACAGGAAAACATGGGCATGCAAAAGCAAGAATAGCTGCAGTATGCATAACCGATGGTTCAAAAATCATCAAAATGTTCCCTGGACACGATAAAGTTGATGTTCCTATAATAGAAAAAGAAACCGCACAAGTACTTTCGATTGCAGGTACCACAGCAAATGTTATGGATATGAAAACATACGAAACATTTGATTTAGACATACCTGACGACATAAGAGACCAACTAAACGAAGGCGATCAGGTAAACTACTGGATAATACTTGGACAAAAAAGTATGAGATCAAAGTAAAATGGCATCAAAATTCGATGAAACTCAGGCAAGACTATTCAAAAATGTCTTTGTATGTAAGAAGTGTAAATCTAAACAGAAATCTACAATGCAAAAGGTATTACAAGGAAAAATTATATGTAAAAAATGTGGTGGTAAAGCTTTCAGAACATTGAGGAAAGCAAAGTAAGGATGGACATATTTTCATTTATTCTAGCAAATTCTGACAAATCTTTAATGGTTTTATTTGCGTTAGTTATGACTGCAATTTTAATTATAAAGAGAAAAAAAGTAGAACTTCAAAAACTTATTTTTCCATTATTATATTTAATTATGTATAAAACAAGTTGGGGTCTGAAAAAAATGGATTCCATCGCAAAAAGATTAAGAAAATATAGAAATCCATTAACCTATACCTCTGTAACTCTTGGATTTGTTGGTATGGTTCTCATGCTTGTTTTATTTTTAGCTTCTGTATACAAATATTTCTTTGTGGAACGGGCAGCAGTTGTAGCACCATTATTACCAGGTGCAAACATTCCAGGATTACCTGAATTATCTTTTGTACACTGGATCATTGCAATATTTGTTCTGGCAACAGTACACGAATTTTCACACGGAATCTTTGCAAGAATGTATGATATCAAAGTAAAATCTTCTGGATTTGCATTCTTTGGGATTTTATTACCAATCATACCTGCTGCATTTGTAGAACCAGATGAAAAGCAAATGGAAAAGAAGTCAAAGAAAGCACAACTAGCAGTATTATCTGCAGGAACATTTTCAAACTTCGTATTTGCAGGAATTTTCTTTTTAATATTAACTTTAATAATGGTCCCAATAACTGCGCCATTAGCACAAGAGCAAGGAGTTTTAATTGCTAATGTAACTGACGGGGGTCCTGCCTTTGATGCAGGCGTACAACCAATGGAAGTTATAACACTAGTTAATGGGGTAGAAATATCTTCTTTAGATGAATTAACTTTTGTGTTAAATAAAACCCAACCCTATGAGAAAATAGAACTAGTAACTGAAAACGGAACTTATACTCTAACTCTGTCAGAACATCCAGATGGAGAAGAATATGGTTACATGGGTGTGGCACTAGGAATAAAATATGGGCTTGATCAAGGAGCCATAGACAAATTCGGAAGTTTCCCAGTAAAAGCATTATTATGGTTAAATATCTTACTCTATTGGCTATTCTTAACAAACTTTATGGTTGGTTTAGTAAACCTATTACCAATGGGAATTGTAGACGGTGGACTAATGTTCAACATAGTTTTAGGTTCTGTGGTAAAGAATGAAAAAGTTGCAAAAAGAATATTTAACGTAGTAAGCATAGTACTTTTACTGTTATTATTATTCTTCTTAGTTCCAGCACTATTCAGCTACTTTATGGCCCCTTTTAGTTAAACTTAAAAATCCCTTAAATTTCTAAAGAATATGTTAGTTGATGTACACACACATTTAGATTTGATTGAAAAAGAAGGCAAAGACATAGATGTAATAATAAAAAATGCTAAAGGCTTTGCTGCAATAATTTCTAATGGAACCCGCCCCGAATCTAATAGGAAGGTTTTGGAATATGCAAAAAAATACAAAAACGTAAAACCTGCATTGGGAATTTACCCTGGACATGTAGAAGAGCTCTCAGATAAAGAAATAGAAAAAGAAATAGAATTCATAAAAAAATCAAAACCATTTGCAATCGGAGAAGTTGGATTAGATCTCAAACATTATAAAAATTTAACAAAACAAAAAAAATATTTAAAAAAATTCATACAATTAGCCAAAGAGTTAGAAATCCCAATGTTAATCCACTCTTGGGCAGCAGAAAAAGAAACAATAGAATTTCTAGAAAAAAATAAAGCTGAAAAAGTTGTAATGCATTGCTTCTGTGGAAATAAGGAATTAACGGACAAGGGATTAGCTTTGGGATATTATTATACTATTCCAACTGCCATAACAAAAAGTAAAACATTTAGAAAGTTAGCAAAAAGAGTTCCACTAAACAGGCTATTAACTGAAACAGATGCACCTTACTTATCCCCAAGGGAGTGGCCTAACGAACCAGCTTTCATAAAAGATTCAATTAAAAAAATAGCAGAAATAAAAAAGATAACCCAAGAAGAACTTGAAAAAATAATTTACATGAACTACCAAACTTTATTTCTTAAGTAGAATACATGTCTGGGGATGATCGTTCTAAGTCCCCGCCAAGATCAATATCATAAAAGGTGGTTGCAATTGTATTCAACGAAACAAATCTTTCTAAAAAAGTTGGATCATCTCCAAATGCAGGATATGCATCTCTAATCTCCCCTTCAAGTCCGCGAAGAATTCTTCTGATTGGTTTGGTTGTTATGAGGCTTTGATTTTCTGGCATTGATAAAAAAGTATATGCCGATTCAAGTACAGCAAATCTTAATAGGATTTTATTTAGTCCATCTGCATAATAATCTGTCATAAAAACAGTAGGGTAAGAATTTATATAAAACTTGTTAAACCTCAATAATTCTTCCTGTATCATTGGGTAGAATAACTATTGTTTTACCAACATGATCTATCTGCCCAAAATTTTCTTCTATATGCCCACAGATAACAAGCATTGGCTTAACTTCCTTGATAAATTTCAATGCAGATTTACTTCCAACATGCCCTGCATGATCCAAATAATCAGTTGTGGTCCCATATACTGGTGCGTGAGTAACCAAAACAACTTTTTTATTACCTTTTCTTTTCTTTATTTTGGGAATCATTTCTTCTAGATCTGGATACCTCTCAGAAAATCCCCCGCCACCATAACCCACAAATAAATAATCTCCTACAACAAAACCTTTTTTATGGAGAAATTTAATGTGTTTTGGTAATTTCCTAAAGTCTTGTCCTTCTTCATGATTTCCATGCACAAATCCAACTGGTTTCTTAAATTTAGAGAAATCCTTCATAATTTTATCAAAATTTGCACCAAACCAGGTAAAATCTCCTGCACAAAGGACCAAATCAACATCCTTAGCTTTAGCTATAAGTTTCTTTGGTATGCTTTCCTTAAAATGCGGATCTGCAAATGCTAAAATCTTCATAAAAAAAGAGAGAAAATAGAGTTTTTAAAGCTTTTTAAGCAGATAGGAATCCAATCATAACTCCCGCATCACAAGCATCAATATCACCATCTTCTTCTAGCACAAATAAGTCCTCTGTATCATAAAAATCTAGGAGATTCATTTTAACAGGCCCCCATCATTTTTCTAGCAGCACCATTATTCACTAATTTCCAAAACCTCACTTCAAAAGCTTCTTCTACAAATTCTTCCCATTGTTTGTATTCCGACATTACTATCACCTCTACACTAAAAATGGCAGAATTAGTTTATATACCTCACGCGCGTGCATGGCAAGCTGGCAAGCTAATACCTAAAACTCAGTCAACTTCTTAGAATAACTCACAATTGAAGATTTCCCAGGCACTTCTTCAACTTCAATCATCTTATTCTTCTTTAAATCATCAATTTTACGGTGAAAGTTTCTATAAGAAAAATCATCAGAACAGAGAGAATGCAACTCTTTTACAGTCTTACCACTATTCTCCTTAACTAAGCCCAAAACCTTTTGCTCATCTTCCCCAAACTCACTAAAACTCTTAATCTTAAATCCTTCTAACTTAGATAAAGCATTTTCAGCATGCTCTAACTTAATCTTCCTAGAAGATTTCATCTCAGCATAATTTCCAGCTTCACGCAACAAAAACAAACCAGAACGAATATCCTTCATCTCAATAGTCCGATCAACAATGGATTTCATAGCTTCAGAATCCCAAACATCAGGAACAAAAGCATGAGATGCCCTATGTTTCATTATACCTTCTGTTTCTGCCGCATTATAATGTTTGAACTCCAAAACTTCTGGTACCAATCTAGATTTAACTCTATCATCCAAATGAGTAATCCATTCAGAATCATTTGCAATTAAAATAATACTCTTCTTATACAAATCTTCACAAAATGAATAAATAATGTCAATGTCTTTAACCCTATCTACTTCATCTAAAAAAATGACTGCAGACTTTTTATTTAAAATATCTGCAACAACTTTCATTAATTCATCAGTTCTTTTATTCTGCACCCACTTGTATCCAATCTGCTCACAAATGGCCATTAAGATCTTATAACTAGTATCCTTTTTCCAACAATTAACATAAACAGCTTTAACAGAATCAGATTTTTCTTCTAGTTCCCTTTTGACATGTTTTGCAGCAAGAGTTTTCCCAATTCCCGGTGCACCATGGATGAATAAATTCCGCCCAGTCCTACCTTTTAATAGGGGGGCGATACAGTCTGCAATAAACTGTTGTTGATTTTCCCTGTACTTAATCTCTTTAGGAACAAAATCATAATCTAAAGCAATCTCATCTAGAAACAAACTTTCATTATCATGTAAAATATCATCAAATAAACCCATATCAAAACTAAATGCTAAGGGGGATATAAAGTTTTCTAAAGTTCTTTAACTCCTTCTTGGCCAGAAACCATAAACCTAAATCCAACTCCAAGCTTCAACAAAGCAGAAACCAATGCCATATGTTCTTTTCCAGAACCAGAAATAAAATTCACCGCAATTTCCCCAGACACTTTTTCTTTAAGTTTTTCTAATATTTCATTCTTCAATTCTTCAGCACTTCCATTAAGGTTTATCTCAATCAATTCAGTTTTTTCATTAGGAGTAAACTTCTCTTTACCAAAATCATTGGTTAACAAATAAACTTTATTCCATTGCTCACCATTAATTAATCCACTAACATGTCCCCATGTTCCCTTACCTGTGCTCAAAAAAGCAACTAAATCAGTCATTTTCAGATTCAAAATCAAAACTTACTATATAAATTTTATTGTGATAAAAAAATACAAAAACTATTTAAACAAAACCAAGTATATCTAATCTATGCCTAAAACAATTTCAAAAGACATACCATTATCAGAAATAACATTAAGAAGATATGAAAAACCTACTTCTTATACTAAAAGAGAATTAACAAGAAAGTTATGCTTATCAATTGGATTATTACAGCCAGGAGATTCCAGGGATATTATTGTGGACATCTTACAAGTTCTTCTTAATAACAGACACAAAAAAGTTTTGATGAATTCAGAAGAGATCCGGGAAAGGGTAATCAAATCAAGACAAAAACAAAAACTCCCAGTTAAGGGGGTTGCTTCTTCAAATGTGAGAAGACAATTAAAACGATTAAAAGATATATACATAGTTGAAAATCTAAAAAACCAATATAGAATAACAGACCATGAAAAACTCCACTATATCTTTAGCAAACACATAAAAGATTTCTACCTAAAAAACATTTTAGAAAGGGTTGAAGATTATTTCAAAGAGATCAAATAAATTTATAAATCAGATGTAATCTCAGATTCTATGGCAAATGATTGTAGAACCGGCTCAGATGTAGGGGACTTAGTTAGAAATCCTAACCCAGAGGGGTATAAAATCCCGATTGGTCAGTCAGATGATGATGCAACGATGAGTATGTCAGAACCCAGAGAGGTTGGGCTTGATACGGAGAGGCAAAAATATCTTGATAGAATAAGACCTATTTTGATGAGATATACTGAAACACTAAAAGGGGAGATTTTAGCAAGTTTAGACGGTGAGATGAGGTCTGCTAGTGAATTTCTAGTGGCTAAACGGGCGGTAAATAATTATAGGATGGGCGGGGAACAATTAGATAAATTAATTTTAGAGGGAGACCCCCTATCCAGTTCGAGAGAGACTGCCAGAAGAGGATAAAATGATATATGAACCCGCAGAAGATTCTTATTTGTTACAAAAACAAGTAAAGAAATTTGTAAAAAAAGGAATGAAAGTTTTAGACATGGGAACTGGTTCTGGAATTCAAGCACTAACGGTATTCAAGTTGGATGCACAAGTTGTGGCAGTAGATATAAATCCAGAATGTGTTGAACAAGTTTCCAAGTTGGGAATCAAAACAATAGAATCAGATCTTTTCCAAAATATAAAAGAAAAGTTTGATTTGATAATATTTAATCCACCTTACCTACCCTTGGATGAAAGAGAACCAAAAGATTCACAACTTTCAACAACAGGGGGAAAAACCGGGTCAGAAGTTTTGAATGACTTTCTAAAAAAAGCAAAAGATTATCTAGAAAAAGATGGAAAAATACTAATTGTTGTTTCTTCATTAACAAAAGGGATAAAAAAACATGATTATCACTTCACAAAACTTTCAGAACAAAAAATCCCAGATGAAATCCTAATTGTGTACT
>Ga0233437_1006939_pt1 | contig 11251 bp, 13 predicted proteins | sample SI_122_August201_FD_182714 | JGI IMG/M metagenome (GOLD analysis project Ga0233437, IMG submission 182714) | Seawater microbial communities from Saanich Inlet, British Columbia, Canada - SI_122_August2016_200_MG | ecosystem: Environmental > Aquatic > Marine > Inlet | place: Canada: British... | reverse complement strand
CTCCCGACCAATAAAAAAAAGGTCACCTAAACGGTAACCTTTTTTCTGTCGGAACGGGGAGATTTGAACTCCCGACCTCTTGACCCCCAGTCAAGCGCGCTAACCGGGCTGCCAATCACATAGCAAAAGAGAGACCTATCTACGACCAAAAGGAGTAGATAATGGCCACTATTAATGCTGTCAAGTCAAGTAAGGGGATCACAAAGTATTATGGTGATTTTAGAATCAACGGAAAACGGTACCGCAGGTATTTGGGATTAAGTAGAAAGACAGCAGAACAAGGTCTACAAAAGCTCGAATACGAGCTACGGTACCCATCAGTAGATGCTCAAACAGATGAGTTGACCTACTCAGAAGCAGTCCAACGGTTTCTGAAACATGTCGAACTCACAGGAATTACTTACGCACAGGTTAAATACATCCGCTCAAGAGTGAGAGTATTCCAACGGTATTGCGCGGGAAAGGGCATTACACGGTTAATTGATGTGAAACAGGATATGTGTACCAGCTACATAAAGAGACGCTCCCTTGAGCGTGTTCAGAATTTCTATCGAAAGGGTAGCAAGCAGAACTGGAAATATCCTGCGATCTCAACGGTGAACCGTGAGATTGGATTCCAGAAACGATTCTTCAGATACTGCCAGAATAATCAATGGATTCAGAGTAACCCTTGGTTGGGAGTACAAGCCCTAAAGGATAGGGGCCACGATGGTCCTCGCTATTACTTCACACCTAGTGATCTGGATATAATATTCCAGAGTGCTGGAAAGCATCATGATTTCTACTATTTCCTCCTGCATACAGGATTGAGGAGTACAGACGCATTTTCTCTGATTAGTAATTCATTTCATGGGAGTAGACTGACTATTCAAATGCGCAAGACAGGGGATTGGCTTAGAGTATTACCGATGCCAAATCATGTTATAGAGCAATTAGACACTCGGCTTAACCAAAGTGGGTTAGTGTTTCCCGAATACAGCTCAGATAGGCAACGGAGAAATGTACGGAAGAAACTGCAAGATTTATTCCCCCCAGATTGGGTAAGGGAGCATAATATCAACCTCCATACATTCCGTCACACCTATGCGCATAACATGCTTGATAGAGGCGTCCCAAAAGAGGTCCTTCAGACATTCCTGGGTCATCGATCTATTAGAACAACTGAAATGTATGCAAATTGGATGCCCTCGAAAGTACTAGAGAGATGGTTGAATTATAAATAATGCACCCTACAACTAGCATAGATTTTGCAAAGAGTTATATTCCAAGTGTTCAACTGAAAAGGACCGATTAGTAAATATCGGTGAAGTGATAGCAATGGGAAAATATGAGTAAAGTAGCAGTTTGGGCAAAATTGATGCTCGCTAAGGAAGACCAGCTGAGAATCAAACATTTCTTTTCAGACGAGTTCGGAATCCCCGCTCGTAAAGTTTTAAAAAGAATGCATATCTCAGTTTACCATAGTAGACGACCCATGAAGGGACTCGTTCCCACACAAGAAAGTATTAATTTAGAACTCTCTGTTGCAGAGACGCGTTTTATGGTGATGTATCCCGGTGGAGAAAATCCACGATCAGATATAAATCCAGCTAACCATGCAATTGGCATTCGCCTTCACAAACAGAGCAACTCAATTGAGTCAGTACGGGAATTTAGATCCAGGTTGTTGGAGTATGAAAGCAATCAAGTCTTAGGCAAAAGAAATCCGAGTACGCATAACAGAAGCGCATTTGGTGCGAGAAATTTTCAACCACACATGTCACTATTAAAACCTGGGAGCGTTTTGGATGACAATATCAAGGAGATTGCCGCTGAGTTCAGGAAAGAATTTGAAACATTAAAGTTTGATAGATTCGTGACTGATATTGATAGATGAAATATTTCTAGCCAATGCTTAATCGTTAATTACCTCAAGAACAGGATTATGAGCTCTTGAGGATTGAGATAATCGAATTTGGGATTGCAGTACTATCCACTTTTGCTATATCTGACTCTGACAAGAGATCAGATAATTTAAGTGAGCATGATTCCCACGCACCAACGCCAATATCTTCAGGAATGTGAGGACGCAAATCGGAGGCAGAGGCAGTGTAAAGTTTAGGCTTACTGATGTCCGTAATATCCCAAATATGAAACATATATTCACCACTCGGTTTGGTAGATGCTACCTTCCATTCATACTTGGAGATAAATAGTACTTGAGGGTCTGATGAACAGGTTTTTACTTCAATGCAGAGATTCTCTCCCTCATCCTCTGATTGGAGGGATAGCAAATCATACCCTAAGCCATTATCCTCTAAAGAAAGCCACTTTGGTTCATGTTGAGTACGATATTCCTCAAAGAGGAAAGAGCACCGTTCTCCAATGCGGCCTACTGCCACATTATTTGACTGTCTTGTTGAATATATTACCGTAGCTAGTCTATCCCACCATTCCACAATCTCAGGGTCGATGAGAATACTATTTCTATCGTATAAGCCAAGCTGTATAAAAACGTCTGACACGGATTCAGGCACATAGATCATTGATTTTTGCCGACCCTTAATCAAGGAATAGGACCAATAAGGTCTATCTGTTCGAATGTACATTTCTAGGAGATTTCTTGCTATAGACTGTGAGTAGCCAGTTGTAGGAAGCAACTCAGAAATCTGAGAACCTTGAGAGGTAAGTGAAATGCTATCATTGCTCAGATGTATCAGATCACACTTAATACAAAATTCTAAAGTATAATCAAGTTTGAGAATATTGAAGGTTTTACCCGAATCTAGATAAAGGCTTTTTATCTTATGTTGCTCAACACCTCCCTCAGACAAGTATTTAAGGAAAATCTGTGTATCCCATAGGACTGAAATTGTGAATTGGTAAGCTTTATCCATGGTTGAAAGATTCTATCAGATACCTAATATCATCCAAATCTATTCCAAGGTCAGTGGCTTTCCCAACATCCCCATCATCTACATATGATAGTGGCTCTCTTTCAACCTTAATTGAGGGGTCATCCAGGACAGATTGCATCCTGATAATCTTTTCATCCAATCGGTGTTCAACTCTATCATCGATGGTATTTGGGTGAATGAGGAGCTCAAATTTAGGAGTTCTTGACTGACCGATGCGACGAATTCTGTCTTGAGACTGAAGCCAGTGCACAGCATTAAAGCTTCTATCAACATATATAGCTCTATGACAATTGTGATGAAGGCTTATACCTTCAGAACCTGCAGCGGGATTAATGATTATGATGTTACAATCTGAATCATTGTTAAAGCTTTTTATAGACTCACTTCTTTCTGAGGAATCTATTCCACCCATAATAATCTTACTGTTGAGATCTTGTAGTCGGTATTGGAGAGTGGTAATATTTTTTCTGAACATCGACCAGATGACAACTTTCTCTTTGTCTGCAACAATGCTCCGGGCCCTATCACACACATAGTCAATCTTTGGAGATGATATATCCTCTAGTAGTTCTACTGGAAAGGAAGGAATATCCATAATTCTGTCTAGAAGAAGGAGTGGGTTGGATGTTAGCTGCAATAGTAACATTACGCTTTTCTTTATGTTGGCTATAGCAGTTGCACTGCCATAATTCACATTTCTAACAATATCATTCTGGAACACCCGATGAATCCGCCTTAAACCTTCAGGAAGTGGAACAACTACTGGTGTGAAAACACCATCGGGAATTTTGAGTTGCGGGCGGGTAGTCCGAACATAAATTGATTTTATTTTTTCTACGACATCGTATTCTTCAACATGAACTTCTGGATATAAAAATTTCATCTGTGAGATTAGGTCGACTAAACTATTTGGAAGAGGAGTTCCGGTAAGAATCAATTTGGCTGCAGGTAATTGTGAAAAAGATAATGCTGCCTTAGTTCTAATGCTGGACTCAGATTTGATGTAGTGCGATTCATCCAGGAACACAAAAACATTGTTTTGCATCATGTAGTCAAAGAGAGATTGCTTGATTTTATCTAGCTTATCATAGTTTACTATAAATCTCTTCGAATTTGAGTTTAGTATCTTAGCAACTGCAGAGCTCTGAGTTGAATCTATTTGCGTGAAAGTAAGTGAGGAGTCATCATAGCATCCCTGAATCTCATCATTCCAGGCCACAAAGGCATTGATCGGCGATATAACTATCAATTCATCTTCTGGTTCTGATGTGAGGGCGAAATAGGCAAGAGCTTCAGTGGTTTTTCCTGCTCCCGGGACTGAAAATGTAGCGCCAGCCTTCCTTGACGCTAGAAAGTGAACGTTATCTAGTTGATAAGTTTTTAACTCACGCTTAAACCCCTTTGATTCAAGAATATTTTGGATTTCGTCCAATGAAAAGGTGCCGGATGATGAGCCATCCTGGAAATCTGAGATAGCACCCATCGCTTTTTCAAAGAGGGACAACGCTTCATCAATATACGTAATCTGTTCACCAGTAAATTCCTCATATTCATTTACGTGATGAAGCTTGTTAACGTAGCTAATCCATGGGATGGTCAAAGTACCTCTTGCCTGAAGCAATCCATTGCTCGCAAACAACCGGGCAAGGTGCTTTAGGAGTATTTCGCTTTCAAAATCTGAAAGCAGGGCGGCTTTTTGTAAAGAATTATATCTGCAAATTGCCATGATACGTACTTACATCTTCTTTATTTTGCCAGTAAGTCGATTCAAAAAGTCTTCGATCTCTTCAAGTCTTAGCACAACGCCAGCAATGTCACTGTCAGATTCAAGATGTTGCCAAGCATTTTTCATATGTTCTTGCGCTCTGCCAACATTGATTTTGGTAAGACGTTTCTTATTTTTATTATTGTTATTGAAACTTATTACCTCAACATGACCCTTTAGGCTGTCTACAATATTCTCTGCTTTGTCGTTCTTTACAATTTTGATCAGCTCTATTTCCGGATGTTCACTTTTTAACAGATTATGCTCCTCGATAAGCCTCGTTTTCAACTTTTGGAAATTTTCAACGATTTTTTTGATAAACGAATACTTCCTACCGATTTTTACAGTTTTTGGGTTAACCAGGACAATTTGTTTAGCCATCTCATCATATAGTGATTCATCCATCGGTTTGGTTGTTTGCAGTTTAGATGACCCATTGTTCCATTCTCTAAAAACAAATTCGTTGTCGTTGACAAAATTTAGATCTACTTGACCACCCTCCATCATCTCCCTTGCGAGTGTACCTGTATTAATCCAATGGTTGATCTGTTCAATGCGCTTACTCTCATACGAGTGGGTGATATACTTACTGTTTTTGTAAAGGTTTATGATTCTTCGATACCCATCAATTGGGTCATCATATCCATTAAGAATACGCTCAAACCGCATGACAATTGGAAACCAAGCAAACTTTGATTGAATCGATTCATCAGTCTCCTGTAGGGCTTCAATTTTGTCGATGTGGGGTGAGTCGTTTGGAAATTCTAAGACACATACATCGATAAACTCAAAGTGGCTATATTTCGTCGAATCTTTTTCATATAATTCCCTCCAACAGCATAACCGTCGATTTCCTGAAATAACGAAACCATCTAGAGTGAGTACCAAGGCATCCTTTTGCTTCCTACCTGCTTCAAAATAGCTCTTTAAATTATTCTCAGATAACATTTCGTTTAGAATTGAGTGTTGTGCTATTTGTGCATTGTCGCTTTCAGAATCGTCAAAGACTTTGGGCTTCTTATTCACTTGGGCATATTCAATTTGATGACCAAGCGTCCGAGTATTTTGAATTCTATATTTTGGTAGGCCAAGAGGTATGGAGTACTTGGTATATGGTGCACTATCATCATCACTAATTCTCAAGGTTTCCTTGACAACAGGCTTGTGCGGATTATGCTCTAGCTTCTTAATTTCTTCCAGACGCTTATGAATACTGTAGCCTAATTGCATGAATTACTCCTTAATTTTTACGCCTATTGCACATATTGGGACGTTGATAACATTTTGATATACTTGTAACTCCCTGTACAAGCGATCTAGATAACCTCTATTTCCAGACGGACTCAGTGGGCAGATAATAATGCTGCTTGAAATGATGCCGGCATCGTAGCAATGCTCTAATTTAAGAACATCGTAGAACAATCGTGCCACATTTCCGAATTGAGTGCATATTCCAACTTCTGCCCGTACCGCCGAAATAGTATTTGCTACGTCAGCAGAGTACTTGAACTTCTGAATCCACCCATTTTCATCAAAATATGTGGTTAACTGATCTTTAATTTCAGACGCCGAAACTTCACTAGCAATATGATTCTCGATAAAATTGATGAACTCATCGTCATATTGATTCTGCAAATCTTTGTTAAACAAAAAACTGTGAGATTCCATCAGATGAAATCCTTAGGTGTTTTCGATAATGGGGAAGACTTTGGATCATAAACGGGTATTCTCCAACTTCTGTACCTCAACTTAGAATTAAGAGCATCTTCAATTCTTATCTTAGCTGCAGCTGTATAATCTGCTTGGATTTCACATCCGATAAACTTCCGATGCTTAATCGCAGCACCAGCACCAGCAGATCCTGCTCCAGAAAATGGGTCAAAAATAATATCCCCCTCATTTGTAAATGCATCCAGGCAAAATTCAACAAGTCCAATGGGGAATTGGCAAGGATGAGAGGTTTTCTCTACATGATTTCCCTTAACATTTGGGAGGTTCAACAAATCAGTAGGATTCTTACCATCAGGGTTTCCCGATAATTGACCCTTATTTGGTCCCTTAAAGGCCTTCTTCCCAGGATATAACTGTGGTACGCGGATTGAATCTAGATTAAAGGTGTAGTCATCTGATTTTGTGTACCACAAAATAGTTTCATACCTTCCAGAAAGTCGTTTGGTCTCATGAAGACCATGACCAAAATGCCAAATTATCCTATTTCTAAGCTTGAGTTTATGCTTATTAAAAATTGGCATGAAGAGTGAATCTAAAGGTGTTAGTACATTTTTATTTAGATGGCTACCCACTTGCCAGCAGATGGCTCCTTCATTCTTGACAAAGGGTAAAATTTGTTCAATTATTTTGCTTTGCCACTTCAAATACTCATCTTGAGTCAGTCGCTTTTCATACTCCTTGCCTATATTGTAAGGGGGTGAGGTAATGACTAAGTCGAAAACGTCACCATTTGGATATTTCTTTTTGAGCTTCTTTAAAAACTCTTCGACTTTTCCATTCCAGAGTAAGTAATCGGGGAGTTCATCTGGTATTTTGCTTTTTCTAACTGCTACTCGAGAATTGGACATTTATTGACCTTTGGAATCGATTCTTTGAGAATTGTATGCGAAATGCTGAATATCTAGTAGAGCCCCCATTTAACTGCATTTACACTAATAATGGTAAACAATATAAGGCAAAATTATTACACTCCACCTAAAAGCTATATATTAAGGTAATCTAATATTTGATAGAAAATACTAACGAGATGTATTATTAGTTATTACGGAGAATAGGTATAAGTAGTGATTGAAGGGTTAATCATTTTATATTTTGATGATGAAAAAAAACAACAATTCTATTAGTCGAGCACAAATACATTTTATTTATACTCAGACCATAAAATATAGGGCAGCTGAGATTGCTCTGATTGCAAAAATTAGTGACTGTTGGTCAAAATATAGAAAACCAATATTACACAATGCGAACGGTCCAGAGCACAAAAAACGAGCACTACAGCTCTTCCATGATGCTATCAATGAATTGCTCCAGTCATTTCATACCACATATCATGTAGAGATTCACATAGCACAACTGGGCAAGCTTGATCAAGACTTCCCCTTTAATCTAGAAATGGAATATTTGGGAGATGATATACCTTTCACAAAGCCAAGCGAAGCAGGCACTGATTTCCCTCTACGTACCATTATTTTTGATTTGAACTCAGGACTAGATGCTCAGCTAATTTCTGCGAAGGAATTCTTAAAACTGGAACGAATAAAGACGTCAACTGAATTCAATCTGGAATCGAAAGAACGACGAACAAATCTTTCATCTATTTATAGAAATCTCTCATTTCTCGTTGAGAAGGACAAATCTAAGAAGACTTATGAAGAGCTTTCTAGTGATTACAATCTCAGTGTGTCAACACTCAAATCCATGTACAAAGCTGCACAAAAACTCCTCAACTCTGGTGAAATCCATAGACTATTTAGTCCATTTCCCCCAGGTAATCAACCAAGGTTTAAATTAACGCTTAAGCATTAGCCTCAACCTTTTCCCCTATAATTTGACACCTCAATATTCTTAATCATATTAGGGCTGAAACGAGTGGATGGTCCACTCTTATCTATTAACCCGCGTAACCATCACAGTGTGGTGGTGAGCCTTCAGAGGAGGAAATACCATGAAGAATTACGCGAAATATGATATTGCAGGTAGACACATTGAAATTAGACGAGATGACTATAACTGGTTTATCTTGCATGGTCCCAATAACCTCAAAAACTTCGAGAAACATGCTGAATACTGGTATTTCAGTTCCTTGGAATCTATGCTGCTTCGTCTACATAAGTTGCTTCGAGACCTTGGAATGAAATCAATCGGGTACGAAGATGTAGTTCTAGCAATACAGGAAGCTTCATGTCAAATCAAGGAGATAGCTGAACAGTTAGCGGTAGCGGGAGGTGGCCGATGATTGCTGTAAATAAGTCAAAAACTCCAGAAAGAAGTCGCGCATACAAGACGCTCACTGCAGGAGAACTCGCAGTGGCAAACCTTCCAGATGAGGAATGGATTTTGGAAGATCTCATTGCGGAAGGAAAAATCACTATCCTTGCTGCAGATACAGGAGTTGGGAAATCAATGCTCGCTGAGCAGATAGGAATTGCGGTTGCCTCAGGAATAGGGGAGGTAATGGGATTCAAAATCCCATCAGCAAAGCGCGTTCTTTTCATCAACCTGGAAATGACCGATAGGGACTTGCAAAAAAGGCTCTTAAATATGCTGAAGACTCCAGGAATAAAGGGCAGTAGCTGGGACAAAAATCTCAAGGTGACAAGTGCCGGTGAGGAGGGGAAAACCCTAATGTTCGACAGTGTATGGGAGAGAATTGAGGATACTATAGTTGAGGAAGAACGCTATGATCTCATCATTGTCGACAACCTATACACATCTATCACCGCAGATGAAGAGAGCAACAAGGAATTGAAGCGGGTGATTCAAAAAATGCACGAAGTTGCTGGTATTAAGGGATCTGCGCTCTTACTCATTGCTCATCATATCAAGCACAACAAAGAACGCGACTATCTGGATGTGGCCACCATACATGGTGCTAGTTCACTCCAGAACAATGTCCAGATAATATTCCAGATTGCTAAGTCAGTAACTGAGCCAGGACTGGTTCTTCTGCGAGTCACGAAGAACAGATATTCACCTCGCTACAACAACAAGACACTAGGTATTAGAATGAATGACAATACCTGCTGGTTCGAACGCCTAGGGATGATCGATGAGCCAGACCAACACCTCATCTCGAAACGTGTGACGAGACAGCGGAAGGAGTTCCTGGACAATTTTGATCAGCAAATTACTCGTAGGGAGGTAGTTGATTGGTACGAAGCAAAAGGTATGACTGAACGTGCTGCAGATAAACGCCTCAAAGCCATGGTGAAAGCAGGGACAGTAAGTAATCCCTCACAGGGTGTTTATATGAAAACTGATCTAATCCATGAGGGGACCCTATAATGGTTCAGTTTGTTCAGTTTCAGAGTGTTCACCCGAACTTACTGTACCACTTGAACCATGCTATTGATCTAGCACAGTCTCAATTTTGGTAGCATTTTAGTGCTCGGTCTTATACACAAAGGTACCCCCTTATGATTGGGGGTTTACTAATGCTTTTTCGTTAATTGAGTTTGGTTACTTTTTGATAGTTTGTTTAAATAATCTTATCAAGGAGGTAAGAGATGCCGAACAGTCGTGATAATAGATTTGCAGCTCAGAATGCTGCACGACAGGCACGTAGAGCTGGAGGATTTGGTAGTGAACCAATGAATCTAACAACCGACACAAGGGCTAAAGCAGAGAAAATGTGGTTAGCCCTCACTGCTGGTGGTGATATAGCTGGTGCAGAATATCTGATGAACACTCTCAAGACTACTGGTGATGCTACTGCTGAAGCTCGTCTTGCTAGCGTAGAAGATATGCTTACAAAGATACTCGAATCTACTGACCCCTCTTAATTGAGGGGTTATTTCTTAATAAGTCATGATGTTACTCATTTGTTGGGTAGCACCTTTGCTGTTTAGTATTGCCCTATCTACTCTTTTAGTCGTAACAATAGATTGGTGTGAGATGAATCTGCTGGGAGTGTGTGTGATGACTTCTATCAACAAGGGCATATACTTGAGTAACATCAAGCTATTAATGAGACAGGCGAGAGGGAAGGAAGTAATATAGGTAGTAACTTCTACCACACGTATACCCTCTACTCATACCATTCACGTTCGTAATTGTAAAATCACTTAACAATCAAATTGGAGGTAATCATGGGATTACTACTGCATTGCGGTGGGGAAGAGACGTCATTGTACGATCTCCGATCCATACCGCTGCCAAAAGAAACAGATACATATAAACCAGTAAGTCATTACGATCTTGCTGTCAACCTTGGGGAAGTGGCTACAGGAATGCTACCTGAGTATCAATTGCATCAAAGTCAGTTTGGCTTGGCAAGAGATGGAAATCAAATGTTCGGTGTACACACTTTCAGAAATGGGAGTACTGATATGGGGTTATGCATTGGCTTTAGAAATAGCTATGACAAGAGCATGTCTGTTGGAATAGCAATTGGGGCTAGTGTATTTGTTTGTGATAACCTTGCATTGACTGGTGATATCACAGTGATGCGAAAACACACAGGAAATGTCCTGCAGGACTTAGAAGAGATGACTATCACTACAATATACCGGAGTAAGTCTAACTTCCATAGAATTGAGCAGGATGCTCAGATGATGGGACAGCAAATACTCAATGATGACTCAGCATATCGACTGCTTGGGTTCCTTTTTGGTCGTGGTGTGTTGACACCTCGTCAGTTGCCAGTGGTGAAAAGAGAATGGCTTTCTCCAGTATTCGACGATTTCAAACCCCGAAATCTTTGGTCGTTCTACAATGCTTGTACCGAAGCGCTGAAAATGGCTCCTCCTGCTAAAATTATGGAAAAGCATATCCAGCTCCATGATCTTCTCGCAAAAGCCGTGAACAGGTCATTCCCGCCTCGTCCCGTAGAAATACAACCCCTATAGGTATTGGGAGG
>Ga0233437_1006938_pt1 | contig 11252 bp, 13 predicted proteins | sample SI_122_August201_FD_182714 | JGI IMG/M metagenome (GOLD analysis project Ga0233437, IMG submission 182714) | Seawater microbial communities from Saanich Inlet, British Columbia, Canada - SI_122_August2016_200_MG | ecosystem: Environmental > Aquatic > Marine > Inlet | place: Canada: British... | reverse complement strand
AAGAACAAAAAAGATATATGAAGGATTAGAATGAGAAAAATAGGCATATGGCTCCCATATAGAAAGAAGCTAAGTACTGTTAATGAAAAAAACCCGGGATATCTTTTAAAGGAAGTCAGAGATGAAATTGTAAAAAGATTAAAATCAAGAAAAGATCTAGCGATAATAGAAAATCTTGATTTTAGAAAAGCAATAGTAAAAAACGGTTCTGTTTATCTTGATAATTTTTGTTTTGATGATCTTGACCTATTTTTTTGGTTTGGAGAGATAAACAGAAATGAAAGTTCTTACCCAATAGAAATCTTAAAAGCCATATCAAATAAATGTAAGGTCATACATAATCCTTTCTCATATGAAATAGGACTTGATAAGTTTAAATCTCTAGAGCTTTTAAGGCTTAATAGAATAAATGTTCCAGATATAATGCTAATATCACAAGAAAACGTTGAAGAAGCGAGAAAGGTATTTAAGAAATGGAAAGATGCTGCGATAAAACCAAGAGATGGGTCTTATGGCATAGGTATGATAAAAGTTAGTGATGAACAAACTTTTGTTGATGCTCTTGATTATGCAGCAGGAAATAAGATACATTATATTGAAAGGTTTGTCCCTAATGATATGTCAAAATGGATGGGAGTTAATGTTGTTGATGGAAAGATAATATACAGTTATGGTAAAGAAAAGTCCCAGATAAAAAATTGGAAAGTCCAGGATAGAAATAGAAAGGGTGGCCATATGATATTAAAAAAACCAAATAAAGAGCAAAGAGCTATAGCTTTGAAAGTTGGTAAGATTACTGGCCTAAACATATATGGGGTTGATATAATAAAAGGAACTGATGGAAAGTCTTATGTTGTTGATGTAAATACTTTTCCAGGATTGTATCCTGAACTCATTAAAGATGCTGAAAATGACCTTTATAATTGTATTAGTGACTTGATTGTTAAAAAAGCTAAACAAAACAACAGAAAATCCTGTATTTTCTGAGCCTTGAAAATCTCTGATTTTCAAAACAACAGAAAAATAAGATTTTTCTGAGCCTTGAAAATCTCTGATTTTCAAAACATTTAAAAAGTATAAGATATCTATAATTATATGCTTTTAGTGATTAATTTTGGAGGACAGACATGTCATCTAATAGCAAGAAGAGTGCGTTCTTTAGGTGTTTATTCTGAGATTTTACCTTATGATGTTTCTATTGATAAGATTAAAGAATTAAACCCCTGTGGTATGATATTATCTGGTGGCCCTAGTTCTGTATGTGAAAAAGGAGCCCCAATGCCAAATATGAAGATATTTGAATTAGGCATTCCCATACTAGGCATATGTTATGGGCATCAATTGATAGGTAAAAAATTTGGAAAGGTTGCTGCAAAAGAAGTCAAGGAATATGGAAAAGCAGAGATTGATGTAGATAAACATGGAAAGTTGTTAAAAGGCTTAAGCAAAAAGGAACTGGTATGGATGAGCCATGGTGACCAGGTTGTTGATCTACCAAAAGATTTTAACATTCTCGCCTCAACAGAATCTTGTAAAATAGCTGCTTTTGAATCTTCACAATTTTTTGGAGTACAATTCCATCCTGAAGTTACACATACTGTTAATGGTATCAAGATATTAGAGAATTTTGTTTTTGATGTCTGTAAATGCAAGAAAGACTTTAACATCAAAGATATAGTGGATAAGCTAGTTGAAGAAGTTAGAGAAGAAGTTAAAGAAGGTCAGGTCATAATGGGATTCTCAGGCGGTGTTGATAGCACAGTTGCAGCTACATTGATACATAAAGCGATTGGAGACAGAATCCATTGTGTTTTTATCAATCATGGACTTATAAGAAAAGATGAAAAAGAAGAGGTTAAAGGATTTTTTAAGAAATTTAAGTTTAAGAATAATTACATAGTTGATGCTTCTAAGAGTTTCTTATCTAAATTAAAATGTGTTTCAGATCCAGAAGAGAAAAGAAAGATAATAGGACATACTTTTATCGAGGTTTTTGAAGATAAAGTTAAAGAACTTGAAAAGAAAAATCCCAACATCAAATTTTTAGGTCAAGGTACGATATATCCAGACAGGATTGAATCAGCACAACCTTCAAAGTCTGCTTCAAAGATCAAATCACATCATAATCTTACACTGCCTGATAAGATGAAGCTAAAAGTTATAGAACCATTGAAGGATCTGTATAAAGATGGTGTTAGAGAATTAGGCAGAGAGCTTATGATTCCTGAAGATATACTTATGAGGCATCCATTTCCAGGTCCAGGTCTTGCTATAAGAATATTAGGTGAGATTACTCCTGATAGGATCAAGATATTACAAGAAGCTGATTATATTTATATATCTGAATTGAAAAGTTCTGGTCTTTATGATAAGACATGGCAGGCGTTTGCTGCCTTGTTCCCTGTTAAATCAGTTGGAGTTATGGGGGATTCAAGAACTTATGAATACATCATCAGTTTAAGGGCAGTTACATCACTTGATGCTATGACTGCTGACTGGACCAAATTACCAGATGATTTCTTAGAAAGAGTTTCTAATAGGATAATAAATGAAGTTAAGGGTGTTAATCGGGTTGTTTATGATATCACGCAGAAACCTCCAGGCACTATAGAATATGAATAAGGCTTGATATATCATAGAAAAGTTTCTTTTCTTAATACAGGCAATAATCCATAATTATGTTAATTAAAAACAATCTGTTTTTTATTAACAAATAAGCTCTTAAATATTTATTTTGTTAATATAATTCAAACTTAATACTATTCACCCCCTAAAGTGCAAGATATTATAACCCATAAAAATTTCTTACGAAGTTTACAATAAAGAATAATTTATAAATACATAAATATTTAATCGAATAATATGGGAGATATAGAATCTGAATCAAAATTCATCTGGAAATTGATCCTAAACATATTATTGACTCCAATCACACTACTTTTGATTATATTTAAGAAAAAAGAATTTAATGAATTATTCAAACCTTTTTATGATATAATAAAATTTGTATTTGAGCCTAAATTCACAATAATTATAATCATACTCAATGTTGCCATCAGTTTATGGGCTGCATTTTTACTAAGCGAAGTAACATTTAATCTTTTGATGAACTATCCGCAAGACTTACTCCATTTAGGTAGATTATATTCATTGATCACAAACGGATTCATCCATAGCAGCCCCACACATCTGATTGGAAATATGATAGGAATATTTATTTTTGGAAGGGTTGTTGAAAGAAAGATAGGGATGTCTAAAACAGCTTTAGTTTATTTTGGTGCTTTGATAATAAGTAGTGTAGGTGATTCAGCAATAAATCTTTTGATGACTAACAGCAATATGCCTGCATTAGGTGCATCCGGTGCTTTGATGGGATTAGTCGCCACTGCAATATTAATAGATCCCCTCTACATAACATATGAATTAATAATACCCCTCCCAATTATGATAAGTGGTTGGTTAGCTATTTATGGAGATTTTTCAGGAATATTGAACCCGAATGGTGATGCAGTATCTTATTTTGCACATATTTTTGGTTATTTATCAATTACATTGATTATGTTTCTTTTAAGTAATGAGAATAGATCAGAATTAAAAAAAGGCCTCATCATAAATTTGGTTTCATTGGGAATAGCAGGGATTATTTATTTTCTTATAATATCAGGATATATCCCATCATTTAATGTTCCTTTGCCAATTCCAAGTTAAAATAAATTATTATTTAAGGGATAAAATTTAATTGATATTATAAATGCTAGAGGAGTTTATAATACATTAATTAATATTTTAGAAAAGCTAAACCCTGGCTATATTGGCTTAAATGATGGAACAAACCTTAAATGTCAAGAATAAAATCTCTAGTTTAAAATCAAGATAAATAAATCAAAACAACATCAATAGGTTTTTATAGTTATAAATTTCTGATAAATATTATGAAAAAGATTTATTTAATCACATCAATATGGATATTGTTTATAATCCCCACATTATTATACGGATGTAATAATAAAGAAGATATATGCCCTTCAGGTAATATCACAGTTAAACCTTTTACAATTAAGATAAATAACTCAGATATCTCTATTGAAGAAGTCAATACAGATAAAGGCATGAAACAATATATACAAATCGATACAAAGGATTCCAGAACAAGATATGAAGATAACTATCCCCCATTACCAATAATAATCACTGAATATCGTTTCTTCCAATCAGAATCAAAGATAATTGATGTTGAATTTTCTGAAATTGAGGAATTCGACAATATTAATCCCCCTGCTGTCAGGAATGTTCCAAAATCCTCTAATTTAAACCCATTCATCTCAAAAAGATTCCGTTTTAATAGATTTCCAAAAGTGATGTATGTTGACAGGGAGATGGAATTTATCAGAATTTACCCTGTAATTTATGATATTAAAGATAAAAAAGCATTTGTTGCAAAAGAGATATCTTATTCTATTGTAAATTGTAATACAATACATTAGATAAGGTTTAAACTTATTAAATCAAAACATTTAAATTAAGATTATTCTTTTTCTCTGATTATGACAAAGATAGTGGTTATAGGATTAGGAGCAGCAGGTTTTGGAGCAGCTTTAGCTGCTAAAAAAAACGATAGAAAAGCAGAGATAACTATAATCGATGAAAAAGATTTTGATCTGATGCACCAATGCGGACTGCCATTCTTTTTAGAAGGTAAGATAAAGACAATTGATGATCTGAAGGATAAGATCAATATAGGTGTTGATATTATCTTAAATGCGCCAGTTACTTCTGTTGATACTAAAGGAAAAAAAATAGTTTATTCTAAAGATGGTAAAAAAGAAGAGATTGATTATGACAAACTGATAATCACTCCAGGAACAAAGCCTTTTACCCCCCTAATAAAAACAGACAATAAGATATACACAGTCCATAACATTGATGACACAATAGAAGTATACAAAGATATCAAAAAAGGAAATAAAGCAATAATTATCGGTGCAGGAGCTGTCGGTCTTGAAGTAGCAATCGCATTAAACAAAAAAGCAATGGACATTACAATAATGGATATGGCCAAATCAACATTCCCTAAATCTTTAGATAAAGATATGTCAGAGATAGTTGAAGAAAAACTAAAAGAAAAAGGAATAAAACTAGAACTAGGCAAGAAAATAGAAGAAATAAAAGAAAAAGCAATGGTCATTATGGCTACAGGTGTTAAACCAAAAGTAGATTTTCTCAAAGATATAAAGATTGGAAAATTTGGGATTGAAGTTAATGAAAAGCAAGAAACATCAATAAAAGATGTTTATGCAGCAGGTGATTCTGTTTGTGTTAATTCATATATCAATAATGAAAAATGGCCATCAGCCCTTGCAAATAATGCTTATAGAGAAGGATCTATCGCAGGAGTAAATGCAGCAGGCGGGAATAAAAAATATCCGGGCATCCTTGGAACCTTTGTCTCCTTGATAGATGATATAGAAATAGCAGCAGTAGGATTTAATTCATATTTTGCTGAGCTTTATGATATAAAAACAATAACCAGCAAAGTAAAAGGAAAAAATGGTCCTTCATGGTATGGACCGGCAAAAGACCTTGCCATAAAACTTATAGCTGATGAAAAAGGAAAATTGATAGGGGGCCAAGCTATAGGAAATGGAGCAAAAGAAAGAATAAACATCTTATCGACTGCAATTAAAGCAGGAATGACATTAAAAGACATTTCTGAACTTGAACTGGCTTATTGCCCTGCTGTATCTGATTATTATGATGTTCTTGTCATGGCTGCTGAATTGGGTTTGAGAAAGTTAAAATAATTCAAACTGACGGCTATCCCCGACCTAAATCTCAAGCTTGATTTAGGGGTTAGAAATTTATTTCTAAGCAATCTGGGTATTTGCCGTCGGCTTGAATTCTTGGAAATTTCGCACTGAAATATGAGGTATTATGCCTTGAGGGGATTTCTTACGAAATTTCCAATAAACTAAGTTTATCCTGATTTTAATAGTATTAACCGAAAAGTTTAAATATGTCTTATATGTTAATAGTATTATCATGGAAGAAGAGATAATTGAAAAGAATTTCCAAGAATACCTCGAAGTCGCTGAATATTCATTTAATAATAAAAAGTTTAATTCTGCTGTTACTTTGTATTATAAGGCATTGGTTGAACTTTGTGATCTAGAATTAATAAGAAAAATAAATAGAATTGGCGCTAATCACACTGAGAGGTTTAAATTATTAGAGAAGAACTCCCCTGAACTTTATAGTATTTCTTCTAAGATGTTCAAATTCTATAGGGATTCATATAATAAACAAATCTCTGAAACAATTGCAGGGCTTGTAAAAGAGAAGGTGGAAAATGCAAAAAGAATTGTCATTGATAAAAAAATGGATAAATAAGAATAATGTTTTAGATGTTATATTATTTGGATCCTCAACCAGAGGAAAATACAAATCCAAGGATATTGACCTATGTATATTGATAAAGGATGAATATGAAGAAAAAAGTATCGATCTTGTTGATTCGTTAAGTAAACTGATATCCAATACCCATGTAAGCATATTGACATTGAGTGATATAACTAAGGGTAACACATTAACTAAAACATTAATGCAAGAAGGATATAGTATAAAGAAAGAAAGAACTTTCTCGTCTCTATTTGGTTTTTCTAATAATAGCTTATTTATCTATAGTTTAAAGAACTTTTCTTCCTCTAAAAGAGTGCAGTTTCATTATATGCTTAAAGGAAGAGGGAGCAAAGGAATCCTTAAAGAGGTTGAAGGCGAATTTATAGGAACTGGAAGCATATTAGTTCCAACTGTTAAGGAAGATATTCTTAAAGAAGTTTTTGAACAATGGAATGTTAGCTATACTGTAAAAAGAGTATTATTTAGTTAATTCTATTAACAAAGGATAGATAATAACCTTTTTTTGTTAATGATATTAACAAGGTTTTTATGATGGTAGGTAACATTAATAAATATAATTAGAATTCTTAAAGTCATGCTAAGAAAACCAGACTGGCTAAAGGTAAAACTAGGCGGAGGAGATGAGTTCAACAAAGTAAAGAATATTCTTTCTTCTAAAGGATTGCATACTGTATGTGAAGAGGCTAACTGCCCTAATCTAGGAGAATGTTTCTGTAAAGGTACCGCTACGTTTATGATCTTAGGTGATATCTGCACCAGAAACTGTAAATACTGCAATGTTAAGAACGGCATACCATCCCATGTAAATCCACATGAACCAAAAAATATTGCAGAAGCGGTCAAAGATTTAGAGTTAAAATATGTTGTTATAACTTCAGTAACCAGGGATGATCTAAGAGATGGTGGAGCGATGACTTTTAGAAAGACCATTGATGAGATCAAAAAATTAACAAAAGCTAAAGTTGAAGTATTGACTCCTGATTTTAAAGGAGATACAGATGCTATAAGAAAAGTTCTTGAAGCTGAACCAGATGTTTTTGCGCATAACATAGAAACAGTAGAAAGATTGTTCCATAAAGTAAGACCTAATGCTAATTACAGGAAATCAATGATATTCCTGAAAAGAATAAAAGAAATAGATCCAAAGCAGATCACAAAATCAGGGTTGATGATAGGTTTAGGTGAGACTAAACAAGAGATAATCAAGACAATGAAAGAATTAAGATTAGTTAAGGTAGATATCCTGACAATAGGGCAGTATTTGCAGCCTAGAACTGACTTGACTCCTGTTGAGAAATACTATACACCAGAAGAATTTGAAGAGTTTAGGGAAATTGGAAATGAAATGGGTTTTAAGTTTGTTATGTCTGGTCCTTTGGTAAGAAGTTCTTATCATGCAGCAGAGGGTTTAAATGAAATTCAGATTGATTGATAGTGGTCTTAATAGTGCTTCTATGAATATGGCAATAGATGAAGCCCTATTATCCTCAAAATTGCCAGTTATTAGATTTTATGGATGGAAACCTCACTCTTTGTCTATTGGTTATTTTCAATCTATCAAATCAATCAATCTTGAAAATCTTAAGAAAAATAATATCAGTTTAGTTAGGCGCTTAACAGGAGGAAATGCAGTACTCCATGACAAAGAATTGACTTATTCTATAATCACCGATGAATCAAATATGCCTAAAAATATTATTGAAAGTTATAAAAAGATAAGCAAAGGCTTATTGGAAGGGTTAAAGAATCTAGGTTTAAAAGCTGTAATGAATGAATCCATTAAGAAAGGCGATAGATCAGCTGTTTGTTTTAATGATCCCTCCTGGTATGAAATTCTAGTCAATAAAAAAAAGATAATAGGCTCTGCTCAGAAAAGGATTGATGGAAAAGTATTACAGCATGGCGCAGTTTTAATTGATGTTGATGTTGAAAAATATTGTTCTTTGTTTAATAATTGTAATAGTAATTTTATTGACAAGGCTAAATCAAGAATAACCTCGATAAATGATGAATTAAACAAAGAAATAGATTACAATGATATTAAATCAGCTATGAAAAAAGGTTTTGAAAAATCACTAAAGATTGAATTTATTGAAGATAAATTAAGTGAAAAAGAACTTAAGCTAGCTGAAAAATTAGAAAGAAATAAATACTCAAATAAAAACTGGAATTACCTAAGATGACAACTATAATGGCATTCGGCTCATTTGATATATTGCACCCAGGCCATATCTATTTTCTAAAAAAAGCTAAAGCATTAGGTGATAACTTAGTTGTGGTCTTAGCAAAAGATTCTACTATTTTAGAAGTTAAAAAAAGAGAACCAAAATATGATGAACATCAAAGAGTAGAACACATAAGGGATCTAAAGATTGCAGACAAGGTAAGATTAGGTTATGAAGCTGACAAATATGAAGTTATTGAAGAGATCAATCCAGATGTTATCGCATTAGGTTATGACCAGGATGGATTTGCTGATAAACTAGAAGAAGAGATGACAAAAAGAAAAATGCATCCTAAGATTGTAAGAATTGATTCATATAAGGAAGAGCATTATAAGAGTTCTAAGTTAAGATAGCTTTCTTAATAATATAATGTCCAGTTCTTTCGTCTTCCATCTTTATCTCAAATTCTTCTACTTTTATTTTACTGTTGAACAAAGGACATTCTAAAACTAAACTTTCATATTCACCACCTTCGCCTATAGGTGAGACGTTTAAAGAACGCATCCTGTCTAAGAATGTTATTCCAATTGTAGTTCCTAGAAGTTCTTTATTTAGACCTTCTGCAGCTATACCTACAATAATAACCTTGAAGTTTTTCATCAATTCATTGATATAAAGTTCTTCATTGACACCCCACAATGGAGCGATTGATTTTAGCTTTAATTCATCGCATATATTATCTACTCTTGTTTTTTGATAGTTTGATGCTATTGCTCCAGAAACAATCCCTTCTATCTTATATTTTTTCTTTGCTATCTCTATTGCTTGTTTTAGGTCTTCAAGTTCTTCTTCTTTGATGCCATCTGTTTCCCACCACACTAATGGAATATCCATCGCTTTTGCCTGTAGCTTGACTAGATCAATATTAGGTATATGAAACATATAGGATTCAGGGTTTCTTGATTTTATTGCTATTACACAGACTAGCTCGTGCTCTTTGCTTGCTTTATAGGCTGCAAACAAACTGTCTTTTCCGCCTGAACATAAAATTCCTAATTTCATTTTAGTAGACTCTTCAAATAATCTTTCTTGTATTTAAATCCATTCTTTTTAGCTAGTTTTTGTATTGCCCTATCGAATTTTGATCCGTATTGTGCAGCCCTCTTTTTTCTCCACGCAAATTCTTTTAACCCTAATTGCTCTGCAACTTGTCTCAATATAATTTTATTTTGTGTTTCATCCAGTTTAAACCTTGAAGGAATCTTTAGTGAATATTCTATCAGCCCTTTTTCTAAGTAAGGAACTTTTAATGTTATTCCCTGTACTTTTGCTATCTTTAAATCCCTTGTTAAGTCCCTTTCATACATAGCCAGCAGACCCTTGTAACATTCTTTATTGATGTTTTTAGCTTTTAAGTGCCTTTCATATCCTGCAAAAAGTTCTTCTGAGCCTAAACCTGAAAACATTACCCTCACTTTATCTTTTTTTGCTAATTCATAAGCAATGTAAAAAGGCAAAGCAACCCCGACCTTGACCACATTTGGCTCTTTTAGGATTTTTAGGATCTTTTTTATGTATTCTTCAGTTTGTTTTAGGTTAATTGTAGTTACTTTCAGCTTAAAACCAAATTTCTTTGCTGCTTTTCTTGCATAAGTCAAATCTTCTGCTTGTTTTAGACCTTTTTCTTTCAATGCTGCTGTGTAACAGATAAATTTCTCCTTGTCATCCTTGCATACCTTAGCGATTAATGTACTATCCACCCCACCAGAAAATAAAATTCCAAATTTCTCTTTTGGTATGTTCTTTTTTATTGAATCTAGGATTAATTTTTTTAGATTAGTTATTATTTCTTCATGCATTTCTTTTAGCTCAGGTTTTATAGAGAATTGCCTAATAAAGTCCCGCCATTGCTTTTCACTGCCTGTATTTTGCATATCTTATAAGAAATAACTATTCTTTAAAAATATTTTGTTATAAGTTATAGAACAACGTTAAAAAAAGAGATTAATAAAAAAAGAAAAAATAACTAAATCATCAGCTGAAATCTACATCAGGCACAACATCAGTCCCTTCGTCAGCTTCAAACATATCTTTCTTCTCAAAGCCAAACATCCCTGCAACAATATTCGTAGGGAATCTTCTTACTTTAATGTTCATGGACTTTACTGCCTTATTGTATATGTCCCTTTCAACTTTTACCCTGTTTTCCGTACCAGCAAGTTCATCCTGCAATGAAAGATAGTTTTCATTTGCCTTTAGATTAGGATAGTTTTCAACAACAACCAATAACTTGGATAATGCTCCAGTTAGTTGTGCATCTGCTGCCTGCAACTCTGCCGGACTTCCTGCTTTCCCTATAGATGCTCTCGCATTAGTGATCTCAGTCAATATATCCCCTTCATAGGTAGAATATGCCTTGACAGTCTCTACAAGATTAGGGATTAAATCTGCCCTTCTTTGATATGCACTTTGGACATTTGCCCATTTCTCGTTTACAGCCTCATCTACCCTGATTAAGCTGTTGTAACTTCCGATAAACCAAAAAACAGTTAACAATAATATTACGCCTACTGCAATCAAAACTATCCATCCAGGACTTAATTTATTTTTTGCCAATTTTATCACCTCTTTAAAATTTTTTCAATTTTTAAGAGGTACCAGAAATTTCTT
>Ga0233437_1006937_pt1 | contig 11253 bp, 10 predicted proteins | sample SI_122_August201_FD_182714 | JGI IMG/M metagenome (GOLD analysis project Ga0233437, IMG submission 182714) | Seawater microbial communities from Saanich Inlet, British Columbia, Canada - SI_122_August2016_200_MG | ecosystem: Environmental > Aquatic > Marine > Inlet | place: Canada: British... | reverse complement strand
GCTCCCTTCAACCCGGTTCCCAGCAGGGCATCGACGACCAGATCCCCCTCGTCCAGCGCTTCCCGGAGCACCCCGAGGTCCTCGTCCGACAGCAGCGGTTCCACCCTCCCTCCCGCCTCTTCCAGCAATCCCAAATGGTGCGCGGCATCCCCCTTTACCATCTCCCGCGACATCGTCAAAAAAATCCGCAGTGCCACTCCCGCCTGGTGCAGCAGACGAGCGATGACAAATCCATCTCCGCCGTTGTTCCCGCGGCCGCAGACAACTACTGGACAGAGCCCTTCCAAACCCTCCCATTCTTCGACGATGGCATCGAAGACCCGGCGACCGGCGTTCTCCATCAACTCGGCTCCGGAAGTGCCAGCCGCAATAGTCCGTCGATCGATCTCCGCCATCTCTTCTCCCGTGACCAGCTTGACGAATTCCACCCAGTTCTCCTTTCAACTCTCCCAGGGCCGTATCAGCTCGCGCCAGCTCCGCCGCGGCCCCTCCGGGAGCGATTCTCCGGTGTATTTTGGCAGCAGACTCCTGAAACCGATACTGACGAACAGAACCAGGGCGGTCAGCATACCACAGAACAGTCCCAATCCGGAAACCACCCCGATGCCAAACGAGAACCCCGTTCCCAGCAACAACCCCAGCGACAGGCGGACATTGTCGATCACCAGCAGAAAGCTCTGACGGATTGTCTGCCAGACACTCCCTTCCTGAGCAATCAACACGGGAAAGAGATAGAGACCGATCAGGGCGACACCCAGCAAAAACCACAGCATGAGTCCACTCAGAGCCAGCCCCACCCAACTGGCGAACTGGTGATAAAAGAAGACGTTGACCACCAGCGCACAGGTCGCCCCAATGGTGAGTATCCCCAGCGCCTGAGCCCGCCAGGCAAATCTCCTCCACTCGGCCAACAGCTGCCCGAACCCCACTTCTTCCTCTCGCACCCAGCGTCGTGCGGCCAGGAAGAGCAGCAGCGTCGGCGGCGAGACCAGGACCAACTCCAGTGCCATCAGCACCGCGGCCAGGCCTCTCCCTCCCCCCATTTCACTTCCGGCTCCCAGCAGCAGCGCTCCAAGCAGCAGCCAGGGCAGGCTCAGCCCGGTCCACACCAGGTTGAACAGCACCAGTCCTCCCAGATGGTCGTAGGCGACCCAGAGGAACCGCCGCAACACCTCCTCACTCCCCCCCTTCGACGCCCCGGAGCATGAATTCCGCGTAGGTCCGTGCAGTCTGCACCAGGTCGTGCACCCGCAGTCTTTCGTCCACCCCGTGCGCCTGCTCCCCCTTGACGCCGTAGCCGACCCCGGGTAATCCTTCCTCTTCGACGAAGTAGTGCAGATCGGTAAAACCGGTGGTCACCCGGAAACCGGCCGGCCCCCGGCGCACGGCCTGTACTGCCCCGGCGAAAGCCCGGGGCAGCGGTTGGGTGGGCTCCACCACGCAAGGGCTGATGCGCAGGGGCGACTGGACCTTGCAAGCAATCCCCTGTGCCCGGGCGATCTTCTCGATCTCCTGGCGCAACTCCCCCTCGACCTGGCGCAGCGTTTCCCCGGGCACGATGCGCCGATCGATAGAAAAGACCGCCCGCGCCGGCACCGTGTTTACCTTGTCACCCGATCCCCCACCGAACACGCCTCCAATATTGACCGTCGGGCTGCGCAACTGCCCGTTGAAATCGCGAAACCTCCGACTTGGGACGGCCAACCCCTCCTTGAATTTCTGCAGTCCGTGCACCAGCGCCACCATCCGTTCGAAGGCGTTGATCCCGTCCTCGGGCCGCGATGCGTGCGCCGGCTTCCCCTGGATCTCCACCTCCAGCCAGAGCACCCCGTTGTGCCCGCAGCCCAGCTGTAGGCCGGCAGCCCCTTCGCAGACCACGGCGTAATCCGCATCTACCAGCCCCTCCCGAACCACGTACCCCGCCCCCAGTTCCCCTCCAGTCTCCTCGTCCGCCGTGAACGAGCACTCCACGTTGACCGCCGGCTCGCAGCCGCTCTGTTGCAGCGCTTCCACCGCCATCAGCAGGGCGGCAATCGATCCTTTCATATCTCCCGATCCCCGGCCGTAGAGCATCCCGTGACTCACCTCCGGCCGAAATGGATCCCCGTATCGCCACTTCCCCGCCGCCGGCACCACGTCGTAATGGCCGTTGAAGTGCACCGTTTTCTCCGCCCCAACATCCCAGCGAGCAACCAGGTTGTAGCGCGGGAAATCGGCGCTGCCGACGACCTTTTTCACCCTCTCATCCGGCACTCTGTGCACCTTCGCCTTCATCTCCAACTCCCGGCACCGCGCCTGCAGCAGGTCGACCATCTCTCGGTAGCGATCTCCGGGAGGATTAACCGTGGGCACGCGTACCATATCCTGCAGGGAGTGCACCAGTTTTCGCTCGTGTCTCTCTATATATTCGTGGAATGTGCTCATCTCTTCCTTTTTATGGAGGATCATCGATAAGAGTTTATTTTCTTGATATTTGTGCCGGAATCGATCTCATTTAGTATGGATTGACATACACAAATAGTCAAGATGGATTCACACCCACAGGACGATGCGGAGATCGGCTCAATTCGATTATGGCAGGTGGCGACACAGCGCACATAAGACAGCTCTTAATCGACCTGCTCGCGGCGTACAACGCAGGCGATGCGGAGAAGATCACCGAGTGCATCCTCCCGGACTGGTCGGTTTTTGGCGGTCGAGATCAGTTCGTTCCGGGAGGAGACAGGGAACGCCTCCAGGCAGCTTTCGCGTCCGGCTTCCGGACCGACCTGCACTGGCGCCATCTCTACGTCCGCCTCTACGGCCGGATCGCCATCGCCACCGGCTATCTGGGCGGCCAGGTGCACATGCCGGATGGCCGCGTTCTGGAAGATACCTGGAAATTCTACAAAGTATGGCTCAAAAAGGAGGGAAAATGGTGCATGGCCTCCGATGATGAACTGCCCCCTGCATCCCCCCCCCTGCTACCCACATCCGGAGATCGGCAGGAGATCACCTGATCTCGGGGATAGATCTCCAGGTATTTATTCTGATCGTCGATTGGCCCTGAAATTCAGCAAGATGCCTGTAAATCCATTCGCGGAAAGGACCTATCAAATCATCTCCAGGTCCTCCCCCCTCACTCATTTTCCCTCCCTGATTTCCGTCGAACTCACATCCATCCGGAACGCCTTTTCGGGTATTCCGTTCAACATTCCCCGCCATTTCTCCGGGACTGCGATCGACTCCAGCGTCCGATAAACCGACTCGTGCAGCCGGCCGGCGACCAGAAAATGGCAGCCCCCAGTCGCCATCTCCTCCAGCCCCCTCTCCATTCCCTCCTCTCCCCCCTCGTAGTACTTCTTCTGGAACAGACGCACCGCCGTGTCGTAGCCGATGACAAAAGTGCAGCCACCGAATAGTCGTCCTTTCCCGACAAAGGTCGGCTCCCGCGTCACCACGACTGGAAACCGTCCCCGGAACTGCTCGATCCTGCACTCCAATTCATCTCGGGAGAGTGGCGGTTTGTCGACGTTCTTCACCGAAATCTCCATGCAAACCGGTCGTCGGCACTGCTCCGATGCCACCTCGGCCAGTTGCACATGCCCCTGATGTAGCGGGTTGAACGAGCCGGAAAAGAGCAACCTCCCCTCTCGCTCGACTTCGACACAGAAGTTTCCTTCGACGTCTATTTCCACCGCGCCCACCTCTCCTCGGACAATCAGTTCGAGCGGATCGTCCAGCGACAAAGTCCGCTCTGTCACTTCGGCGTAATCCGGCCACTCCCCTTCCTCCGGGCGCTCTCCACATGCTTCCCCCAATGCTCTCAAACCCAGTCGACTCAGCAGATCCTCCTGTTCGAGGCGACCGGCTGTTCCCCGGTTGAAATACAGAGAATAAATTCGGTATTCCCCCTGCCGCCGCAGTGCGATGTGTCCCCGATCCTCACCGCGCCGCACCCGCCCGGTGGCCAGGGCTGCCGTACATCCCAGACCGATCACCCTCTCCTCGCTCCCCGCCAAACGGCAGCCCCTGACATACGCCTTCCCCGCCATCTCCACGGCTGTCTGCGCCTCCGCGCGATGCGGTCCGGGAGCCCCTATATAAGCACCCAGCGCAGCGGCGCAGTAGGGCACTTGTGCCTCCAGCAGCACACGCGACGCCCCCGGATGATTGAGCAACCAGGAGATCAACTCGCTCCCCCCTCCGGTAGTAGCCAGCCCCAGACGGACGCCGCTGTTGAGAATCCCTTCTACCTGATTCCAGATATTTCCATCGACCTTGCGCACCGTCTATTCCTCTCCCGAAGAGGTCCGTTCGACTCCCCTCCGAAGATTCTGCGACATCGCAGCCTGTCCCAAAAACTTCGGTGCCGGCCGGCCACCAATCCATTCGTCGACTGCGCCCCCATCGTTCCTCCGACCGGAACCGGAATCTACATCCTCCTCCGGAACGGTGTCAATCGCTCCGCAATCGGTCGATTGACACCGTTCCGAGCAGCCTCGATATTTCGCCGGGAAGCCCCATTTCACCAGAGGAGTCCGATTCCCATGGAAATTACCAAAGCCGTCATTCCCGTGGCCGGCCTGGGTACCCGCCTGCTGCCAACCACCAAGGCGATGCCCAAAGAAATGCTGCCGGTCGGCCGCTATCCGATCATTCAGTACGTGGTTGAGGAACTGATCGACGCCGGCATCCGCCACATCCTGTTCGTCACCAACCGCAGCAAAAGCGCCATCGATAACCACTTTGACGACTACTCCGAACTGATGCTCCACCTGGAACTCGGCCGCCACGAGATGCAGGAGGTCAGCCGCTTCGACTACCGCGGACGCGGCGTCGAGTTCTTCTTCACCCGCCAGCAGGTCCCCCTGGGCCAGACCAAACCCCTCGGTACCGGTGATGCGGTGGCCACTGCCGAGAGCTTCGTCGATGGCGATCCGTTTGTCGTCGCCTTTGGCGACAGCATCATCGGCTCCCGCGAAGAGCAAACGCTGATGAAGCGCATGATCGCCTCGCATGGGGACCATCACGCCTCCTGCACCATTGGCGTCCAGGAAGTGCCCCAGGAACTGGTCCACCAGTACGGCATCGTGGTTCCCATCCCCGAAGAGATGGAACAGGCCGACTGCCGCATCGGCGATCTCATCGAGAAACCCCGTCCAGAACAAACCCCCAGCCGGCTGGCCAGCAGCGCCCGCTACATCTTCAGCCCCGAAATCTTCGACGAGATCCGCACCGTCTCTCCCTCCCCCAGCGGCGAGATTTATCTGACCGATGCCATCCTCGCCCTCATCGAGCAAGACCGCATGGTGCGAGCGGTCAAGCTGGGTCCCACCGAACAGCGCTACGACATCGGCAACCACCGGGCCTATTTCAAAACCTTTATAGATTTCGCCCTGGACGACCCGGAGTGGGGGGAAGAAATCCGTTCTTACATAAGAGATAAGTCCAAGTAAAAAAACACCTTACATCTTTTTTTCAACTCTCGAAAAACTCACCTTGACAGTACCGGACCGGTATGTAAGTTAGAATACCTTTCCGGAATATTTCAACATTAAACCAATTTCAGGTGAGCCATAATGAGCCATTCCGCGAGTTGGAAGGAGCACCTGGCCGACCGCATACCGGTCGGTCTGGGCCGGGAGATCGACGCCTTCGAAACCCAGATGCACCTGCGCCGACAGGGCAAAATGGACGAGAAGCTCTTCGCCGAAACCCGCCTGCGCAGGGGCGCCTACGGCCAGCGCTACGACAACGGCCAGCGCTTCGACGGGGCTCAGATGCAGCAACTGAAGTTCCCCGAGGAGCAAACCAAGGGTCCCGAGACCCTCTGGCACGCCCCGGGCATGCTGCGCATCAAGATCCCTTTCGGCGGCTTGAACGTCGAGCAGATAGAGATGCTGGCCGACCTGGCCGAAGAATACTCCGACGAAATTCTGCACATCACCACCCGCCAGGACATCCAGTACCACTATATCCACATCGACGATACGCCCGATCTGATGCGCCGCCTGGCCGCCGTGGGCATCACCACCCGCGAGGCGTGCGGCAACTCGGTGCGCAACCTGACAGCCTGCCCCCTGGCCGGCGTCTGCCGCACCGAAGCGTTCGACGTCACTCCCTACGCCCACGCCCTGACCCATTTCCTTCTCGGGCATCCGGACTGCCAGGACTTCGGACGCAAATTCAAGATCGCCTTCTCCGGCTGCAAGGACGAGGCCTGCGGACTGACCGGCATGCACGATATGGGCGGTCTGGCCGTGGTGCGCGAGGTAGACGGTGTAGAGAAACGCGGGTTTGCGCTCTACGTGGGCGGCGGCCTGGGAGCCGTGCCCCACCAGGCGGAACTCTTCGACGATTTTCTACCCGAAGAGGAGCTGCTGCCCACCACTCAGGCGATCGCCAGGGTCTTCGCCCGCCTGGGAGAAAAGCGCAACCGGGCCAAAGCGCGCGTCAAGTTCCTGGTCGCCAAAATCGGCATCGAGGAGTTCCGTCGCCTGGTGCTCGAAGAACGCCAGAAGCTGCCCGAGGATCCACGCTGGACTGCCTTTCTGAGCGACATCCATTGCCTCGACGAAGAGCCATTCAAACCGGGCCAGAATCTGGAAAAAGCCGATCTCCCGGCAGGATTCGAAGGGTGGTACAAAACCAACGTCTACCACCAGTTGCAGCCCGGATACGCCGTCGTCACCATCAATTTACCCCTCGGCGACATCAGTTCCGCCCAGATGCGCGCCCTGGCCGCCGTCGCCCGGCGCTTCGTCGGGGACACAGTGCGCACCACCGTCGAGCAGAACCTCGTCCTCCGCTGGGTCAGCGATGCCGACCTGCCCCAGCTCTACCGGGAACTCGTCGAGATCGACCTGGCCGATCCGGGCGCCGGCACCATTGTCGACATTACCGCCTGCCCCGGCACCGATACCTGCAAACTCGGCATCGCCTCCTCGCGGGGCCTGGCCGGCGAACTCCGGCGCCGCCTGGGGGAGCAGAACGCGGATCTCGACCAGGCGATCGAGGAGTTGCGCATCAAGATCAGCGGTTGCTTCAACTCCTGCGGCCAACACCACGTCGCCGACATCGGTTTCTACGGCAACAGCCGCAAGGTGGGGGGCGTCACCGTGCCTCACTTCCAGGTCGTCCTGGGCGGCCAGCCGAAGGAGAACGCCGGATCCTTCGGCCTGGCCATGGGAGCCGTGCCATCGCGCAATATTCCCGAGGTCGTCACCCGTCTCACCCGCCGCTACGTCGAGGAGCGCCAGACGGATGAGTCCTTTCAGGATTTCATCCAGCGAATCGGCAAGCGGGAAGTCAAAACCATGCTCGAAGATCTGACTGCGGTTCCCCCCTACCAGATTGCTCCTGCCTTCTACCGCGATTGGGGCGACACCCGGGAATTCACCATCGGAGATATGGGCAAGGGGGAATGCGCCGGCGAGGTGGTGGCGATCGGGCAGATGGAGCTGGCAGCCGCCGAGCGCGAGGTTTTCGAAGCCCAGATCCATCTGGACGAGGAGGAGGCCCCAAAGGCATATGTGGCCGCCTACGGAGCCATGCTGCGGGCGGCCAGAGCCCTGGTCAAGGAGCAATTCTACGATGTCCCCGAAGAGGCTGACGTGGTGGTCGCCGAGTTCCGCAGCCGCTTCTTCGACACCGAGCTGTTCTTCGATCCTTACGCCAAGGGAAAATTCGCCGGCTATCTGTTCTCCGCACATCAGGAGCAACCGTCGACCATCTCTCCCGCTCTCGCCCGGCAGACCATCGAAGAGGCACAGCTCTTTATCGAGGCGACCTACCGCTGCTACGACCGCATCTCTTCCCCGGTAGCTGCTACCTTCTTTTCTTCAGTGGCCGCCACCTAGCGCTTGGGACTGAATGCAGAATAACCGGGCCAAACGGAGATATCGCTCGTCCTCGGAATTCCCCGCTATTGGCTGAATTATTGAATCTTTAGCTCTAGGCAAAATAATCCGGTCGCGTTATCAGATACTCTTAACCGAAACCGCTATTCCAAATGGACGATCTACAGCGTATCAACGTCAAATTCTTCCTCGACGATCCCGGGAGCCTTACTCCCGAAGAGGCGTTCAAAATCCTCAACACCTGGATCCCGCAGACACCCGACGAAACCCTGATCGACGTGGCCGATTACAGCCACGTTCCCGACGGACCGGTCACCCTCCTGGTCGGCCACGAAGCGAACTACAGCATCGACGATGGACAGAAACGACGCGGCCTGATCTACGCCCGCAAACAACCCCTGCCCGGCTCTCTGTCCGAGCGCCTGCACGCCGCCCTGGCCGCCGCCTTGACCGCCTGCCTGCGCCTGGAAGAGGAACCGGAGCTACAGGACCGGGTTTCGTTCCGCACCGACGAGTTCCTGCTGGTGGCCAACGACCGCCTGCGCGCCCCCAATTTCGCCGCGACGCTGACAGCCCTGCAGCCGCAGCTCGACCCCGTTCTGAGCGCACTGTACGGCAATTCCACCTTCACCTGCGAGCGCACATCAGACCCTGCGGAACGGTTCGCGGTACTCGTCAAAAGCGACACATCTCTGGATACGGCCGCCCTGTTGGCAAATCTGTCCAACTGATGCTTGACAGACTCTCGGGCCCCATCTTATCTTGCGGATGCTAAGAGCTCCAGAGCATATCTTCGCCAGGGGCAACCCTATTCTATCCATCAGGAGGAAACCATGGCTTACATCATTGCCGAGCCCTGCGTCGACACCAAGGACACCGCTTGCGTCGAAGTCTGTCCGGTCGACTGCATTCACCCGAGCGACGGCGAGGGCGAACCGATGCTCTACATCGACCCGGACGAATGTATCGACTGCGGCGCTTGCGAGCCCGAGTGCCCGGTGGAAGCCATCTTCGCCGAAGAGGATCTTCCCGAAGAATGGCATCCCTACATCGAGATAAACGCCAAGTATTTCGAACTGAAAGACGCTCCCGATGAATGGGAGGAGTACAAAGGCGGCAAGACGGAGTATCTAAAAAAGAGCGAGTAGCCCCCAGCCGCCCTTTCGCATCTCTACCATTGAGCCGGAAGGTTTTTCTGACCTTCCGGCTCTTTTTGCGCTTGACGGATCCGCCGCCGGCCGGCAAATTCTTCGTTTGCGCAGAACACCGAAACCCCCACAGACAGGAGTTGATTCGTGTCCAATCCCGTATGCCTGGTCAGCGGCTCCAGCAGCGGCATCGGCGCCGCCATCGTCCGCGCCTTCGCCGCCCGCGGTTTCGATGTGGTCGTCAATTACAACTCCGGCGCCGAACGCGCCGAAGGGATCGCCGCGGAGATCCGCCGGGAACACTCGGTCCAGGCCCTGACCGTGGGCGCCGACCTTGCGCAGCCCGACGCCCCTTTCCGCCTGGTCGACGCAGCCTACGCTCACTTCGGTCGGCTGGACGTAGCCATCAGCAACAGCGGCGTCTCCAGCTATATCCTCGACGACCAGGGGGAGGTAATCCGCTATCGCTTCCACGAGACTCCCGTCGAGCATCTCGACAAAGAGATGGCCCGCGTTCTCGACCTCAACCTGAAGGGGGCCTACCGCCTGGGGCAGCGCGCCCTCAAATATATGATCGAGCAGGCCCAAGCCGAGAAGACGCGCGGCGAAGCTCTCCAGCACCGCAGCATCCTCTTTATCACCTCGATCTCGGACGTGGCTCCCGAAACGACCCGCATTCCCTACGGCGTCAGCAAAGCCGGCCTCAATCACGCCATGCTGGGGGCCGCCTGTGAAGGGGGGCCCTATAATATCACCGTCAACGCCCTGCGCCCGGGCGTGGTCGATACCCCCCTCACCTCGCGCCCCTCCGGCCTCCTCGATCCGGAAGATGGCCACGAATACACGGTGGCCGAGACCTACGCGCTGATGGCGGAAGGGGGCTCGCAGCCGCTCCATCGCATCGGCGAGCCGGACGAAATCGCCTACGCCGCCTACGCCTTCACCCATATCCCATTCATGACCGGCCAGCTGATCGCCGTCGACGGCGGCTTCACCCTGATCAGCGGCTTTCCCAATAAGGAGCTGTTCCTCCAGGAGGGGCTGCGCCTGCGTCGGGAGCGGCAGGGGAAGAATACTTAAGACTCCCCGCCCTCCAAAACTCGCTTCACGGTACCCGCCAATTCCTCTATATCAACCGGTTTCGCAACCTTGCCAGCAAAGCCATAATCCGCGCACTTCATCATAACTGGATCAGCGGCATACCCGCTGGAAACAATGGCACGAGCGTGTGGGTCGATTTCGTGCAACTTGCCCACAGCCTCTTTCCCTCCCATTCCTCCCGGTATCGTCAAATCCATTATGACAATGTCGTAAGGAGAACCTGCTTCTAACGAAGCTTTATACGCCTGTAGCGCTTCATCGCCACACTGCACACTATCCACTTCATAGCCGAATATCCCGAGTGCCCTGCCCACTATCCTGTGAATCATCTCCTCATCATCCATGAGCAGGATTCTGCCAGTCCCACGAGGAAATTCCTCTTCTCGTTCGGCTCCGGCGACCGCCTGTTCCTCAGATGCAGGGAGATAGAACGCAAACATCGTTCCGACGCCGACTTCGGAATGGACCGCAATATATCCACCATGCCTCTTGATAATGGAATGGGAGATAGACAATCCGAGACCGTGACCGGTGGGTTTCGTGGAGAAATATGGATCAAAGATATTGGGCAACAGATTCTCTGGGATACCCGCCCCTTCATCTTCTACCGATACCTTGACATAATTTCCCGCCTCTAAGAGAAACGGCTCTTCACCTGAGAGCTCGATATTTTTTGCTGAGATCTTCACGATCCCCCCATCGGGCATGGCTTGATCCGCGTTGATGACGAAATTCTGAATGACTTGACCGATCTGTCCTGTATCGATCTCCACGGAAAGCAGGTCTTCTGCGAATTGATACTCGGCCTTTGTATTAGCCCCACGCAGGGACAGCGTAGTCGCATCTCTGACTACCACCTCGATAGAAGCCGCTTCTTTGGCTGGAGCTCCCCCCTTGGCGAAGGTAATCAACTGCAAAGTCAAATCTCTTGTCCTGCTCGCGGCCTTCTTGGCTTCCATCAGGATCTCGTACTCTTCCCTGTCTTTGTCTAACAATCGCTGCAACAAGCCCAGGTTGCCGGTAACCCCGGAGAGTATACCCTCTGGTTGCATAAAAACGGCGGAAAATCAGCCGTGTTCTGCCACATTGTCACTTGCGGTGCCTCTGGAAAATGGGGATCTATGGTGTTGACGAAGACACCGGAAACCCACCTCCAGGAGGAC
>Ga0233437_1006932_pt1 | contig 11266 bp, 10 predicted proteins | sample SI_122_August201_FD_182714 | JGI IMG/M metagenome (GOLD analysis project Ga0233437, IMG submission 182714) | Seawater microbial communities from Saanich Inlet, British Columbia, Canada - SI_122_August2016_200_MG | ecosystem: Environmental > Aquatic > Marine > Inlet | place: Canada: British... | reverse complement strand
AAAAAAAACTGGTTAGCGCATTGGGAATAACGGACCTGTGCCTTTTTACAGAGGCGCGCTATACGCGGCATCCCTCCCAGTCGGATCTCCATTCGGCCTTTCAGGATCACCCCATGGCATTGGAACATTTCCCATCAGGATCATTTGTTTCCCCCCCCTATCGCCTAAAGGAATCCGGGCTATGAGCTGGATTGAACGTCAGAGATCTTTTCTCGACTTCACCCTTTCCGCCCTCATGAGGCGAAAATGGAAAAATATTTCACTGGTGCTGGTCTATACCCTGATGGTTTTCCTCATTTCGTCGGTCGTATTCTTTACCAACGGGCTTCGGTATGAAGCAGAGTCCATTTTACAGGATTCTCCCGAGATGATTGTGCAGCGAACTGTGGCAGGCAGGCAGGCTCTTGTCCCGCTTCATTACGCAAAAGAGATCAAAAAAATACGGGGTGTCAGGCGGGTAAAATCGCGCCTGTGGGGGTATTACTACCATCCGGCTGCCCAGGCCAATTACACCCTCATGGTGCGGGATGATTATGCGTATGGAGAAGACACCGTGGAGGTGGGAGCGGGTGTCATCAGGACCTGGGGAACCGTCCGAGGGGATCAGCTCTATTTCAGGACATTTGACGGAGAAGCCCTTGAATTACGTATCATCAAGACCTTCACGTCATCCAGCGAACTGGTGACATCGGATTTGATCATCATGGGCAAGGAAACCTTCAGGCGCTTGACCGGGATCCCTGAGGCGTTCGCCACAGATCTGGCGGTTACCATTCGGAATCCCCGCGAGTCCCCGACCATTGCTGAGAAGGTCTCCCTGTCACTGCCCGACACCCGATGCATATTGAAAGAGGAGATCCTCAGGACCTACGCGGCACTCTTCGATTGGCGCGGCGGTTATACGATCGTGTTGCTGGTGGGGGCTTTTCTGGCTTTCCTCATCTTTGCCTGGGACAAAGCCACCGGGTTGAGCGCAGAGGAACGGCAGGAGATCGGCATTTTGAAAGGATTGGGGTGGGATACCTCGGATATTCTGATGATCAAATTCTGGGAGGGGAGTGTCATCTCACTGACGGCGTTTCTTCTGGGGGTCTCCGCAGCCTATGTCCATACCTTCATGGCTAGAGCACCCCTTTTTGAACACGCCCTCAAAGGCTGGGCGACCCTGTACCCGGCCTTTCAGCTCAACCCGAACGTGGATCCTTACCAACTGGTGGTGCTGTTTTCCCTGACAGTCCTGCCCTATTCATTTGTCTGCCTTATCCCCGCGTGGAAATGGGCATCCAGTGATCCGGCCGCGGTCATGAAACAAGGATAATCTTGACCCATCTAGGGCTTTTGCTTATAGTGAATCCCGTGAAGCATTTGTTCATTTTAAAGCTGAATAGAAACGGCTCATGCTGACTGAGGATTTCATGCTGAAAAATATTTACGAGCGGATCTGGGATCTGGCGCGACCTTACCTCAACACCCGAAAGAATGATATCCACACGGAGATTTCAACAGGCCTTGCCCAGCAACTGCTGGTGCAGGAAGGGGGAGAAGAAGATATTGTGATTCCGGCCATAATTCTCCATGATGTGGGGTGGAAGGAGGTGCCGGAGGATATTCAGTCAAAGGCATTCGGCCCCAAGGCCAGCATGCCGGAATGGAATCGCGTCCACGAAGTTGAAGGGGCAAGAATTGCCGGCGATATTCTTCGAAAAGTCAACTATCAAGAAGATAAGATTCTGGAAATCCAGGAGATTATCAAAGGGCATGACTCCCGAAAAGAAGCCATTTCACTCAATGACAGTGTTGTAAAAGATGCCGATAAATTATGGCGATATTCCGAAACCGCCATTCGCGGCATCCAGATGGGTTTCGGGCTTACGTTTGAAGAGTGTATCGAAAGGTTACGCAAAAATCTTGAGCCCTGGTTTTTAACGGAATCCGGAAAGCGGATGGCGGAAAAAGAGTTGGAAAACCGCATGATGGGAACTTCAATTTAGGTATGATTGAAAAACATTACAGTGATTTGATTCCAAGTCTGGCTGCGGAAAAAAGCGAAATAGGGCTCTTTTAAATAAATCATATAAAGTTAGGATTTTTACCAATGTCTTTGAAATATCTATTTTTTGCTGTTTTCATTATTGTGACGATATTCTTTTTCATAGATTTCATTAAGCAATATCGCTCATATCAAAAAAACAAAAAAGAAGATAGAAAAACGCACTGATACGGATGGTCACTACTGATATTATGTTTCCCTGCCTTTTGTTGTTTGATTTCTTTTATTGTAAACCTCTTAGACCTCTGAAGAACTGGGAGAATAGTTAGTGATGGGTATTCCTAATGTGGGGGAAATACTCGGGGTTCTAGTAGCATTTGCTATTATTTTTTTTATTATTCGATGGTTTCACAAAGCATACAAAAACCGTGATAAGAATGAAAACGTTGAAAAACCTCAAATATCAGATAAAGACTGGATAGGCGAAACTGATGAAGACTGGAACAAAATAGATACAATAGAAGAACGGAAAAAGAGGTCAATAAAAATTCCTTCTCGTGTTAAAAAGCACGTTTTAAAAAGAGACAAAGGAATCTGCTCCCAATGTGGAAGCAAAAAGCATCTTGAATATGAACACATCATTCCACTCTCAGAAGGCGGAAGAAATACTGTGGGCAATGTTAAGCTCCTTTGCAAAGCGTGCAATAAAAGGAAATAGAGCAAGCTTGGATAGATTTTTCTGGATTCTTGGTGGAAAACAATCCAAGATACTATTTTCCAAGATAATTACCATCCTTGAATTCAATAGCGCTTTTTCTGGCATTTGAAGATGTGTAAGTCCCTTTTCCATTTGGTCTATCATTCTTCCATTCACCGATGTATGAACTTCCATCGGCATTGCTAAGTGTCCCTTGTCCGAATTTTTGTCCATCCCTCCATCCACCCTCGTATTTCGCACCAACAGGCCAGGTATAAGTCCCCTGTCCGTGTCTTTTACCATCCTTCCATTCACCTACATATTTTTGACCATTAGGATAGGTATAAGTCCCTTTGGTAAAATTACCATTCTTGCATTCACCAACGTATTTCTCTCCATTGGGATAGATAATGGTCGCTTGTCCGTTCAAAACACCATCCTTAAATTCAGCAACGTATTTGTTTCCGTTGTCAGTGATAAATGTACCTAGTCCATTCTTGCAATCCCCTTTGATACATTCTTCTCCAAAAGTGTTTATGGGAAGGAGACAAACCAACAACAGGAAAGAGAAAAACAGGACACTCTTTTTCATTACAACCCCTCCATTCGAATTATCAAATTTAATTAAAATAAAAATAGTATTTTCTTCATTTGAAACAAGTCAGTAAAAATCGGGTTCACGGTTCTTGAATCCCCACTAACCTATTCCCCCTCAAGTTTGTTCTGTTCTCAGCCGGTTGTACAGGTTTCCTGGCGTTGTGGCAAATCTTTTCGCCACCCACACTTTTGTGGAGCCATTATTCAAGAGGGCTATGATTTCTTCTGTATGTTCATCAAACTTCGATTTCCCTGCTCCTTATAGGTCTTCCCAGGACAACCCCTGCGTCGTTTCCTTTTAGTAGCTCTTTTGTTCTGCTTATTAGGAAAGACTGGTGGGAAAAGAAAAATTTCTTAAACTAAAAATAGACTCAAGTTATCAACTACTCGTGTGGAAACATCAGAGTTTAATGTAGGGGGCGAATTTGATTTGAAATTTGAAGAAAAAAGGATTATTCTCACAGAAGTCCGATTAGATGAGATTAGTTCTTGACACTCTCCAGAGTACACTTTGGAATTAGGTGGGCAAGATATTGGATTAAAGGGATTTATTTAATGCTAAAACAACCTAAAATCCCTCGGGGATTTCCCCCGTGCGGGTTCGATTCTAGTCCTAGGTACCATATGAAATCAGGGAGTTAGGTATTCTTGCCTGGCTCCCTTTTTTGAATTCTTTTACCCTCCGTCATGATTACAGAAAAGCACAAAGGTTAAAAGATGAGAATAGAGAGGAGATAATGATGGAAACAAAAATGCTCATTGACCGATTGGGAGAGATCGTGGGAACGGACAATGTCCTCTCGTCCCAAATGGATCTCATGCTGTACAGTTATGATGCCTCCCTTGAAAAAGGGGAACCGGACGTGGTGGTGCTGCCGGGTTCCACCGAAGAGGTGTCGAAAATCATGGTACTGGCCCACAAGGAAAAAATTCCTATCCTGGGCAGGGGATCAGGGACCAACCTGACAGGCGGCACCATCCCCGTAAAGGGTGGTATCGTGGTACATTTTTCACGAATGAACCGAATTCTGGACCTGGATATCCCTAACCGAACGGTCACCGTCGAACCCGGGATCATTACCCTGGATCTCCAAACGGAAGTTCTCAAGAAAGGGTTCATGTATCAGCCCGATCCCGCAAGCCAGAAGGTCTCCACCATCGGTGGCAACATTGCCGAGAATTCCGGCGGCCCCCACTGTTTGAAATACGGGGTCACCTCCAATCACATTCAAGGGCTGGAACTGGTGCTGGATGACGGAACCATTGTGCAAACGGGCGGCAAAGCCTGGGACAAGCCGGGCTATGATATTACGGGCCTTTTTGTGGGATGCGAGGGCACCCTGGGCCTGGTAACCAAGGCCATCCTTAAGCTTGAGCGGGCCCCCGAAGCGGTAAAAACCATGCTGGCTGTCTATGAAACCATTGAAGACGGCGCCAATACGGTTTCGGCCATCATTGCGGAAGGGATTATCCCGGCGACCCTGGAGATGATGGACAACCGAGTCATGCGGGCGGTGGAGGAAACCATTCATGCGGGCTATCCCCTGGACGCGGCCGCCGTCTTAATCATCGAACTGGACGGCATGCCCCAGGGTATGGAGGAGTGTGCTGAAAAAATCCTGGCCATCTGCAAGGAAAACAATGTCCGGGAAGTCAAATTGGCCAAGGATGAAGCGGAACGGGCGACCCTGTGGGCCGGCAGGAAAGGTGCTTTTGGGGCCGTGGGCCAGGTCAGACCCAGTTACCAGTGCTGTGACGGCACGGTGCCCCGAACCAAACTGCCCGAGGTACTCAACAAGGTGATCCGTATCGGGGAGAAGTACAATCTGCCCATCGGCAATGTGTTTCATGCGGGAGACGGCAACCTTCATCCCCTCATCATGTTTGATGAAAGGGACCCGGAGGAAAAAGCGCGCGTGCAGAAAGCGGCCACGGAAATCCTGAAGGCCTGCGTCGATGCGGGCGGGACCATCAGCGGTGAACATGGGGTAGGGCTTGAAAAACTGAGGGAAACATCATTCATCTTCTGCGAAACAGACCTGGCATTTGAAAGGACCCTGAAGCAGGCCTTCGACCCCAACAACATCATCAACCCGGGTAAAATGATTCCCGAAGCCGTTTGTCAGTAATAACTTCTTGCAAGGAGCGTTCAAAGTGAAAAATTTTGAGGAGATTATCAATGAGCTCAGAGAATTGCTGGGACAGGAATCGGTCACGGTGGAACCGGATCGACTTTCCCCATTCAGGGTGGATCACCTGACCCCACAAGCAGTGGTTTTTCCAAAGAACATCCGGCAGGTTTCAGATGTGGTGCAGCTGGCCCATGCCAATAACCTTGGCCTTATCCCCTGGGGCAGCGGCACTCAAATGGCCATGGGCAACCCGCCAAAGCGCCTCGATCTGGTGCTCTCGACCTCACACATGAACCACATCATCGATGTGGACACGGCCAACCTGACCATCACCGTGGAAGCGGGTGTCAAATTCAGGGATATCCAAGCGCGCCTGGCCACCCAGGAGGACCGCTGTTACCTGCCCCTGGAAGACCTGGCGAGTGAAGCGGATGAGGTGATCTGTTCCGACCGATCCCACAGCGGCAGCTTTCTGCCCATGGACCCCCCCCAGGCGGACAAATGCACCATCGGCGGCATCATCGCCACCAATGCAGCAGGACCTCGCCGGTTGCTGTACCGCCTGCCAAGGGACCTGATCCTGGGAGTGCGCATGGTGGCCCCCACGGGGGACATCGTTGGGTCAGGCGGAAAAACCGTCAAGAACGTATCGGGCTACGACGTCTCCAAGCTGGCCGTGGGCTCCCTGGGAAGTCTCGGCGTTATCTGTGAAATGACCTTCAAGCTCCTTCCCCTGCCCGAAAAAATGGAAACCCTTCTCTTCTCTTTCCAATCTTTTGACGCGGCATCGGCTTTTGCAAACCAGATATTTGAAACAACCCTTCTACCCGCAGCGGTGGAAGTGTTGACCGAGGGTACCAGCAGCCACCTGCCCTTGGAGGACATCTCCGACTTCAAAGCGGCCCCTTTCGGGGTTGCCGTGGCCCTGGAAGGGCTTGTTCAAGCTGTCTCCCGTATGTCGGATGAAATGACCACCATGGCCAAATCCCACGGGGCAGTTACAAACAACCGTCTTGAGGACCACCGGCATCAAGCCTTCTGGCTGGCCGTGAGCAAACTGGGCCAAACCCTCGAAAAGGAAAATCCAGGGCTGATAACCCTGAAGGTCAATACCCCTATTTCAGAATGGGCGACAACCTTCAAATCCCTTGAAACCACCTTTTCAGGAGCCGGCCTGCCCTGTGCTCTGCAGGCCCACGCGGGAAACGGTGTATGCCTGGCGAGCCTTTTGCTGGACGGAAAAGATGACGGCGTCATGGAAAAGGCTGTTGGCACCGTAAACCGTCTATCGAACCTGTTCAGCGAAACGGACGGTTCCCTGGTGGTACAGACGGCACCTTCCCGTTGGAAAGCACAACTCAATATATGGGGGAACCTATGTTCGGCGTTCCCGGTGATGAAACGGCTGAAGGAAAAAATTGATCCATTGGGTATTATGAATCCGGGGAGATTTGTGGGAGGATTGTAAACAAAGAGAAGCCAGAAGTCAGAATAAAAGACACGAAAAGGGGTAAACCGGTATGAATATTGTTCAGCTCAAGAAATTATCCTACGACGAAGTGGCCAAATGCAACAAATGCGGTTTCTGTCTGCCCAGCTGCCCCACCTACAATGTTGCCAGACAGGAAGCCTATTCCCCCAGAGGACGAAATGCCATCACCCGGTTTGCCATTGAGGGAAAGCTTCCTCTCAGCGACGATACGGAACGATCCATTTTCACCTGCCTGGGATGCGGCGCCTGCACGGCCGTATGCCTCTCCAGCGTCCAAACCAAAGACCTCATCTTTCAGAACCGGGAGTGCCAGGTAGATGTGGGATTCTATCCCAAAATTGCGGACCGGCTGGTGAAAACCCTTGAAAAAAAACGCAATATCTCAGACGACGACCCGGAAGACCGCAATGAATGGCAGGAATTGATCAAAGAACTACCCGAAGGGGCTCTTGAGAAGGAAAAGGCAGAGGTGGTGTTCTTTGTGGGATGTGTGGCCTCCTTTTTTCCACTGGTACAGAACATTCCTGCCAATATGGCCAAGATCATGCGTAAAGCCGGCATCGATTTCACCATCCTCGGCGGCGAAGAATGGTGTTGCGGCTTTCCCCTGGTGGGAACGGGGATGCCGGAGAAGCTGGAAGAGATGAAGGCCCACAATCTTCAGAAGGTGGCCGACGTGGGCGCCAAAACCATTGTCTTTACCTGTCCCTCATGCTTTCACACCTGGCAGCATTTCTACGAAACCGACCTGAAACTCATGCACGCCACCCAGTTGATGGCGGAATTGATCCAGGACGGGAAGATCGAACTGACCCAGCAGCAAAACATCACGGCCACCTACCATGACCCCTGCGACCTGGGCCGCAATACCGGGGTTTATGAGGAACCGCGGCAGGTGATCCAAGCCATTCCCGGACTGACATTCAAGGAATTACCCATGAACCGGAAATTTTCCGTCTGCTGCGGCGGGGGCGGCAACGTTGAGATGACCGACCCGGATCTATCAGCCCAGGTGGCCCAGATGAAACTGGATTCGATTCAGGCGACAGGCGCGGACATGGTCATCACTGCCTGCCAGCAATGCGTACGAACCATGGCCAGCCGGGCGCGACGGCAGAAGATAGACGTGCAGGTGAAGGATTTGACCGAACTGGTAGTAGAAGCAATGGGTTGACACTGCCTATCCTCTTACCTATACTCCTGAAAAATCAACCTTCTCAAGGGAGACTAAAATGAGCTTTAATGCAAGTGAATTCAGAGATATTGATCCGGGTCAGCGGGTTCTCATGGGCCCCGGGCCCAGCGACGTGCCCCCCCGTGTACTCCAGGCCCTGTCAGCACCCTGTATCGGGCATCTGGACCCCGCGTTTCTGTCCATCATGAATGAAACCCAGGCCCTGCTGCGCCATCTCTTTCAGACGGAGAACGAATTGACCATTGCCGTTTCAGGCACCGGCAGCGCCGGCATGGAAACCTGCTTTGTCAATCTCGTGGAACCCGGTGATGAAGTGGTGGTATGCGTGAACGGCGTCTTTGGAACCCGCATGTGCGACATCGTGGGTCGCCTTGGGGGAAACCTCATTCGTGTGGATGCCCCCTGGGGAAAGACCATCGACCCCAACGCAGTCCGTGATGCGGTCAAAGGGAAAAGCCCCAAGGTCCTGGCCATTGTTCACGCCGAAACCTCCACCGGCGTCTGCCAGCCCCTGGAAGAAATCAAAACCATCGCCAGTGATGCGGGCGCACTCTTTCTAGTGGATATGGTGACCTCACTGGGCGGCATGGAGGTGGCCCTTGACAAAATGGGCATTGATGCCGCCTACAGCGGTACTCAGAAATGCATCTCCTGCCCGCCGGGGCTCTCCCCCGTCTCATTCAGCCCGGCCGCCATGGATGTGCTGAAGCAGCGCAAAACCCCCGTGGTCAGCTGGTACCTGGATATGAGCATGGTGAGCAGCTACTGGGGCAATGAACGAAAATATCATCACACGGCCCCCATCAACATGAACTATGCCCTTCGGGAAGCCCTGAGACTCATTGCCGAAGAAGGGCTTGAGGCCCGTTTTGCCCGACACCTGTTGAATCACCGAGCACTGGTGGCCGGTGTGGAGGCCATGGGCCTCTCCATGCTGGTGGCTGAAGGGGAGCGGCTCCCCATGTTGAATGCCGTCTGCATTCCGGACGGCGCTGATGATTTGAAGGTGCGAAAGGCGCTCTTAAACGATTTCGGCATGGAAATCGGGGGAGGGTTAGGAGATCTGGCCGGTAAAGTATGGCGGGTCGGCCTCATGGGTCACGCATCCCGCCGCAGAAACGTGGTCCTGTTTCTGTCAGCCCTTGAAACCATCCTGAAAACCCAAGGCGCCGGCATTAACACCGGCAAAGCCCTTGACGCCGCTGCGGCCGTTTATTAGGCCTCATTGTAGGGGCGCACCTATGTGTGCGCCCTTTTAATCAGGGCGAACACGGGGGTCCGTTGCATCGGGGGCCGGACACGGAGGTTCGGTTACGTCGAGGGCGGACACATAGGTCCGCCCCTACAGGCATCTTCTTGGTTTCAATGGTTTCTCTCCTCTCTCATCAGACCGGGTAAGACGATCCTGCTGGCCCCCTGGAACGATGAAACACCTTCTCAAGCACTTGAACCTCTTTCATCCTACCGGCATCCAGAAATACCCCATACACGGGATCTGTTTTATCCAACGAACGACCCAGAAGCTTCTGTTCCAGGAGTGAAAGGGCCTCCACCGATTTGTCACAGACCGGGTACCCCTTGTCGTCACAGGAAATGTCTACCTCACGTGACACTTGGGAAATATTATTGATATCCACCAGTTTTATTCCCCCTGATGGCGTCAGCACCAGGTTCCCGACCCCTGCCAGATCGGGGATTAAAGAGGCTTCCCGGATCATCTTTCTGATCTGCGCCAAGGCTTTCCCTGCTTTACTTCGTACAGTTTCAGTCCACTTCTCAATCTGGTCTTGTTTCGAGCGGGATCCATGCTCCTCATGGACCGTCATACGACAAAAAAGTGCCCACAGGGAATGTTGATCCAAAAGTTCCCAAGGATCCAGGATCTCTCCTTCAACATACTCCTGAAGACCGCAGAGCAGTGTCTCATATTTCCCATGGACGTGATAATCCACCAGAAATTCATTGGACATTGCCATATGCTCGGGCGCCAGATATTTTTCAACCACCTTTACCCGTTTCAATTCCTGTGTCGCATCTTCCAACCGATCAAACCTTGTTCGAAAAACCCTCAGCATCTTCAGGGGTTTTGCTTTCGGAAACCACCTCACTCCATCCCTCTCTATCCCTTCCTTTTCCCTTTCCACATCCTCCGAGCACAACACCGCCATGACATGGGACCGCAAACCCGCCCGGTAATGCCTCCGAAAAACGAACCGACCCGGGCTTCGAATAAAATTCAATTCAAGGATATCCGAATGGTTTAAGCGAAGTTTATCTCGAATGTCCGAATTAACAATGGGGGTCTCCCCTATCATTTCTCTTTTCCTCTTGACACCCGCACACAAATGTACGAGTTTCGATAGAGGTGGACCATGAGAATATTTATTTACCCAGCAAAAATTGAACAGGACGAGGAAGATTTTTTCCTCGTCACCTTCCGTGACATCCCCTTTGCAACGACCGAGGGGAAAACACTTGACGAGGCCTTGGAGAACGCCGCTGACTGCCTTTGTGAGGCATTGGCCTCATGTATCGCCGACAACGAAGAAATCCCCTTGGCTAGTGAACCTGGAGCTAACGAACACATGATTGCTCCGACTGCTCTGATCGCTGCCAAGGCAGCGCTCTACACCACTGTTACAGCCCAGGGCCTGAGCAAAACGGCCTTGGCAGGCATCCTCGGGGTGTCAGAGACTGTCGGCCGCAGACTCCTTGACCCACGCTACCAGACAAAATTGATCAAAATTGATCAGGCCCTGAACGCCATGGGTAAAAAAATGGTTATAGGGATTTCATAGGGACAATTCGCCTGGTCCCTTTTCCCTCTTTGAGCTTTCAGCTTTCAGCTTTCCCCATCCCTCGGGTTCTCGAAATAAGCAGAAAAATATCCAGTACAATCAACAGCGAAACCACCGCCATCGCCACAAAAACCGCCGATAACGACCATTGTGTCTTGATCCAGCCCACCACAAAAACCGCCACCGACCCCACCCCGAAAGTGAGGACAAATTTGGTACCATAGGCACTGTGTCGCAGGCGATCGGGCGTCAGGTACGCCACCAGGGTGTTTTCAATGGGCTGCATGCCCAGCAGAAAAAACATGTAACAGATGGTAACCAGCAACAGCGGAACATCCGTAGTGTAAGCCATCAACAGGGCCAGG
>Ga0233437_1006931_pt1 | contig 11269 bp, 10 predicted proteins | sample SI_122_August201_FD_182714 | JGI IMG/M metagenome (GOLD analysis project Ga0233437, IMG submission 182714) | Seawater microbial communities from Saanich Inlet, British Columbia, Canada - SI_122_August2016_200_MG | ecosystem: Environmental > Aquatic > Marine > Inlet | place: Canada: British... | reverse complement strand
TATTTTACATCTCCCGATACCTCATTCGGCCCCAATGGACATCTAATTTACATCAATGGAGACCTAAGAATCATGTAGATTCAGTAACTTTTTTGCGTTTTCGATGGAAGCGTTTGCTCATTTCATCCACAAGTTCATCCAAACCATCCGAGTGCATTCTTGTCTCTTTTGCATAATGATAGACCAACAAAGCAGCACTGTAGGCTTCGTTACCTGCTTGCATAATGGTGTCTTCGAGTAGTTCTTGCAGTTGCACAATCGAACCTCGCATCGCGTGGAGATCGTTGTATAGATTTACATCTTTACGCATTTCTGCCACATTGAATGAACCTGGTAAGAAATCCGAATTTTGGATAGCCAACTCGAGTGCTTTTGTGACGAATGCCACGCTTTTATCACCCAATGCTAACATTTTACGGCGTTCATCTGGTGTGAGATCGAGCAAAAATGGTAACGCATCACGAACTGCTTGCACTGCATTGGCAACCGCTGTTTTACTCTCATCTGTTACGACTGCATCAATTTTGTTTTCTAACATTTGTTCCTCCTTTTAGAACATTTTTTTGTTTTTTTTGAATTCAACACTGACCAAACACTGACTTTTATTTTTGTTTACCGCAGGGTACGCAGAGAACGCAGAGAAAAGCGAAAAGCAACTTAACTCTAAAACGCTGACTTGTTTCTTGTCATAATTCGTGTTCATTTGCGTTAATTTGCGGTTACGCTTCTTGCTTTTCATTTTTTTAACAGACCCAGCAGTTCATTATTATCGAACGGTTTAGCCATAAAGACAGCCCCGAATTCTTCTGCTTTTACATCTAAATTTAAGTTAGCGTAGGCAGAGATTAATATCTTTTTTATCGGTTGGTTTTGAATTTCTTGGAATATATCTAACCCTGTGATTTCTGGTAATTGGTAATCTGCGATGAGAATGTCGAATTTTTGATTTTTTAAAAGGGCGATTGCCGCAATGCCAGAGATGGTGGAAGTTACTTCATACCCCGCTGTGGTGATTAACTTGGATAAAATAAGTTTTAACGAAACATTATCTTCTACAATTAGTACTTTTTTCATTTTTCAACTACCCCTCATTCTCTTTTACATGTTAGTATAGTAGCAATTTGTGTTCCATCTTGGAGATTATTTTGATAAAAATAATTCACATAGTCGTAATTTGTTTTTATAATGTAACTTAGCGTGGTAAAATATTTATTTATGTGGCAAGAAAGTGTTGTTAGAAAATGAAACCGTTTAGATACGTTGGGTAAAAGTTACCCAAATTGGGTAAAGATTACCCAAAAAGATTTTTACCACAAAGACTCAAAAACACTAAGAAAAGCGAAAACATAACTTAATGCAAAAAGATTTTTACCACAAAGACTCAAAAACACTAAGAAAAGCGAAAACATAACTTAATGCAAAAAGATTTTTACCACAAAGACTCAAAAACACTAAGGAAAACGAAAAGCAATTATAAATTAAAGCTTTTTTAAAATACTCTTTATTTAGATGGATAGCATCATTCATTGATGACAATTCCCCATTTTTTATCTATTTTCCCGGTTATTTTTTTAGTAGGATTAAAAGGGATTAATGATTTGCTTTTACCGAGTTTTCTTTGTAATCTCATTAATTGAGATGACTCTATTTTCAATGTTTCCAACAAATACCCCAATCTTCTCTGTACGGATTTATTACCATAACGATTGGCATTATTAATTAATTTTTCGGTAATTGTTTCATCATTCATAATTTCTTGTTTTATCCAACCATAAACTGCTGGAATAGAGTTATATCTTTTCCAATCATAAATACAATCTATCAACAATCTTGCTTTTGATGCAAATAAAATATCACAATTATTTTCTGTGTTTATTTTTTCTGCCCCCTTCAATCTTTTAACAGATGTTTTGATGAATTTGTATGTTTTCCCCGCAATTTGTTTTTCACCATAAATTTTGTTATTATATACACAAATAGTGTTGGGGATTTGAGTTGTAAATCCATAATAATAAATGGCTGTGAAACCACTAATTAAATATTTTGCTTCAATCTCTTCCATATAATATTTAATAATTTCATATTCATGAATTTCGGTAAAACTGCCAGCGGAAATTTGTTTTGGCAATAAATATAAACCTCGTTGTAAACGAATAATGATTTTTTTTGCAGATAACTTGCTCAATAAATTATTTTCCCGCTGCTTAGTTATTCGCAGGATGTTTTCTAAATCACCTGATTTTACAATTCTTTTTTTTGCCATTTGAAAGTAGGAGATAAATCTTAATTCCAAACTGCCTATTTTATCATTGTTTTTATCCATTAATACCCCCATCCCTATATTATCTAATAATATCATAAAGTATATTCTATAGCGTATTTTCTTTATTACTATAAAGATACGATAAACATAAAAATAATTAACCTTTTTCTGTCAATTATTTTTATGTGTTCGTCTGTGCAAGTCTGAAACGGATGGTGGCTTTGTGAAGCAAAACGCCATTTGTTTTAAATTAACACGAATTAACGCAAATTTAAAAAAGCGAAGACATAGCTTAATGCAAAAAGATTTTTACCACAAAGACCAAAAACACTAAGAAAAGCAAAAACATAGCTTAATGCAAAAAGATTTTTACCACAAAGACTCAAAAACACTAAGGAAAGCGAAAACATAACTTAATGCAAAAAGACTTTTACCGCAGAGAAAAGCGATTAAGAATTAAAATTAATAATTATAAAAGAAAACTTGAGAAAGAAGAAATACTCATTGACAGAATATGTGTCATTGTAATGTTTGGTTTTGTGACATAATCAAAAAAGGAGGAATTATGGATGGTACTATTATTAAAGATCTTCGTAAGCAGAAAAAAATAACTCAATTAGAGCTATCACAACTATCAAATATATCACGATCAAAAATATCTGCAATAGAATCAAATAAAAGAAATATTTCGGTAGAGGATTTAAAAAAATTTGCTAATATTTTTGGAATTTCAACAGATATGTTAATTTATGGAACTGACATAATGATAACTGAGAAAGAAAATAATTTGCCTGTCAAATCACAAAGAATCAGAATAGATATTCCTCAAAAAAATCTTGAAAAATTTAGAGAAGTGCTTTTGTATGTATTAAATAAAGTTGGCGCTTACCCTAATATCGGCGAAACGGTAATAAATAAGCTCATCTATTTCATTGATTTTGATTATTATGAAAAATATGAAGAACAAATAATAGGTGCTACTTATATAAAGAACCATCATGGTCCAACACCGATTGAATTAATAAAAGTACTCGAAAATATGATAAATAAAGATATCGTTGTGGTGAAAAATGAATATTTTGGGAAAAATCAAAAGAAATTTATACCATTAAGAGAATCAAACCTTGCACTCCTAAGTGCTAGAGAAACTGAATTAATTGATGCAGTATTAGCAAAACTATCTCATTTGAATGCAAAACAAATAAGCGATTATTCACACAAAGATGTTCCATATTTATATACAGGGGATGGACAACAAATTAAATATGAGGCTGTTTTTTATCGGACAGTACCCTATTCAGCAAGAAATTACGAATAGATAATCATGAAAATAGAATATCTTATCGAATTCAAAAAAGAACTAAAAAAATTAGAAAAAAAATATCCAACCTTATCAGAAGATTTAGACCATTTCATTAGCTATGGTCTTCCAAAGATTATAGATAATAAAATAATTGAAGAGATGCCTATTATTAGCAAATTAGGAATCATTAACCCAGAAATAAGAAAAGTTACAAAATTTGCATGTCGTTCAATTTACGGTAGAGGTGCTAAATCTGGTATTAGAATAATCTTTGCTTATGATAGAGAAAAAAAAGTAGTCAAATTTATTGAAATATATCATAAAAATAAAAAAGAAATTGAAAATCGCGATAGAATTTATAAGTATTTTCCAAGTATTCAAAATCCTAATTCTTAAATACCATATTCCAATATTTTGAGATAAAGCGTTTTGCGAGAAATACCCAAAATCTCAGCAGCTTTGGTACGATTCTCTGTTTGTTGCATTACTTGTGTAATCAGTTTTTTCTCGAGGTCCATCTTTGCCATTAAGAGATTTTGGGAAGATGTGCAAGCAAGCACCGTTTCGGAAAAAGTAATCATTTCTACTTCGATGATATTTGTTTTTGTAAGCAATACTGCTTTACGGATAATATTTTCCAATTCACGCACATTGCCAGGAAAGTTATAATCCATCAACTTTTGTAAAGCTTCGGCACAGATATTTTCCACATTTTTATGTAAAAACAGATTTGATTTTGTGATGAAGTGTTCCACCAAAAGCGGAATGTCCTCTTTGCGAGTTGCCAGCGGTGGAATGTTGATGGAAAATTGATCTAACCGATGAAAAAGGTCAGCTCTAAATTTCCCTTTTGCCACGAGTTTATTTAGGTTTAGATTGGAAGCTACCAAAATTCTGATGTCGAGGTCAATCATCTTTGGACTGCCCACTTTGCTTATTTTTTTCTCTTGCATAACCCGCAGTAGCTTTGCTTGTGCAGTCAAATTTAAGTTGGAAATTTCGTCCAAGAAAATAGTGCCTCTATTTGCTTGTTCCAATTTACCAATTTGTTCGGAATGAGCATCGGTAAAGGCTCCTTTCGTATGTCCAAAGAGTTCACTTTCGATGAGGGTATCTGGAATTGCACCGCAATCTACAAGCACAAAAGGAGCATCTTTACGCTTACTTTTGTAGTGCAGCAAGTTGGCAACAATTTCTTTTCCCGTACCGCTTTCACCTTGAATAATCACCGCTACATCTGCTGGTGCTACCACCTCTATCGTATTGAGGATTTTCTCGGTTTGAACGGATTGCCCGATAAATGCTCTGTTAAATGCAAATTTTTCTTTGAGTGTTTCCACTTCGTTTTCCAATTTATTCAACATAAATGCTTTTTGGACTACCAAGATTAGCTCATTGTTATTTAGCGGTTTGGCAATGTAGTTGAACGCTCCAGCTTTGAGTGCCTCTACTGCTTGCTCCACACCAGAATTCCCCGTTATCATAATGATGATGGGTGGGTTTGCCAATTGTTTTGTCCGCCGCATTACCTCGAAACCGTCAAAATCTGGCAAGACCACATCCAATAGTATCACCGTTGGTTTGAATGAACTTATTTCTCGAATTGCACTCTCACCATCGAAAGCGGTTGCTACTTCATAACCATTTTTTTTCAATAATGTAGAAAGTACTAAGTTTACATTTTTATCATCATCTACTACCAATATTCTACCTAACATAATTTATGCCTCGATAAGTGGGAAGATAAGTGTTACGGTGGTTCCCACATTTAGTTCAGATGTTATTTCTATCGTGCCACCGTGCTGTTTCATCGCCTGATTGGCAATACTGAGACCCAACCCGTGTCCATCACTTCTGGTTGTGAAGAATGGATTGAACACTTTTTCCAAAAGTTCTGGCTTGATGCCACAACCGTTATCAATGAATTTCAGATAAAGTTTGTCGTTATTAGTTGCGGAACTTATCGTCAAATTACCGCCGTTTGGCATCGCATTGATAGCATTGTTAATTACATTCACAAACACACTTTGGATGTACTCTTCGTCAATCATTAAATTCGGTAGATTGTTTTTATTTTCCAATGTTACTTGGTTAGATTTGAAATTACCTCTCAGTAATTTGCAAACACGATTTAAAAGAAATTTGGTATCTCTCTTTTGTAGATCTATGTCCTTTGTTTTGGTAAAGTCTAACATTTTGATAATCGTATTTGTAGCGATGCTCACGCTCTCTGCGATAATATTCAGAAACGCCTCTTCTTCGGCGGGGGTTATTGGTTTGTCTTGAAGCATTTGGGTAGCACTACTAATGCTAGTAAGAGGATTTTTGACCTCGTGTGCAATGCCTGCTGATATTTCTCGCATTGCCAAAAATCTTTCCACATCCATCAATTTCTTCTCTATCTTTTGCCGTTCCACCAACTCTTTTTGCAGTTCGCTGTTTTTCTCTGCTACTTTTATTTTTAATAATTTTGCAAGTCTATGCTTGAGTTTGAGAAAGTAGAAAGCAATAATGGTGATAATGAATAGTAACAAAACAAAGATAAGCAAAAATAAGCGTTGTTTGATTATTTGTAGTTTGGCGATTTTTAGTTCGGCAATCTCTTTTTTGTTCTTGATAGTTTGGTGTTTTGTTTCTAACTCTGAAATTTTTGCACTGGTAGTTTCTGTAAAAATAGAGTCTTTGAGAGAAGTGTATTTTTGGTAAAAGGAAAGTGCTTTGGCAAAATTTTTCTTTGCTTCGTAAAATTCAGAAGAAGCTTGATGGAAATCTCGTTGAAGTGTCATATCTCCAATCGTTGCAATAATTTCTTTCGCTTCTTGAAGGTGTATTATTCCTGCGTTAAATTGGTTTAATTCTTTCAAAATTAAAGCTTGATAAATTAATGCTCCTGCTAAGTTGCTTGGAATATTAATTTTTCGTAATGTTTGAATGGCTTGTTTTTGTATTTGGTAAGCTTTTGTATAATCCAAATAATTAGTTGCGTACAACATTGATAAATTAATTAGTATTTGCCCTTTTAGACGATCGGAGTTAATTTCTTCTGCAATTTTTAGTGCTTTTTCTAAATGAAATTTTGCTTTGTCATTTTCTTTTAAATCACTATAAATTGTTCCTATGCTATTAAGGTTTGAGCCTGTTTGGATTTTTAGTCCTAATTTTTCAGTAATTTTTAACGCTTGTTGATAATATTCTAATGCTTTTTCATTATTTAAAATAGAGTAGTATAAGTTTCCCATTTTTGATAATAAAGAAGAATAACTTTTATTATTATTTACATATTCTTCTATCTGAAGTGCTTTGGAATAATAATTGAGGGCTTTTTCTGTTTTATTTAATGATTGATACATGGTTCCTAATGCTACATAAATACCTGCGATTCCTTTATTATCATCTAACTCACTAAATAAAGCTAAAGCTTTGAAATAATAATCTTTTGCATTGGGGAAATCGCTCATGTCTGAGCAGAATAAACCAAGGTTATAGTATGCCGTTGCCATTAGATTATCATCATTTATGAGTACGATAGCATTTTGCATATTAGCCACTGCTTCCTCTAATTTTCCCTGTTGCTGCAAAATTACAGATAGATCATTAATTGTACGGTAGATACCATTATTGTCATTGAGTTCAATGTAGATATTTTGTGCGGTTTTATACTTTTGGATGGCTTTATCATAATCACCTATTGTTGTCATAACCGTTGCACTTGCCATAATAGCTTCCGCAAGTTTTATTTTATCACCCATTACTTGTCTTAGTTCAATGCATTTTTCAACCGCTTTTAGGGACTCTTCATATCTACAGTTGTAAAATCTAATGTTACCTAATGCGTAATAGATAGTAGCCAAAGTATCTCGGTCTGTAGCAAATTTAATGCCTTTTTCACAGTATTCTTCAGCTTCGTTATATTGCTGTAGGGTTCGATATTCAAGAGCGAGTTTCCTGTAAATTTCAGCTTTCACATTACCAGACGTTTCTGTTAACTTAATTTCCAAACTATCAATTTTGGTAGTTTCTGCGTATAATACAGTAAATAATAAAACAAATAAAATTAATCTTTTCATACGATCCTCACTTATTTATTGGGTAATTGCAACTCAGCAATTTCTTTTGTGGGTAAAAATGTGTCAATTATTTTTTGCAATAGAAAGATAGTTTGTTTCATTAACCATTTATTTGTCGTTTTTTCTTGTTTAATAATTGACTGATTTCTAATTCAGCCACGGTATAAACATTAAATCACTACCGTGCGAATAGTTGTGTTTCCAATAAATCTAAAAAAAGTGTAAAAATACTTGACTGATATCAACCTGAAAATGGATTAACAACAAAATTTATTAAAAAAAATACAGGAGGAGTTTAACAATGGCAAAAAAGAAAGCTATAGACTCGTTAATGGGTGCGGGAAGAACATTCCCACCACCAGCAAAAGTTAGAGAAAATTCACACATTTCATCTGATGAACAGTACAAAAAAATGTGGGAAAAATCAATCAAGGATCCAGATGGATTTTGGCTTGAGCAAGCGGAAACTTTACACTGGTTCAAAAAACCAACACAAGGTCTCAAATACAATTGGGATACAAAAAAGCGTATCATCGAACACACTTGGTTTGAAGATGGTGAAATGAATGTAAGTTACAACTGTTTGGACAGACATCTCGGCACACCAACAGAGAACAAAACAGCTATTATCTGGCAAGGTGAAGCAGAAAACGATGTAAAAAAGTACACCTACAAAGAACTTCATACAGAAGTTAGCAAATTTGCAAATGTAATGAAATCTAAAGGAATCACAAAGGGCGATAGAGTTGCTATCTACATGCCAATGGTTCCAGAACTTGCAATCGTGATGCTTGCCTGCACAAGAATTGGTGCTATCCACTCAATTATTTTTGGTGGATTTAGTGCGGATGCTATCAAGGGCAGAGTAAATGATTCAGATTGTAAAATGCTGATCACTTCTAATGTTTCAAATAGAGCTGGAAAATACATTCGTCTTAAAGATATTTCTGACGAAGCTTTGAAAGCAACTCCAACAATCGAGAGCGTTATCGTTACAAAAACAAACGATGAGCCTTGTCATATGGAAGCTGGGAGAGATTTCTGGTATCATGACGAAATGGCAAAAGCAGATGCAGTTTGCGAAGCTGTTTCAATGAAAGCAGAAGACCCACTTTTCATTCTTTATACTTCCGGTTCTACAGGAAAACCAAAAGGTGTTGTTCACACAACAGCAGGTTATTTGATGCACACAACCCTCACCCACAAGCACATTTTCAATATTCATGAAGATGATGTTTACTGGTGTACTGCCGATATCGGTTGGGTTACTGGTCACAGTTATATTGTTTATGGCCCACTTGCCAACGGTGCAACTTCCGTAATGTTCGAAGGTGTTCCAACATATCCAGACGCTGGTAGATTTTGGCAAGTTGTGGAAAAATTTGACATCACAGTATTCTACACAGCTCCTACAGCTATCAGGGCTTTGATGAGACTCGGTGACGAATGGGTAGAAAAATATAAAATGCCATCTCTTAGAATTCTTGGTTCAGTTGGCGAGCCTATCAATCCAGAAGCTTGGATGTGGTATCACGAAAAGGTTGGAAAAGAAAATTGTCCAATCGTGGATACTTGGTGGCAAACAGAAACTGGTGGGTTTATGCTTTCACATTTCCCAGGTGCTCACACACTCAAACCAGGTAGTGCAGGCAGACCTTTCTTCGGCGTTGAAACTGCTGTACTTCGCGATGATGCCTCCGAATGTGATACAAACGAAGGTGGAAAACTTTGCATTAGAAAACCTTGGCCAGGAATGATGCGTACAATGTGGGGTGATCACGATAGATTCGTAGACACATATTTCACAATGTACAACGACACATATTTTGCTGGTGACGGTTGCCGCATTGACGAAGATGGCGACTATTGGTTACTTGGTAGAATCGATGACGTTGTGAATGTATCTGGTCACAGAATCGGAACTGCCGAAGTGGAAAGTGCACTCGTTAGCCACAAAGCAGTTGCAGAAGCTGCGGTAACTCCAATTCCACACGACATCAAAGGACAAGGGCTTTACGCTTATGTAACTTTGGTGGGTGGCATCGAAGAAACTGATGAATTGAAGAGAGAGCTTATTAAGCATGTTCGTAAAGAAATTGGTCCGATTGCAACACCGGAAGCAATTCAATGGGCACCAGCTCTTCCAAAAACTCGTTCTGGAAAAATTATGCGTCGTATCTTGCGTAAAATTGCAGAAAAGAGTGCAGATAATCTCGGTGATATCTCAACCTTGGCAGACCCAAGTGTTGTAGCAAGTCTCATCGAAGAGCGTAAATTAATCAAATAAAAATTGATGAAAATTATAGCCGGAATTGCTTTTTTGTGATTTCGGCTTTTTTCAAAAAAAAGGAGATAAAATGTCTGAAAAAAAAGTAATGAATCGAAATTTTGTAGTACTCGGCGCGATTATTATCCAACTTTGTTTGGGTGCAATTTACGCGTGGAGCGTGTTTACTAAACCTCTCGTGGAAGCGGGTTGGTCAAAAACAGAAACACAAGCTGTATTTGCTGCTGGTCTTGCATTTTTTGCCATTGTTATGGTGATTGCTGGCAGATTGATGCCGAAACTCGGACCCCAAAAATTAGCAATGTCTGGTGGAGTTGTTTTGGGACTTGGTTATTTATTGGCTGGTCTTTTGGGTGGTACCGATTTTTGGCGAATATTCTTTTTCGTTGGCGTGATTGGTGGTTCTGGAATTGGACTTGCGTATGTAGTTCCTATCGCGGTTGGAATGAGCTGGTTTCCAGATAAGAAAGGTCTCATCACAGGTTTGGCAGTTGCCGGTTTTGGTTTTGGTGCTACTCTTTGGGTGAAACTCGCTGGAACTTGGGGAAGCTTGATTGCTGATTTAGGGTTGAGCAATACTTTTACAATTTATGGAATTATCTTTTTTGTCGCAGTAGTTTTGGGAAGTCTTTGGATGAAGTTTCCACCTGAAAATTGGAAACCAAAAGGTTGGAATCCAACTGAAGCGAAAGCAAAAACAGTTCTTTCTGGTGTTCAAATGAAAAGCGGTGAAATGCTTAAAACACCACAATATTACATGATTCTTCTTACATTTGCGTTTGGTGCAAGTGCTGGACTTATGAGTATTGGACTCATGAAACTTTTCCCAATGCAAGCTTTGATGGCAGCGGGTTATAGTGAAATTGTAGCTTCCGGCATTGCTGGAACGGCGATGGCTGTTTTTTTCTCGTTGGCGAACGGTCTTGGGCGGATTGCGTGGGGTGCGATGAGCGATAAACTTGGTCGCAAAAACTCGATTGCCCTCATGATGGCGACACAAGGTATTTTCGTGATTTTATTCCAATGGGTAGCTGGAACTCCTGCACTTCTCTATTTGGGTGCTACTCTTATCGGCTTTAATTTCGGTGGAAATTTTGCACTTTTCCCAACGATTACAGCAGATACTTTCGGTACAAAATACATCGGTCAAAATTATGGATGGGTATTTTTAGCTTATGGAATTGGTGGAATTTTCGGACCAATCCTCGGTGGAAAACTAGGTGATATGAATAATTTTTCATTAGCTTTCATTATTTGTGGTGTGCTTTGCCTTTTGGCAGCTGGCATCATTTATGGTGTTAAACCACCCAAAAAAGCAGTTGCATAATTCAGAGTAAAATATAAAGAGG
>Ga0233437_1006929_pt1 | contig 11271 bp, 17 predicted proteins | sample SI_122_August201_FD_182714 | JGI IMG/M metagenome (GOLD analysis project Ga0233437, IMG submission 182714) | Seawater microbial communities from Saanich Inlet, British Columbia, Canada - SI_122_August2016_200_MG | ecosystem: Environmental > Aquatic > Marine > Inlet | place: Canada: British... | reverse complement strand
CATGCTCTTTTTCTCTGGATAAAGGTTCTATCTCTGCTATCTGGTTGAGATATGTTTGTAACGCTTTATCATTAAAAATATTTTCTGCCATATTCCATTCCTATATCTTTAAGCTGAAGCTATACTATCCATTCTTTAAATTTGAAATTCATTGATATGATCATAAATAAAATCAAGAAGCTCATCATCATTCATATTAAGTTTTTTTGCTAAAGAAAAAACAATCTTCACGCCGGATAAATTCATTCCAAGCTCAAGTGTTAATGTTATTATAGTTGTAATTTTAGTTACATCATTTGGCGTAAATAACCGAGTGTTATGTTCTGACCTAGTTGGTTTTAATAACCCCTTACGCTCATACATTCTAATGGTTTGATCATGTATGCTTAACTGTTTTGCTACTTCACCAATCTTAAGTAATTTATTTTTATCTGTCATAATTATTTTACAAAACTAAAATCCAGGAAGCACTTCGCGAGGATTTATAGCCTTTCCTTTAACTCTATATTCAAAATGAACATGTGGCCCCGACGCGGTCCCCGTTTGTCCAACGGTTGCGATCGGTTGACCTTTGCTTATCACCTCTCCCAATCTTACAAGATTCGCTTCATTATGCGCATAAACGGTCATCACATAATCATCATGTTCCAAAATTATTACATTGCCATATCCGCGCTGTGTTCCCGAATAAACCACCTTTCCATTGAGTGCCGCATAGATTGGGTTTCCCTTATCTGCAGCTATATCTATGCCTTTATGAGGTCTACCATTGCGCATTCCAAATTCCGAAGTGACTGCACCGTTTAATGGAAGAGCCAATTTGGTTCTTGGTTTTGTAATAGTGGGATGTGTGGGAATTGGTTTTCCTATTTTTGTTGCTTCAGGTTTTGTTGGTTGTATTGTTGGTTTGGAAGCTTCTGCCGGTTTTGTTTTTCCTTCAATCAGAATTATCTTTATACCCGGCTCAAGTTTGTATGTGTTCAAATTATTATAATCAAGAATATCAAAAACACTTAAGTCATACATTTTTGCAATACGGTGTATTGATTCTTTTTGTTTTACCAAATGATAACCATTTTTGGGGATTTTGCGCTGAGTTACGAATTCCTGCTTTTTTGCCGGATGCGGATAAAGAAATATTTTTTGACCAATAAATACACGATTTGAAGACATATTATTAAATAGTTTTACCTTATCAATAGAAAGTGAATATTGCCCAGCTATAGATTGCAGCGTCTCCCCCTTTTTTACGATATGATAATCACCTGATGGGGTTACATACAGAGGGTTGCTAGATAGAGCAAAGGTTGTAGAAAATAGTGCGATAAGCATTATGCACAAAACAATCTCAGACAACCATTTATTTATAATCATTCTATCAAATTCCTAAATTAATATTTTATACTAAAATCATCAAATTCTTCACCAATAATTATCTCGGAGGTTACTAAATTCTCAACTCTTGCCATTGAGGGTCCTTCTTTAAGCATATTCACAAAAACCTCCAGCAAGCTATCTTCAGCTATAGCAATCACTTTTACGTCCCCATTTACTAAATTCTTTGTATATCCATTTATATTCAGTTCATTTGCACTCTGCAAAACAAAAGCACGATAACAAACTCCCTGAACTCTACCCGAAACTATGATTTCTAAATTCTTCATAATGCACTCATTTATATTCGAAACCACTCTGTGAATGTGAGTGAGTCCGTGTCAAATAATTTAATATTTTGGAATTGAATGGATTCAAATAAATGCGTGTTAATCTGTGAATATTTATGGGTTTCATTGTTTGCGCTTGACATTCCAAAATGCTTTTTGAAATCTACCGAAAAGGAATAAATATGAATAGAGAAATTTTTAGAAAATATTTACAAACACACTTACCACTAAAGGCAGATGAGCTAATGATCTCGTTTGATAAATTACTCGAGGCTTTGTGGGAAGAGAATTCCAAAGTTAACCTAATTTCAAGAAAAACACCAAAAGAAGAGTATTGGACTCGACACTTCCTAGATTCACTTCTCCCAATTAGCATTACAGATCTTTCCAATAAGAAAATACTAGATTTTGGAACAGGTGGCGGATTACCCGGAATACCCCTAAATCTGGTTTTTCCTAACTCGGAAATACACCTGCTAGATTCAACACATAAAAAGATCAATGCTGTAAAAAATATAATTAAAATACTTGACCTGCCATCGTGTTTCACGATTGTTTCACGGTTGGAAGATTTAGAAAGTAAATGGTTTGGGTCTTTTGACATAATAGTGTGTAGGTCAGTGAAGATATTGCCAAAATATAAAAGTGTTTTATTCAAATTAATAAAGAGCAATGGAAAGATAATTTTGTATAAGAGCAAATCAATTGATGATATCGGGCAATTTAAAAAGCGTCGAATCCACGATGTTTCACATCCTGCAATTGGTGAGCGAAGAATTGTTGAAATAGAAATATAGATTTAAATAAATTAGTAGGAATAAGAAAAGTTTCTGCTTAATATTCTGGAGAAATAATGGGAAAAATTATTGCAATCGTAAATCAGAAAGGTGGTGTTGGAAAAACAACTTCAGCTGTTAATATCGCCTCCGCCCTTGCAATTTATGAGAAGAAAACATTGTTAGTAGATTTTGATCCACAAGGAAATTCATCCAGTGGAATAGGTGTGGAAGGAAGCAGCCCGAACATTTATGAAGCACTTATCGGTCAGGCTAAAATGGTTGAAGTAATTAAGAAATCTCCAATTTTAGAAAAACTGGATATTGTTCCTTCTAACGTAGATTTGAGCGGAGCAGAAATTGAACTGGTGAAAGAATATTCGCGTGAATTTAAACTTAAAGAAGCTTTAGAATCAATAAAAGATGAATATGATTATATAATTGTAGATTGCCCGCCATCCTTGGGGTTGCTTACAGTGAATACACTTACCGCATGCACTGATGTTTTAATTCCAATTCAATGTGAGTACTATGCACTAGAAGGGGTGAGTCAACTTCTTAACACAATAAGATTAATAAAAAAAGGACTTAATCCTGATTTAAATATTATGGGAATTCTGCTCACAATGTACGATAGAAGACTAAACCTTTCTCTTCAGGTTGCAAAAGAGGTTAGGCGCTATTTTCAGGAACAGGCATTCAGTACAATAATTCATCGAAGTGTGAAATTGAGTGAAGCACCAAGCTTTGGAAAATCAATATTCCATTACGATATAAAATCGTCTGGTGCAAAAAGCTATTTGCAGTTAGCAAAGGAAGTGATGGCAAGATGACAAAACTAGGAAAAGGATTAGAAGCTCTGATCAGTGCAGTTCCCGAATCTACCGATGTTTCAACAGGGATCACGACTATTAAAACAGATCAGATAAAGCCCAATAGATATCAACCGAGAAAGCTATTTAACAATGAAAAACTGCAAGAATTGGCAAATTCGCTGAAAGAGAATGGTATTATTCAGCCGATAATTGTTACCACAAAAGATGAAGGTGAATATGAGCTTATTGCCGGTGAGCGAAGGCTGGAAGCTTCTAAACTGGCAGGATTCAGTGAAATACCAGTTATAATTCGCAGTGTATCACCTAAAGAACAATTACAATTTGCAATTATCGAGAATGTTCAAAGAGAAGATCTTACTGCAATTGAGGAAGCTAAAGCATATCAACAATTGAATGAGGAATTCAAACTTACCCATGCTCAAATATCCGAGATCGTCGGTAAAGATAGAGCAACAATTACTAACTTTATAAGACTGTTAAAATTAAGTGATGACGTGCAAATGATGATATTGAATGAGCAAATATCATCGGGTCATGCTAGAGCAATTTTGCAGGTTGATGAGGAATTAAGAGATAGATTCTCACAGTTAATTATCAAGAACAAGCTTTCTGTACGAAAGGCGGAAGAAGAGGCTAAACGCATTAAAGAAACAGGTACAGTTTCTCCTTCCAAAAAGAAAAAAGAAGTTATTGAAGTGCCCGAATTGAAAGAGTTTGAAAAAAACCTGAAGCAGAAATTTAATTCCAAAGTAAAGATATCAGATAACAATTACAAAGGGAAAGTCAGCTTCTATTATTCATCGCAAAATGAGTTGAATAAATTATTGGAAAAACTGGAAAAATGAAATTTGTAATTGCAATAATGCTTATAATTGTTTTACTTATAACAGCTTGGTTTTATGCTGAGAATGTTAAGTTGAAAAAGCAGGTTATTAAGCAAGAGGAAGAGCTTGAAATCTCAACAAATTATATTAAACAACTTAATAAAAAGATAGCTGAAGATCGTAATCTTGTTTCATCATCTCAAACAAGTGAAGGGAAAATCCAGAAACTTATGGATACATATTTGGAAGAGCAAAATAAAAATGCTAATGGCGATGCTGACAAAGTTACTTTATACAGTGATCAACGTAGATTCTTACCGGATATCGTTCCAATAAAAGGTGATTTTGCTATAAGTCAGAGATATTCTGAAGAGCATCCCGCACTAGATCTTGCAGCACCAAAGGGAACGGAAGTTGTTGCGGTTGCCGCAGGTGAAATTCTCTCTGTTTATTACGATGACATTTATGGTAATGTAATAATGATAGATCATTTAAATGAATACGCGACACTTTATGCGCATCTTGCAACAACATTTTTTGAAGGTAAAAGTACCGTAGAAAAGGGAGAGACTATTGCACTAGTTGGAAACACAGGAAACAGTTCTGCCCCGCATCTGCACTATGAAATAATGCTTGAAGGAAATAATGTAAATCCTGAAGAATATATCGATGTAAAAAAGTAGGAGGGGACAAAATATGAATAAGAATAGAAAAGTAGAACTTTCGACCATAATAGGAAAAGGAAGTAAAATAAAGGGCACACTATATGTTCAGGGTGGAGTAAGAATTGATGGTGAAGTAGAGGGTACAATAGAATCTGACGGATTTGTAACTATCGGATCATCTGGTGTTGCCAGGGCCGATATTAAAGCTGATGAGTGCCTGATCTCCGGAAAAGTAGTTGGAAACGTAACTTGCAAAGATGGGATCGAATTGGATAGAAGTGCAAGGGTGAATGGTGATATTGTGGCTAAGATCTTGAAAATACATACAGGTGCTGTTTTTAATGGGAATAGCATGATGACTACTGGTGCAAAACCAATTAGGAATCCGATAATTACTCCAAATGTGGAAAAGAAAGAATCCGCTGAATAGTGAGCTGATAAAATATATTAGCCTGATATCTCAATTAGGATTCACAATAATTGGCTCAATACTTCTTTTTTTAGCTGGAGCAATATTTCTTGAAAGGAAATTTCAAACAGAAGGGATCTTGATTTTGGTAGGCGTTCTAATAGGCGTAATTTCAGGTGTTTTTGCAGCATACAAATTACTAAAAAAAACACTAGAAAAAGAATGACTAAAAATATGAATGATAATAATAAATATATTAGAAAAATATTGCTGATTATTCTCTTGACAAACATACTTGCGATTTTGACTTTACCGTGGTTCTTTAAACAGTCAATAAGCTGGATTTTAGGGTCGTTAGGCAGTGGTGCGAATTTTTATTGGTTAGCTCAAAATTTAAAGGTAAGTATAGGGCTTATGCCAACAAAATCAAGGGTGAATTCCGCAAAAGGATCACTTATGCGATATGCTGCGTTAACGATATTTGCGCTTACTATTTTCTTTTTAGTTAAGCCGAATATTATCGTTTTCGGTGCAGGGTTACTTTCTGCACAGATCGTGATCTATATAGTTGAGATTGTTGGGAACCTGAGAAACAATAAGTATTTTAGAGGGTAGGATGGCTAAAAAGAAAAGCCCAATATTAAAGATATTCATAATAGTTTTCATTATTGAAGCAGCGCTTGTATTTGTTTCAAGTGGCTTTAATAAGCAACTTCAAATTGGGGTTGATGATGGAAAGTTTATCTTTAGAAATATACAGAGTCATTACGATCTCCAAGAGAAGATAACAGAAGAATTTCAAATAGATGAACATTACCGTCAAACAGGTGAAATACCAAAAATATACGGCAGCAACAAAACATACGAATTTTTTAAAAATATATTCGGCAAAGCTTCAGCTATCGGAACGTTCCAACTTTTACGAATGTTGCTGATTGTAGATCTTCTATTGTTATTAATTGCTTTCTTAATAAGAAGAAAATTATTAAAAAAACCTTCTCAACCTCAAATAATTTTTGAAATGACGTATTCTGCTTTAGAGCAATTTGTTATCGAAACACTCGGAGAAGAAAGAGTTCATTTTACCCCATATATTGTAACACTATTTTTATTCATCTGGGTTTGTAATATGGTGGGAATGATACCGATTCCTGGGTTTATGGAACCAACCAGAAACCTTAATGTTCCACTTGGTCTTGGTGTTTTTGCCGTTGCAATAGTTCATATTACAGCACTTAAAGTTAAGGGAGTTTGGGGTCATCTTCAAAATTACTTGCATCCGGGCAAAAATCCTCTGTTCCTTTTAGATATTATCGGAGAACTTTCTAAAGTTGTATCTATCTCATTCCGTTTATTTGGAAATGTTTTAGGTGGAGCAATCATTATTTTGGTTGTTTCATCACTTGTTAGTTATGTTGTTTTCCCTGTTGGTTTAAACTTATTCTTTGGTATGTTCGTAGGAACTATACAAGCGTTTGTTTTCACAATGCTGGCACTTACATATATCGGCGTAGAGATCTCGGAGTAAACAATGGAATTATCTGTAGAATATATTAGAATTGCAGCTTACTTAGGTGCTGGAATAAGTGTTGGTTTAGGAGCTATTACAACAGGTATCGGATCTGGAATAATTGCCGGAGAGGGATCTCATGGTGTAATGAAACAGCCAGAAGCAAATGATCAATTGTTTAGAACAATGTTAATTGGGCAGGCAGCGGCACAAACTGCAGGTATTTTTGCATTAGTAATTTCTATGTTGCTTATTTATGGCGGATTTGATGTAGTTGATGGCGGCTGGTTTAGAGCTGCAGCACTTTTATCTGCAGGACTGGCAATGGGAATTGGTGCTTTAGGACCATCTTTAGGCGCTGGATATTCTGGTGGAGAAGCTTGTAAATCGGTTGCACGAATGCCAAAACATGGAAATGCAATAATGGGGAATATGCTTATCGGACAGGCGTTGTCACAGACTTCTGCAATTTTTGCGCTTGTTGTTTCACTGTTGCTTTTATACTCAGTTCCAGCTCAACCGGAAGGTTTGGCTATCGGTAAAATATTATTTAGATCTATTTCAATTGTAGGTGCAGGATTAGCAATTGGATTTGGAACGATAGGTCCCGGAACAGGAATTGGATATGTTGCTGGCAGAGCAAATGATATGTTGGGAAGATTTCCTAAAGAAAGATCGAAAATAATGAGAACAATGTTTTTGGGAGCAGCAGTATCGGAATCTACAGCGATCTATTCGCTTGTGATTTCATTTTTGCTGATCTTTGCAGTATAAATAATTTAATATGAGGATATTGGAGGAAAAATGGAATTAACATTAGCACAAGGAATCGTAAAAGCTTCTGCACTTTTAGGTGCTGGAATGTGTATGGGAATGGGTGCTCTGGGACCTGGAATCGGTGAAGGATTTGTTGCTGGTAAAGCTTGTGAAGGTATCGCACGTTCACCTGAAAATGCAAGTTTAATTACACGTACAATGCTTGTTGGTCAGGCTGTGTCTGAGTCTACTGGTATTTACTCTTTAGTTATTGCTCTTTTGTTGATTTTTTCTACTTAAGGTAAAACTAAGAACCAGTCTTGAAGTAGTTGGGTGCAATAGCTTCCAACAACTAAAAATTTTAATTTGGAGATCTTATGATTAGTATAGATTATTCTTTCATTATCGTGATCCTGAATTTCGTGCTTTTACTGATCGTTTTGAATAAGATTCTTTATAAACCGATCAAGAAATTCTTAGAGGAACGGCAGAAGGCAATAGCTTCTGACCTTGATGAAGCAAAAGCTTCACGTGTACAGGCAGAAAAGCTTGTTGAAGAAAAAAGTGAAGAACTTAAGCACTCTGCTGAAGAGATCAGGAAGATGAAGAATGCAGCGACAAGTGATGCTGAAGGTAAAGCAAGAGATATCATGAAGAATGCAAAAGAGCAAGAAAAGCGAATTTTGCAAGATACAGAAGAGCAGCTTGAAACCGAAAAAGTAAAAGTTATGGAAGAAATTGAAGATGAACTTGCAGAAATGGTTGCAGACCTTTCCGCTAAATTTCTTTCAGAAAAACTCGATGAGAAAAAAGACCATGACCTAATAAAGAAGATTATCTCTGAGAGGGAGAAGTAAGTGAAGGATATTCTCGTTGCTCAACGATACTCTAAGGCAATTATTAGTGATCTTAAGGAAAATGAGATCAATTCTATATTAGCTGATATTGAGTTAATGAGCAATTCACTACAACAGGAACCAGAGCTAGTAAATGCAGTAAATTCCTATTTATTTCCGCAAAATAAACGTATGGAAATTGCTATGGAAATGACGCAGAAACTTGCTAATACAAAACTTTGGGAAAACCTTTTTAGTATTCTTATTAAGAAGCATAGATTTAACATAATACAAGTAATCTTAAAGGACTTGGAAAATAAGATATTTACTATGAGGAATCAGATAAAAGTAAAACTCGTTGTGGCGCATGAATTACCGGAAAAAGTGCTTAATTCTATTTCGGATAAATTAAAGAAAATTCTAGAAAAAGATATATTATTAGATATATATATTGAGCCAGGAATATTAGGTGGGTTTGTTGCAACAACAGATTCATTGCTTATTGATGGATCAATTAAAAATAACTTAGTTAAATTATTAAAAGTAAAGTCAAAAAAAAAGAAATGAGGTCAGTATGAAAATACAACCAGATGAAATAAGCTCGATCCTTAGAGATAAAATTAAAGGATTGCAATTTGACATCGATATTTCCGAAACAGGAAAAGTTGTTCAGGTGGGAGATGGAATTGCCCGCATATATGGAATGGACAATGTAATGGCAGGCGAAATGATAGAATTCCCCGGTGGCGTTATGGGAATGGCTTTAAACTTGGAAGAAGATAATGTTGGATGTATTATTTTTGGTGAAACACGTAAAATAAAAGAAGGTGATATTGCCAAAAGAACTAAGAAAATTTTGCAAGTACCAGTTGGCGAAGCAATGCTTGGTCGTGTTGTGAATGCGCTTGGTGAACCGCTTGATGGTAAAGGTGAAATTAAAACTGACACATTTATGCCTGTTGAACGTAAAGCTCTAGGTGTTGTTGAAAGACAACCGGTTAAGGAACCTCTTCAAACAGGTCTTAAAGCAATTGACTCGATGATCCCAATTGGAAGAGGACAGCGTGAACTGATAATTGGAGACCGTCAAACAGGTAAAACTGCGATTGCAATTGATACAATATTAAATCAGAAAGATACGGATGTAATCTGTATTTATGTTGCGATAGGGCAAAAGAAATCGTCTGTTGCAAAGATAGTGAATACTTTAGAAGCAAGCGGAGCAATGGAATACACAATAGTTGTTGTTGCATCTGCTGCTGAATCTGCTTCCTTACAATATCTTTCACCATACTCAGGATGTACAATGGGTGAATTTTTCAGAGATAATGGAAAGCACGCTCTTATGATTTATGATGATCTTTCTAAACATGCTGTTTCATACAGAGAACTCTCACTTCTTCTTAGAAGACCTCCGGGACGTGAAGCCTATCCTGGTGATGTTTTCTATCTTCACTCACGTCTTTTAGAAAGAGCTTCTAAACTTAATGATGAACTTGGTGGTGGCTCACTTACAGCTCTTCCAATTATAGAAACACAAGCGGATGACTTAACAGCATATATTCCTACAAATGTAATTTCTATTACAGATGGTCAGATATTCTTAAGTAACCGTCTGTTCTATTCTGGAATTCGTCCTGCTATTAATGCTGGACTTTCTGTTTCGAGAGTTGGTGGTAGTGCTCAGTTGAAATCAATGAAAAGTGTAACTGGTCAGCTTCGTGTAGCTTTGGCACAATACGCAGAACTTGAAGCTTTTGCTAAGTTCGGTTCCGACCTTGATAATGCAACTCAGGCTCAGCTGACCAGAGGTAAAAGATTGGTTGAGATCTTGAAGCAGGGACAATATTCACCTCTTTCTGTGGCTAAACAAACATTTATAATTTTCATGGCTAACGAAGGCTACTTGGATGATATTGAAACTGGAAATATCCAGAAAGTAGAAGAAGAACTTTATTCAACTTTAGATTCCGAATATAAAGAGTTTATGGATGGAATGATAAAAGATAAATTGAATGATGAAACTAAAGATGCAATGCAAAAAATTTGTGAAAAAGTATTAGCAAAATTTTAGGGAATTATGGCTAATTTAAAGGAAATTAAAACCAGGATCGAGAGTGTTAAGAACACTAAGCAGATCACAAATGCTATGAAAATGGTTGCTGCATCTAAGTTGCGAAAAGCTCAGGAAAATATTATAAATGCAAGACCGTATGCAGATCATATTAACGATATGCTTCGCACATTGAAGAATAAAAATACTTCTGCAAATCATCCTTTATTAGCTGAAGTTTCTGGTAAGGGTAAAACAGCTTATGTAGTTGTAACTTCCGATAGAGGTTTATGCGGATCTTTTAATACTCATATTGTAAAGAAGGCAGTTGCGCATCTTAAGGATGAACCTGATGCTGATCTAATTTGTATTGGAAGAAGAGGTTATGATCATTTCAGGAAGCATTCTACAAATGTAACAGAACATTATGTTAATTTATTTAACGAAATGAATTTCAGTGTATCTGTTGATGTTGCGGAAAAAATATTGAGTTTATTTATTGATGAAAATTATGATAAGATCAGTGTTATTTATAATGAATTTAAGTCTGCAATTCAACAAGATATTGTAGTAAAACAACTCTTGCCTATTGTTCCAATTGAATCTGACGAAATTTCCAAACTAGACTATATTTATGAACCAGACGAAGATACAATCATAGAAGAACTTGGAAGAAAATATATTCATGTAGATGTATGGCGCATCATGTTGGAATCTTCTGCTGCTGAGCAGGGAGCCAGGATGACAGCGATGGATTCTGCAACAGAAAATGCTGCTGAATTAATAGATACACTAACTCTGAATTATAATAGAGCCAGACAAGCTGCGATCACAACCGAAATAATTGAGATATCTTCCGGTGCGGAAGCTATCCAACAATAATGAAAAATGTTTAGAATATAAGAGGTATTTATGGTAGAAGGAAAAGTTATACAGGTTATC
>Ga0233437_1006926_pt1 | contig 11273 bp, 11 predicted proteins | sample SI_122_August201_FD_182714 | JGI IMG/M metagenome (GOLD analysis project Ga0233437, IMG submission 182714) | Seawater microbial communities from Saanich Inlet, British Columbia, Canada - SI_122_August2016_200_MG | ecosystem: Environmental > Aquatic > Marine > Inlet | place: Canada: British... | reverse complement strand
GCTGCAGTTTATGATTATGAAGATGACCAAAGCATAAATACCATATCATATAAACAATAACCCTATAAGCCTGAAGTTAACAGACGTTAGAGTATATTAACAACAATAGTAAACTAACTTTGACTTAACCAAGAAGGCACAACTCTTGCTTTGGTTGATGCTGTCCATATACTTAGTTGTTGGTTTTTAGCTTTGAACGAATCAAGTAGCTCGAATATCCCAGGGTGTACAGTCTGTCCGAGTTCATCTATTAGTGTGTTATCTAGGTCGCAGTATATGTGCATATCAGTTAGTATCTTTTTTATCTATAAATCTAACTTTTCTTGCCGTTGAATCATAGTGCCCATACTGATTATATTCTGATTGAATAAACCAAGCCTCTCCAGTCTCGGTATTTATAAGATATGCATTATTGCCATTTCCAGCTGTTTGTAATTGGTATTTTGATTTACCATCGCCAGCATACGGAGTAGCGTTTAATAGTATTAATAATGCAAATATAGATATTTTTTTATTCATTGATTTTTTTACACCAACTCAATTTCTTACCACCATCATAACGATAAGCCAGCTCATTATCAAGCAGCTCCTGCTCCAAACTAACACCATCAACCGTTACATTGGCAATGGAATCTTGCATTCTATTATAAACATTATGGGCTTTTTTGGAATATTATTCAAGTGATTAGGTACAATTAAGTCTTATACATATGAAGAACCTGCTTATGCCTAATATAGTCTACGTATTAACCAATCCAAGTATGCCTGATATTGTCAAAATCGGTATGACAGAAAATCTGACAGAAAGAATGAGATCCTTGTATAACTCAAGCGCCCCTGTACCATTTGAGTGTTACTTTGCCTGTACTGTTGCTGATATGCGGTTTGTGGAAAAGAGTATTCATAACGGATTTGATGATTTTCGAATTAATCCTAGAAGGGAGTTCTTTAGGGTTGATCCTGAAAGAGTGGTGTCAATTCTCAAGATGATAATGATTGATGATGTCACACCCAAAGATGATGTTGTTGATGATGAAACAGATCAACGGTCTTTAGATAAAGAAAGAAATATAAGAAGTCGCTTTAATTTCGATATGGTCCAAATTCCTGCTGGATCAGTTCTTACATTTGTTAAAGATCCAGAACTGACTGCAATTGTTATTGATAAACATCAGGTTGAATTTGAGAGTGAGATTCAGTCTCTGACGTCATCGGCTCTTAAAATAATCCATAGAATGGGGTATGAGTGGTCTAAAGTGTCAGGACCACAGTACTGGTCTTATGATGGTGAGACACTCACAGAAAGGCGCAATAGGATGGAGCAAGACTAACCCTAATCTAATATAAAATCATTTTATTAAATTCACTAATTACTATTCTTTATGTTTGAACAAGCCTTTAAAACAATCGATCAAGTCCTACGCAACGATGCAGGTGTTAGTAGCGAGCTAGATTACACCGAGCAAACCTCTTGGATTTTATTCCTAAGATACTTAGATGAGCTTGAATCAAGCAAGGCAGACCAGGCAGAGCTTAAAGGTCAAAGCTATGACTTTATTCTAGATGAAGATCACAGGTGGAATGCTTGGGCAATGCCAAAGACTGCAGATGGTACGCTAGATCATAACGCAATAATGACAGGTGAAGATCTCATTCAGTTTGTGAACGCTGATCTATTCCCTTACTTGGGTAGCTTCAAGCAAAAGGCTGACAACCCAAAGACACTTGAATACAAGATCGGTGAAGTATTCTCAACCCTTAGAAATAAAATTCAAGGTGGTTACGCTCTAAGAGATATTTTAGAGGCTTGTGATGGACTGACATTCCAGCTAAATAAAGACAAGCACGAAATGAGTCACCTATATGAAACCAAGATTAAGAATATGGGTAATGCGGGTCGTAATGGTGGTGAGTACTACACCCCTAGACCGCTTATTAGGGCGATTATTGATGTGGTTAACCCTCAAGTTGGTGAAACGGTTTATGATGGTGCAGTAGGCTCTGCAGGCTTCCTGTGTGAGACTTATGATCATATGATGAGTGGCGTAGAATCACTCAGTACAGAAGACCTTAGAACTATCCAAAAAGATACCTTCTACGGTAAAGAGAAGAAGCCGCTTGCCTACATTATTGGCATTATGAATATGATCTTGCACGGCATCGAAACGCCTAATATTATTCATACCAACACCCTAGGTGAAAACTTAAAAGATATTCAAGAGAAGGATAGACACGATGTAATACTTGCCAACCCTCCTTTTGGTGGTGGTGAGCGAGCAGAAGTACAACAAAACTTTGACATCAAGACAGGTGAAACAGCCTTCTTGTTCTTACAGCACTTTATCAAGACTTTAAAGGCTGGTGGTCGTGCGGGTGTTGTTATTAAAAATACATTCTTAAGTAATACTGACAATGCTTCAGTTGCATTACGCAAACACTTGCTTGAGAGTTGTAACTTACACACCATCTTAGATATGCCAGGTGGTACGTTCTTAGGTGCGGGTGTGAAAACAGTGGTGCTGTTCTTTAACAAAGGCGAGCCGACTAAGAAGATTTGGTACTATCAGTTAAATCCTGGCAGGAATCTAGGAAAGAATAATCCTTTGAATGATAAGGACCTATCTGAGTTTATTAAGCTACAGAAGACTCAAGATGAATCTGATAAATCCTGGAATATCAACATTGCTGATATTGATGAAACCACTTTTGATCTCAGTGTTAAGAATCCTAACACGCCAGAAGAAACCCCTTTAAGATCACCACAAGAAATCCTCACTGAGATGGAAGCGTTGGATCTTGAGACTAAAGACATCTTAGCAAGTATTAAAGAGTTAGTATGAAGCAAGGTTGGGAACTAAAGACCCTTGGGGATGTTTGCTCAGTACAAAGAGGCTTGACATATAGTGGGAAGGATACGGTTGATTACTCTAGCACTGTTGTGTTACGAGCTACGAATATTGATTTAGACAGTAGTAGTCTTGTCTTTGATGAGTTAAAGTATTTAAGGGATGACTTTGAAATTAAAGAGAAGTATGAGCTAAAGAAGGGTTCTCTATTAATTTGCTTCTCTAGCGGAAGCAAGAGTCACTTAGGTAAAGTTGCTTTAGTTGATAAGCATTATAAGTATGCATTTGGGGGGTTTATTGGTCAAATTACACCAAGCAATAATATCGATCCAAAATATTTATTCTACAGTTTAATCTCTGAAGACTATAAGTCTTATATTGCACAATTGACAGATGGTGTTAATATCAATAACTTAAAAATTAAAGATTTACAAGGTTTTCAAATCCCAGTCCCACCCCTAGAGGAACAAAAACAAATCGTTGCAAAATTAGACCAATGCTTTGAAGCGATTGATAAAGCTAAGGCGAATGCAACCAAGAATCTTGAGAATGCTAAAGAACTATTCCAAAGTAAGCTTAATGAAATCTTTAGTCAGAAAGGTGAGGGTTGGGTTGAGAAGAAGCTAGGTGATGTTTGTAAATATGATAAAAACAAAAATCAATCTAATAACTTACCGTATATTGGATTGGAGCATATAGAATCCAATTCAGGTAGATTTATTGGCTCTTTAGACTCTCATCAAGTTAAGAGTTCAACATTTCATTTTGATTCTAGGCACGTCTTATATGGCAGGTTAAGACCATATTTAAACAAGGTTTTAATTCCCAACTTTGAAGGACATTGTTCGACTGAGATATTTCCTATTTTGGTTGGCAATGAGATAATACGAGAGTATCTATTTTATTGGTTGATTTCAGATCAAACTGTTAAGAAGATTGACGCAACTTGGACTGGAGCAAGAATGCCAAGAGCCAATATGAATGAAGTAATTAACTTTATATTACCCATTCCTCAAGTTGAAGAGCAAAAACAAATCGTTAAACTTTTAGGTAATCTAAGAGAACAAACCCAATCTCTTGAATCTAAATACCAACAAGAGTTAAACTCTTTAGAAGAGCTTAAGAAATCAATCCTACAAAAGGCATTTGAAGGCGAGTTATGAACGAAGAAGAAACTAAACTGAATTACGTCACGCCTGCTATCCAAGCAGCTGGCTGGAGTTCAGTTGAAGGTTCTTTTATTCGTATGGAGTTTCCGATTACCAAAGGTCGTTTAATCGGTAGTGGTAAGCGCTCTAAGGCTGATAGTGCTGATTATGTATTGCAGTATAAAGGTCGCAACCTAGCTATTATTGAAGCCAAGCGAGATGATCTGGATTATGGCGAAGGTATAGGGCAAGCTAAGAGCTATGCTGAGCGCCTGCACGTTCGCTACACTTACAGTACTAATGGCAAGCGTATCTACGCTATTGATATGGATGAAGGTACTGAGGGTGATGTAGAAGCTTACCCATCTCCTGATGAGCTTTGGGCGATGACCTTCCCCACTGAGAATAACTGGAGAGATAAACTACTTTCTATTCCTTTTGAGGATAAAGGCGGCACTTGGCAACCTAGATATTATCAAGAGAATGCTATTACTAAAGCACTTGAAGCGATTGCTGATAATAAGACTCGCATCCTGCTTACACTCGCCACAGGTACAGGTAAGACAGCCATTGCCTTTCAGATTGCTTGGAAGTTATTTAAAAGCAAATGGACCACTAAAAAAGACGGCCTTAGAACGCCTAGAATACTGTTCTTAGCCGATAGAAACATACTAGCTGATCAAGCCTTTAATGCCTTCTCTGCGTTTGATGATAACGCACTGATTAGAATTACTCCAAAAGGTATTAAGAAGCACGGAAAAGTACCAACTAATGGTAGTGTGTTCTTTACGATCTTCCAATCGTTTATGAGTGGTGAAGATAATGAACAACAAGTAGGAGAAAGCTTCGAGGGTGATTATTACTTTAAGCAGTACCCTGCAGACTTCTTTGATTTTATTGTGATTGATGAGTGTCACCGAGGTGGTGCGAATGATGAGAGTAATTGGCGTGCAATTATGGATTACTTCTCACCAGCAGTACAGTTAGGATTAACCGCCACACCAAGGCGTGATACCAACGTTGATACTTATAACTACTTTGGTGATCCTGTTTATATCTACTCACTTAAAGAAGGTGTGAATGATGGATTCTTAACGCCATTTAGAGTGAAGCAAATTACCTCTGATTTAGACACTTACAAATACCAAGAAGGTGATGTTATTCTTGAAGGTGAGATTGATAAAGACAAGCTCTATACTAAGGACGAACTTGACCGAGGTAAGATTGTCATTGAAGATCGTGAAAAGTTTCGTGTCTCTCAATTGATAGAAGATATTGGTGTTAATGAAAAGACGTTAGTGTTTTGCAGAACTCAAAAGCACGCCTCTTTAATTAGAAACCTAATCAATCAAAAGACTCCAAGCAGAAACGCTAACTATTGTCATCGAGTGACAGCAGATGATGGCGATATTGGCGAGCAACATCTTCGAGATTTCCAAGACAATGAAAAACTAATACCAACGGTGCTAACCACCTCACAAAAGCTTTCTACTGGTGTAGATGCCCCTGAGGTTAGGAATATCGTACTACTTCGTCCAGTCAATTCAATGATTGAGTTTAAGCAGATTATTGGTAGAGGTACACGCTTGTTTGATAACAAGGATTACTTTACAGTTTATGATTTTGTAGATGCACATCATCACTTTCAAGATCCAAAATGGGATGGAGAACCTGAACCTTGCGAAGCTTGTGGCAATACACCTTGTACTTGTGAAGTTATAGTTAGACCACTTTGCCTAGTTTGTAATCAGAAGCCTTGTGTTTGTGACAAGCCTGAAGGCGACCCTTGCGAGGTGTGTGGTTATATTGATTGTATTTGTGAAAAAGTACCAGCAGAACAGCCGACCATTAAGCTACCTAATGGTAGAACTGTAAACATCAACCCTCAAGTTAAGACTACCTTTTGGAATATAGATGGACAGCAAATAACTGCTGAAGAATTCCTAAATATTCTATTTGGTGACTTGCCTAATTTCTTTAAAGACGAAGACCAGCTGCGTAAACTTTGGAGCAAGCCCGACACTAGAAATAAGCTACTTAAGGAGTTAGAAGAAGTTGGATACAGTATTGATCAACTAAGGGAATTACAGTCGTTAATCAATGCACAAGATTGCGATCTGTTTGATGTCTTGTCTTATGTTGCCTTTAGTCGTGACCTTATAGAAAGAACCGATAGAGCTAACCACGCTACCATCCACCTTGATAGTTATAACCAAAAACAACAAGCATTCTTAGACTTTGTACTTAAGCAATATATTGATGAAGGTGTGGGTGAGCTGGATGATCAGAAATTACCTGATCTATTAAACCTTAAGTATCACAGTATCGCTGATGCTAAACAAGAGCTTGGAGATATTCAGACTATTAGAGGTACATTTATTGATTTTCAGAAGTATTTGTATGAGACTTCTGTTGCTTAGTCAAAAAGGCAAATCCAGATCATTTATCAGAGGAACTTCTTTCACAAATTTACCATGGTCATACAATGATGAAACTGGCTCTTCTAGGTCACCATAATTCTCACGCGGAGCCCATTCATAATACCACACGCCGTGCTTCTCTCCATTGACATAGTTGCCACGAGATTCTATCTTTTCTTCGTACTCTCCTTGCTTAAGATCTCCATCATAAACAAGATCTAAAAGATAGTATGTCCATAAACCATCTTTTTCACCATTCTCATAACTCCCCTCAAATTCTTTAACACCTGGATGTAAGTACTTAGACCATCTCCCAGTTTTAATACCATTAGTGTAATTCTTTCTGTATTTAACATACGCTAAAAGATTCCCCTTACGCATCTCTACAGCATTCTCAGAGTTTTGAAACCTTTCATGAACATCTTTTGCAAAACCAAAGCCTATCCACTTGCCATCTCTGTAATTATCAACGTAGTTACCAAGACATTCAAGTATGCCATTGTATGTATAAAACTTCACCTGGCCATTTCCCTTCTCGAATTTGCCTTCACTGCGCCTACTTCCATCGCCATACCATTCGGACCAAACCCCTGTCTTTAAACCATCTTTATCGTACTTACCCTTCACCTTCTTACTGCCGTATTTATGCCATTCAAAGTATGAAGAAGATCCATCTTTTAATAGTTTTCTTTGGCTCTTACGCTTTCCAGCCTTAACCTCATCATGATCATCAAACTCAATAATTTCTGTTTCGTAAAAATCAGTATAAGAATAGTCACGATCTCCATTTGTGCAAGAGTACTTTTCAATTACATTTCCATGTTTGTCATAATCAATACATGGTCCATCTAGCACACCGTTCTTATAAGTGTACTCATACATCCTTACACCAGGTCTACGCCAGTAAGTATCCTTGCCGTGCTTCTTGCTATTCTTATAACTAGTTTCAGACTTCTTGAACTTCTTACCGCCTGAGTGATACTTTGTTTCCGTTCCGTTTTTCATATTTACCCGTATATACTTGATAACTTTCTAGACTTAATAAGATCTAATAGTGGAACAGAATATGTACCATCAACAAGTGAATATTTCTCTTTTAGGGTTTCATTTGTCATCCAATGTAAAGAAATAACATCACCTTTAAGACTCATTTCATAAAGCTGATATGTTTCACAGTCTCTAGGTTCTATCTTAAATGTAGGCATTAAATTGTCCTTAGTAGGCATTTCTACAAGAATCTTAATTTCATCCATATTTGCCCGCTTATAAGTAGGACTTCCAAAGCGCTCCATTTCTGTAACAAGTTCAATAAGCTTGTCTTTTATAAGTTTATCCTTTATAGCACCTATATCGTCTGATTTATTCAAATACTCCAACTCAAGATGGATATTTCTTATTGCAATCTTATGAGCTAAATAAGCATCAAACTGATCTACCGTCAATCTACTTAAAGAGCCGTTATGGTAGCTGTGTTTAAGCATATTATTAAACACCTCTAATGCGCTAACAAGACCAAAGTGCCACTTGTCTAAATCAACCTCTGGGTTTGTTGGCTTTATATAAAGCCCAACTGTTGATGACTCATCCTTAAACTCCAGCTCTCTAACAAACGTCACATCCAACACTTCCTTCTCAGGATAGATGCATATAAAGTAATCTTTTCTACCACTTGCTAATGACGCATCACGAGCTTGGCTAAAAATATCATATATCTCATTCCATCCGTCTGCAGTGCCTTCTAATTCAGGACTGTACGCTGTTAGATCATCTGGATTATCATCATCTAAATAATACGGGAGCAGCTTAACAGCCTCGCGTGCCATTCGGATTGCGTACAAAAGACTATTAAGCCCTCTTGAATCTGAATGATAGAATGCATAATTTACATCCCCATATCCATCCATGCCACCTGTGCCACTTCCAGAGCTTAGAAAACTAGGCAGTCCATCGCTATCAAAACCACCCATATGGTCATTTATATAATCTGTATCGCTCATAATTTCACTCCCAATTCTTATTTCGCAAAGTACATTCTATCTTTAGATCTACTCTCTGCTACATACCTTAATGATGGGTTGTATCTTGATCCTTGTGGATAATACATACTTCTATCAGCATTCGATGTAATAACAATGGCCACATAATCCGCCTCAGCACCCTTAGAGGTATGTATTGTCTGAACCCTTATATTGTTAACATTGTGAGAGTTGTCGATGAATACAGGTTCATTCTTACGATAGTGTGACATGTTAAACATGGTGAATAGTTTAGAAATACTCTCAACAGTCTTGTTGGTTGGAGCCATAATTAGCCAATCTTTATCTATATTGTTTTTTACCTCTATGTAAAGATGTGTCAAGTCCAACTCTTGCTCTTCTTCTTTATCTCCAAATAACTTCTTAAAGGATCTAACTATAAAACCCTCTTTTGCATCTTTTTTGGTTGCAAATTCCTTTGCCTTTCTTGGTCTATCAGCATTCAAGATACCATCCATGGCGCCACCAGACATAAGGTTGTCAAATATTGCAGTTGGTAATCTATAGCTAGTTTTAAGAACTTCATCTTCTTGCGTAGTTTTCAAGTTTAAGAAGGCCATTCTATTAGATCCAAACTCATCCATAATTGCTTGATCGTCGTCGCCACAAACGACTGTCTCTTTTGATTCATTAATAATTAACTTTAAGAAATCCCACATAAAGTCTGAACAGTCTTGCGCTTCATCGATAATGAATAATTTGAATCGCATGTTAGCCTTGTTATAACCAGGTTTTAGCATATTCTGGATAACATCGTCATAATCCACAAAGTGCTTGCTACTCTTATAGTTGTTGTACTTGTTAATCCAGTCTTTTGCCAAGTCGATTACAGAAGTGTTTGGATTGTAAGCCCAGTTATTCTCTCTATAGGATAACTTTAAAGATTCATACATATTATCAATATATTGAATCTCTTCTTCTATAGTTGACTTTCTTGCAGACACTAAGCTCTTGAGTGAAAGGCATGGGTGCTCATCTCTAAACTTGATAGATTCAGCCTTCCCTTTCTCTGTCCAGACAGCTTTTGTAAAGATAGTCTTATCAAAGGCAAGCATATCTGGAGACTCCATTAACCTTCTCCCTTTTAATCCACCAAGTACAGTTGCAAGGGAATGGATTGTTCTAAAGAAAGGAAAATCTTCAGTCGCATATTCGGGAAAATGATCTGCAACCCTATGTTTAGCCTCGTTAGCAGCAACATTGGTAAAAGATACGAAAGCAATTTCTTCTGGCTTAACTCCTTCGGATAGTCTTTGCTCGATAATCTTCATCATATTGGTTGTTTTGCCAGTGCCTGGTGGGCCAAACACTCTACGAACAGACCTCTCGCCTTCTTTAAAAGGCTCAATACCTCTATCTAATAGATCAAGAATATCTGCATTGGATGTGCTACTAGTATCGCCACCATTCTCTTTACTATTCTCAAGAGTGTCTTTATCAATCTTATAGAACCAATCTCTTGGGGAATAAACATTAACGCCTCTTGAGTGATAGACAACCGTATCTCCGTCTTTCAAATCTTTCACAGTTGATACTGCAAGCTGGTAGTCACCTCGATGGCTTGAAGTGCACTTGATTGGATTGCCTTGTCCATGAATGTAAACAGACAGAGTTCTTCCATCATCTTCATAGGCCTTAAAGACAGCTTGTGATTTCGCTTCTGAGTTCCAGTCTACTTTAGGTGGCATAATATTTACAACCTAACCAAACGAAGATATTGATATGCATCTTCTCCAGAGTGCTCGTCCACTATTTGTTTTGGGGAATCTGAAATAATCTTGCGTGCCAATTTGTTTGATGGTAAATTTCCAACCCCCACTATTGCCTCTATATAATAACTATCAAAATGACCGCCCAATCCCATTGTATCTGTAAGTAAGTCAATACTACTATTAACAATTCTGGTAGCCAAACCCTTGCCTCTGTATTCTTCACGGACAGCATATCCGATATCAAAAACAGTTACACTGCCTATAGGCTGATCCTTTACGAAAACAGTGTATCCAATAACCATCCTATCCTCAATCATTGCGTAAGTCATTCTAATAACGCCTTCTGGCTGATCAAAAACTACGCTTAAACCATTATCTCCTGGGCACTCCGCCATTTGCAACCCGCTTTCAATTCCAGCCTGAAGCCCTAACAACCCTTCTAATGGATTGGTCATATTAGACATTCAGATTCCTCCTATATCAATCATTTGATTTATGCGTCGTTACTATCCCCATTATTACGAAATCTTCTATATAACCAACAAACACCTACACCTAACAGTGGCAGCAAAAACAACAGTGCTATTGCCAATGGAATTTGGATTGATATGTAAAGTTCCATCATATTCTTCATCTTATTATTTTGATCCACTATTTCAATAGGCTTGTCTCCATCCATAATACTAATGTGGAAATCTTCTGGCCTTTCTATTATATTGCCATCATTATCTTTAAATACCCACTGACCAGTCTCTTTTGAGTTTCTAAAATGACCACTGACAAGTGGCACGCCTTCCTTATTCCAATAATTAAAAGCTCCATGCAATAATCCGCGTTTGAAATATGCCGATGTGTGCCTGTTGCCGTTATCATGCCAGGTAGTCCATATTCCTTCTGGATTTCCATGTATGTATTGCTTTTGTTTATACATGGATCCATTGTCATATCTATCTACCCATGATCCGTGTTTTCTGCCTTCAGAGTCCCAATGTTTAGAAGATGCTGGTGGCTTATCTTTATATTTAAAGTTATAGAAAGATTCCTTATAACCACTGATATTCCAATCAGTCCATTGTCTTGAATCATTTGGCCCCGCAATACCTGTTTGTTC
>Ga0233437_1006925_pt1 | contig 11274 bp, 9 predicted proteins | sample SI_122_August201_FD_182714 | JGI IMG/M metagenome (GOLD analysis project Ga0233437, IMG submission 182714) | Seawater microbial communities from Saanich Inlet, British Columbia, Canada - SI_122_August2016_200_MG | ecosystem: Environmental > Aquatic > Marine > Inlet | place: Canada: British... | reverse complement strand
GAAATCTTTTCATTTTCATGCCTTTCCCCTTTCCATTAATGATTGACAATTTGTACGGGCGAAAAACCTTTCGCCCCTACACCTTCTTCACATAATGACGTGCAAAAAGCCCGGAGGGCTTGATGCACAACACCAACACGATCACCGCAAATGCCACAACCGACTTAAACTCCATTGAAACATAGCCAGCAAAAAGGTGCTCAACAATACCGACGATATACGCCCCGAACACCGCTCCCGGCAAAGACGTCATGCCACCGACCACGGCCCCGGCAAAGCCTTTAAGCATGGGATCCCACATCATGTAAGGCTCCATTATGACCGGCGCGATAAGCAATCCCGCCACCGTACCGACCAGGGAGGAAATACCCCAGCTCATCATCCGGATACGGTTTGTTTTTATCCCCATCAGGCGGGCGGCATCTTCATTTTGCTGGGTCGCCTTCATGGCCACGCCGAGTTTTGAAAACCGGAAAAAGAGAAAGAGGGTCAACATAAGAACGAGGGCCACGACGAGGGTCAACAAGTCAAGGGAGCTGATAAAAATACCGCCGATCTCTACGCTGTCGTAGGGAGATATGGGGAAAGGCATCGATCTTTGATCCGCACCGAATTTCCACGATACAAAACCGAGCAGTATCATTTCGAGACCGATGGTTATAATAATCAGACCGATGACGTTGGGTTCCTTGGCTCTCCTGATAACGGAAAATTCCAGAAAACACCCGAGAAGGACCGCGAAAATCAGCGCCCCCGGCAAGGCAACGTAGATGGGAAAACCGTACGTTTCAAGGATCATGTAGGCGACAAAAACAGGCAGGAGCGCCATTTCGCCTTGAGCAAAATTGGGCACCTCGGAGGATTTATAAATGAGAACCATACCGAGGCCCATCAACGCATAGGAGCTTCCCACTGCTATTCCGCTCAGGAGAATCTGGAGAAAATCGATCATGTTAACACCATAACTTGAAATTGGAAATTAGAAATTTGGCAGTGCCCTTGTTGGAAACCCGGATCACAAGTATTTCACTGTTTTTCCAAATTTCAATTTTCAAATTTCACCATTAGAACGGCCATGTTTTCCAGTATTTTTTTGTTCGTATCCAGAAGCCGTAGATCCCGTGCGGCTCGAATACCATAATCAAAACCAGAATGAGCCCAAACACAATAAACTGGATATTGGAGACCCCTGTGAGTGAAAAATAGCTCTCGGAAAGACTTTTCAGCCATCCACCGAGATACGGGACACTTAAGATGTTTCGCAGTTCAAGATCCAACCAGCCCAGAAGGCATGCCCCTGCAATGGGGCCCATGACCGAACCGAGCCCCCCGACGACGGCCATGGTAAGGAACATGACCGACATGAACAGGCTGAAGAGTTCCGGCTCTATAAAGCGAAGGACAAATGCATACAGACCTCCGCCTATCCCGGCGTAAAATGCGCTCACGGCAAACGCAAGGGTCTTGTAGTAAAGGAGGTTAACGCCCATGGTTTCCGCAGCAATATCGGCGTCTCGAATGGCAATAAACGCCCGTCCAACCTTGGTTTTGATAAGGTTACGGGCAAAAATAAAGAGCAATACGGTTATAACCATCACAAGGTAATAAAAATCCCGATCAGTGTCGAGATTCCAAGGTCCTATAGTCAGATCAGGCGCATTCAGACCCTGTCTTCCCCCAAACATCTCGATTTTTCCAATAACCTGTGTAATTGAAACACCAAAGCCAACGGTGGCGATGGCAAGATACGGTCCCTCTAAGCGAAGGGCCGGAAGCCCCAACAAAAAACCTAAGCATGCCGCGGCAAGCCCGGCCAGAAACAGCGCCAGGAGAAAGGGGAGGTGAGCCAGGGTCATGAGAGTGATGGTGCCGTAGGCGCCGATGGCAAAGAAGCCGGCATGACCCAGAGAAATCTGCCCGGTGTATCCCACCAGGATATTGAGACCCATGACAACGATAACGTTGATCGCAATATAATTGGCGACATAGACGTAGTAATTCTTGAACAGAAAAGGGAAAACCGCTAAAAAGGCCATCAAGAGCAAGAACCAGCAAACCACCACCCCCGACGAAAAGAGCTGTACGTCCTCGTAATAGTCCCTTTTCATGTCCATGGATATGATCTCCCAGCCAAGTGCGGATTACTTTTGATCTGTCTTGTCGAGCACTTTCCGGTAATAGACTTCAGACTCACCCAATAGCGGGGATCCCTTGCCCATCATGTTCAGCTGCATGATTTTGTAATTGATCTTCTTGATATGTCGAAATTTTTCTTTTTCGTCGGGGATATGGTCCAGCATGTCCTCCATGGTTCGAATCTCTTTTCGAAGTGCGAGTTCAGGGGGAAGACAATCTGCATTTCTCAGAATCTTATAGGTCAGTCGAAGGTCCTCTGGAATATTACGGTCGTCTTCAAGATCAATGGGTTTTCCTTTTCCCGGAAGGTTGTCAAAATCCCCATTGTTCTGAGCATCCCTTATCCGCTTTTCAATAATCTTTTGAAATGCAAACATGGTTTTGATACCCTGTTTAGGTGTGGAGAGCCTGCTTATATCCGATTGACTTGATTATTTCAAGGTAAAATCGTACGGCGCTGAATCACTTTTCACTTGTTTAACAGCGCAGGCAATAGTACCAATACAAATTCAGGTGTATCGGTTCCTTAATGAGATAAGAGGAGAAAATTTGATGGACTTTATCATCGAAAAGGGTCTGGCCCAACTCCGCGGCATCCCCTTCTACCCTGTCATCCAATCCAAATCCAAATATGAGCTCATCGATATGACCCTGACGGTCATCGGTGTGGCATTTGAAGAGGTCTCCAAACGTGCCCCTGATTTGAAACAGGAGATCTCATCATGGAACGACGGCAGGCGATGCGCACTGGGGGTCCTCCCCAAAGGGCCCTTTATTACCCTGGAAAAAAGAAGGGATCGCATTTATTATATGGGGAAAAGAAAGGTTGATCCGGATATGACCTTTCTATTTAAAAACCTGGATTCCGCCGTGCTGGTGCTTACGGCTCAGATGAGTGCCCACCAGGCTCTGGCCGAAAGCCGAATTCTGCTGGATGGTCAGGTTTCATACGGCATGGAGCTAAACCGGGCCCTGGCCATTGTGGAAACTTATCTTTTTCCCCAGTTCATATTGAATAAAATTTTCAAGCGACCGCCCACCCTCAATATGTATCAGCTGGCTGCCAAAGGCATCATTTACGCGGCAATGGGTCCGGCGCTTATCAAAAACGGCCTCAAATGCGTTATTAAAAAACAGTAATAGAGCCAGTCTGAACAGGAGAAAATATTATGCTGCCTAATTATTACCAATTCTATTGCCCCGTCAAAATCCTCTCAGGCCAGTTGGCCGTCAGCAATATTCCTTTTGAAATGAAACTTCTGGGGTGCCAAAGGGCCATGATTGTCACCGATAAAGGCGTGGTCAAAGCCGGACTCATTGATATTGTCAAATCCGCCTTTGCGGATTCTGATGTGAAAATCGGTTATATTTTTGATGAGGTACCCCAGGACTCAAGCGACAAAACCGCCAACCGCATTGCGCAAATATATAAAACCGAGAAATGTGATTGTTTCATCGCCGTTGGCGGCGGCAGCGCCCTTGACTCAGCCAAGGGCGCCAACATAGTGCTATCCGCAGACTCCGGCGATATCCTGGATTTTCAAGGGGCCGACAAAATTACCAGCGACCTGAAACCCCTCATCGCCATCCCCACCACGGCGGGAACAGGCAGCGAAGTAACAAAAGTTGCTGTTATTTACAATGAAACCACGGAAACCAAAATGAGTTTTGTTTCCGACAAACTCTATCCAAACCTGGCCGTGATTGATCCCCGAATGACCCTGACCATGCCCCCCATGATTACAGCCGCCACCGGCATGGATGCGTTGACCCACGCGGTGGAAGCCTACACCTGTCTTCAAAAAAACCCCATTGACGACATTTATGCCAAGACGGCCATTGACCTGATTCGCCGGTACCTGGTTCGCGCAACCGAAGACGGTAAGGACATGGAAGCACGGATGGGGATGGCCAATGGGGCCCTCTTTGCGGGGATTGCCTTTTCCAACTCCATGGTGGGGATGGTCCACGCCCTGGCCCATGCCCTGGGCGGTGTCTGCCATGTGCCTCACGGGATGGCCAATGCCATTCTTTTGCCATGGTGCCTTGAATACAACATCCCCAAGGTTCCCGAATACATTGCGGAGCTTTCGGGGCTTCTGGGAGGCGCACGAGCCTACCTCAAGCCTCTTGAACAGGCGGAAGAAACCATTTCCCTGATCAGAAATCTGCTAAAAAAACTTAACAAAATTTCCGGAATTCCCGAAAAATTACGGGATGCCAAAGTTCTGGAAGATCAACTTCCTGAAACAGCCGAAACAGCCATTAACGACGGCGCCTTGGTCTACAACCCACGGGAAGTTTCTTATGAGGATGCTTTGGCCGTATATGGGAAGGCATTCTAGTTTAAGGCAGTCGACAAAAATTTTTGAGCGTTGACTCAATTTTAAGGAGAAATCCCTTGGGCATTACCATCGTACAGAAAAGCGATTTAAACCATCCCAAACCGAATCCGAAAGTGGCACTCGTCATGTCCGGTGGCGGCATCTCGGGCGGCGCTTTCAAAATCGGCGGATTAAATGCACTCAGCAGCTTCATGGCCAATCGACGGCTCAGGGATTTTGACATGTTTGTGGGTGTCAGCGCCGGCGCTGTTCTCGCCACGTACCTGGCAAACGGCGCATCCTCAAGAGACATGGCTGCCAGCCTGGAAGGCGCACCGGGGAAACTCAATCCCATTAAAGCGTGGGACCTGTACACCCCCAATCTCATGGCTTTCCTTCAGATGCCCACCCATATTATCGGACACATGCTGTCTATTATCCCCAAAAGGCTCCGTGATATTCTGAGTTATAAGAACATCTTCCGGGAGGACTTTCGAAACCGGCTGACACAAACCATCCTTAAACCCACCTACAAAAACGTAGGCGATTTCCTTGCCTACTGCCTCAAAGACGGCAACCCCAATGCCCAAAACCCCACCTGGCCCTGGCATTATCTACCCAACGGCATATTCACCACGGAAAAGTTCGAGCGGGCCAACCGGAAAAACCTGGAAGACCATGGGTTCATTAATGATTTTACCGAGCTCTACAAGCGCCGTGGAAAAGAACTGTACACCATCGCCATGAACCTGGATTGCGCACAACAGGCTGTTTTCGGGCATGACGAGATCAATACGGTTCCTATTTCGAAAGCCATGGAGGCCTCCTTCGCCATTCCCTTTTTCTATAAACCGGTCAACATAGACGGCGTGGATTATGTGGACGGCGCGGTCATCAAGACCACCAACATAGGCCTGGCCATTGACAAAAAAGCGGATCTGATCATCTGTTACAACCCCTTTCGCCCTTTTAACCTTGATCTTTTCTGCGAGCAGTGCGAAGCCAATAAAGGGAGGATCAGGATCGCGGAAGACGGCATCTATGCCATTTTTAACCAGGTCATGCGAACCGTACTCCACACAAGACTCATGCATGGCATATCTCTGTACCGGAAAAACCCTGATTTCAAAGGCGACATCATTCTGGTGGAACCCAGCGAATATGACGACAAATTTTTTGACATGAACCCCATGAGTTTCTGGGAACGCCGCGTTGCCGCCAAACGGGGATATGACTCCGTCAGACAGTCCATCGCCACTGATTATGAAATCCTGAAAAAAATCCTTGCAGCCTATGGCATAAAAACGAATCCCAAATTTAAAACGGCCCCGGTAGAAGAAGCGCCTTCAATGATTGCCTCCTGCCCGGAGCCGATGGCGGCCTGAGAACATATTGACAACCACGGAAAGGGCGACCAGGACCATCATAAATCTGAACGCCATCGCCTCTAATGTGGCGGCGGTTCGAAGCGTCATCGGCCCCCGGCGAGATCTGATGGCCGTCGTCAAAGCCGATGCCTATGGGCATGGGGCCGTAAACGTGAGTCGAACCGCGCTAGAAAGCGGCGCCACCTGTCTGGGGGTCGCCCTGCCTGAAGAAGGGGCATTCCTTCGATCCGGAGGGATCGAAGCGCCTATTCTGGTTCTGGGGGTAATCCACCCGAAGGAAGCCTCCAAAGTGGTCCAGTCCCGGTTGGAACAGACCCTTTGCACCCTGGAACTGGCCGAGGCCCTGAACCAGGCGGGCGAAGCGTCTTCCGGAAAAATCAGCGTTCACGTCAAGGTGGACACCGGCATGGGTCGCATCGGACTTGCCCCCCGGGACACCATGGCCTTTGTTCAGAAAATCAGCCGCCATAAAAATCTCCATCTTAAAGGCATCTTCAGCCATCTACCCTGCGCGGATCACGCAGACAAAACATTTACGCGCGGCCAAATTGAACTCTTCAGTGGACTTGTACGGGAAATTGTTGCATCGGGTGTCAAAATACCTCAAAAACATCTGGCCAACAGTGCGGGCATTCTCGATTTTCCCGAATCCTGTTTTGATCTTGTCAGGCCCGGTATCATGATGTACGGTCTCTACCCCTCCCCCCATGTAAGCCGTAGCGTAGCCCTGAAACCGGCCATGACCCTCAAGACCAGAATCGCCTACCTGAAACGGGTGCCCGCAGAAACCCCCATCAGTTACGGCCATACGTTTTGTTGCGAAAAATCAATGCACATTGCGACCCTCCCCATCGGTTACGCTGACGGATACAGCCGAGGGTTGTCCAATCGCGGGTATGCCATGATCCGAAATCAGCACGCATCCCTGGTGGGACGAGTATGCATGGACATGTGCATGTTTGACGTCACAGATATCAAGGATATTCAACCCGGGGATGAAGCGGTTCTTTTCGGCGAAAAGCCCACCGTGGATGAACTGGCCGATCAATTGGATACCATCAACTATGAAATCGTCTGCTCCATTGGAAAACGGGTGCCCAAAATTTTTGTCACCTGATTGTCTTTAAAGGAGGTAGGGACCATGATTATCGGCGTTCCCACGGAAGTAAAGGTGGCTGAAAAAAGGGTGGCCGTAACCCCTTCGGGCGTCAGAACTCTCGTACAGAACGGCCACACGGTTCTGCTCCAATCCAATGCAGGCCTTGGAAGCGGCTTTCCCAATGAACAATATATCCAGGCGGGAGCTCAAATTATTGTACACCAAAGGGACATCTGGGCTGACGCTCATATGATCATGAAGGTTAAAGAACCCCTTCCCATTGAGTATGACCTGATGAGAGAGGATCAAATCATTTTCACCTACCTTCACCTGGCAGCCGCCAGGGAACTGGCTGAAAAAATGGTTGAAAAAAAGGTGGCGGGCATTGCCTACGAAACCATTCAGACCGATAGCGGTGCCCTTCCCCTTCTGGCACCCATGAGCGCAGTGGCAGGACGTTTGTCCATACAGGCCGGTGCTTATTGCCTTGAAGCCAAATCCGGCGGCATGGGCGTGCTGTTGAGTGGCGTACCGGGCGTCAGGCCGGCTTATGTGGTCATCATCGGGGCAGGGGTTTCAGGACTGCACGCCTGTTTCAGCGCCGTGGGTACCGGGGCGCGTGTCACCATACTGGACATTAACCAGGATCGCCTGAACTACATCAACGACGTCATGCGGGGAAGCGTTACCACGCTCATGAGCAATGAGGGGGTGCTGGAAGAGGAGGTTACGAAAGCGGATCTCGTCATCTGTTCGGTTCTCATCCCGGGTGCTGCCGCGCCCAAGCTGATCTCAAGAAAGCTGCTCAAAAAAATGAAGCCGGGGGCCGCCATTGTGGATATCTCCATCGATCAGGGGGGTGCCTGCGAAACCAGCCGACCCACCACCCATGAAGATCCCACCTACGTGGAAGAGGGAATCGTTCATTATTGCGTCAACAACATGCCCGGCGCCGTGCCCCGAACCGCCACCATGGCGCTCACCAACGCCACCCTGCCCTACGCCCTTGAAATCGCCAATTCGGGTTACGAAACAGCCATGAAAGAAAACCCACAGATTGCCAAAGGGATGAATGTGATCAAAGGGAGGGTGGTGTACAAAGCCGTGGCCGAAAGCGTGGGGTTGCCCTACACGCCGATTTAAGGGGTTGGAATGAAAACCACCTATTTCTCCAATTCTTTCTTAACAGAAACCCCTATTTTTTCCAGTGTGTAAGGCTTTCTTATGTATTTGCCTGCGCCTAATTCTTGAGCAATATCCACCTCTTTTGTTTTGGCATACCCGCTGGCAATGACCGCCTTCTGACCGGGACGGATCTTTATGATCTGCTGGTAAGTCTCACGCCCATTGATCCCTTTGGGCATGACCATGTCAAGGACAAGCAGGACTACGGCGTTTTCCTTTATATATTCAATGGCCTCTTCACCACTTGAAACCGCTTCAGGATTGTACCCAAGCTTGGTCAATATCCCGCATGCTATCTCCCTTTGTCGCTCTTCATCATCAATTACCAGGATCCTCTCTCCATGTCCGAGATAATTTTCCAAAGGGGTCTTTTCCTTCTCGTCAGAAACGTCTTTCCGGGTCACCGGAAAGTAGAGTTCAAAGACCGTTCCCTTTTCACTGCTCTCCACATTGATGTATCCGTTATGGTCCTGGACCGTGTTCCAAACAACTGCCAGGCCTAGCCCTGTACCACTTCTACCCATGACCTTCTTGGTATAGAATGGCTCAAAGATCTTCTCAAGGTCTTCAGGCGTTATACCAGAACCATCGTCCGAGACGCTCAATACGGCATATTCACCGGTGCGGATACTTTCATACCCCTTTAAAGGTTCATCCAGGTAGCGGTTCATACTTGATATGGTAACTATGCCTCTGCCCTCAATGGCTTCAGATGCGTTAATAACCAGATTCATCAAGGTCTTTTTGATGTGGGTAGAGGAACCGCTCATGTTCAAAAGGTCGGAGTCCAGCTCCGTCTCGAAATTAACAAATGAGTGCGTCTTGTCCAATTTCTGGTACTCGGGGGATTCCAAATATTCAGTAACAATGGTGTTGAGGTTCAGGGTTTCTTTTCCCGTTGCGACCCCCCTGGCGATGGTCAGCAGGTCTGCCACCACATCGGCCGCCCGCATTCCTGATTCCTGTATTGTCTTTATAGGCTTCTTGAGCGGGCTGTCTTCGGGTAAATCCATCAGGAGTAATTCGGGATAGCTTACGATCCCCGATAAGATGTTATTCAGATCATGGGCGACACCGCCCGCCAATAGTCCCATGGCTTCCATCTTCTGGGCTCGGTAGAGCTGGGCTTCCGTTTCCCTCATCTCGGTAACATCTCTAAAAATAGTCAGCTTTGATACAGGTCCATCCCCGTGGGCAACAGAGGATTGCGAGATATAGTAAGAACGGTTGTCCTTTGGACTCACGATCTCTAAATCAAGATATTCACCTTGTTGTGCTTTATCGTGCATACACCATGGGCATTTTTCGTCCAGATCGTGCAAAGCCTTGAAACAACGCTCTCCTGTGGCATCACATCCTGTCCTCCTGATCATGGCCGGGTTCATATATTCAACTCGAAAATCAGGTGAGCATATATATATCGGCTCTATCATCGCTTCCATCATAGACCGATATTTCTCTTCGCTTTCTTTCAGCGCCTCATCTGCCAACAGGCGATCTGTGATATCTTCTCCTGAACTTAAAATTCCAACGATTTCACCGGCTGGATTCCGAAGGGTAGAGTTGTGCCAGGCGATAATGCGCTCTTTCCCATCTTTTGTAAGAACCGGATTTTCATAATATTCAACGGGCTCAACTTCACCCCTGATCAATTGATGGTAAACATCTAAGACGTCATCCGTCATTCTTTCCGGCAGACAGGTCTTAAACCAGTTCTTGCCAAGGAGTTCTTTTCCTCCATAACCAAGGATTTCCAAGCCCCGTTTGTTGATTAGCGTTATATTGCCTTCATTGTCGAGAGCAACAAATGCAACCCCGGCAATATCAAGGTATTGCCGTGCCCTTTTTTCACTCTCCCGCAGCGCCTCTTCAGAAAGTTTGCGGTCTTTAATATCCCTTGCGATTCCCTGAATAGCATACGGTGCTCCGTTACGGTAAATCACAGAGGTCTTGGTTTCCACATATATAGCTTCACCGTTCTTGCTCACTAATTTATAATCTGATGGGCCTTCATAAAAACCCGTTGTTTTGAGTTCTTCTAATACCTTCAATACAGCGGGGATTTGGTCTTGACTTAATAGCGCCGCAAAGTTGAGAGAACGGATCTCATCTCTTTTGTATCCAAACAGCTTTAAAGCCGCTGGATTTGCATCGATAAAATTTCCTTCAAAATCATGGATATATATGCAATCAATGGAGCGGTCGAACAATGCCGTATACCGCTCATCCCTCTCCAGCAGCACCTTTTCAGCCTTCTTTCGCGCCTCTATCTCTCCTTGCAAGTCAAGGTTGGCTCGCTCCAGGCGATCATGGGCAGCCTTGAGTTCCAATTCCATTTTTCTCTTGTGAAGGACGATTTCGATAATCCCATTGATCTCCTTTTCATCAAAGGGCTTCATCACATAGCCGAAGGGTTCCACCCGCTTGGCCCTTTCAATGTATTCCGGATCACCAAACCCCGTTATAAACACCACCGCTGCGTCCATTTCTTCCCTGATTTTCTGAGCGGCTGAAATACCGTCCATTTCCCCTGGAAGATTTATATCCATCAAGATCAGATCCGGCTTCATTTCCCTAGCCGTTTCAACAGCTCCAGCGCCCGTGTCAGCGATTCCCACAACAGTATAATCCATGTGGGTGAGATATTCCTCCAACTCCATCTGCATAGATACATCATCATCGACAATCATGATTTTGGGCATGATTCATTCTCCCGGTGAGCAAGGGGTTGTATGGTATTGGCCGTTCGAGTTTTCAAATAATCAAGGAGGAATTTATTTGTCAAGTGGGCCGAAAAGTCAAGGTATTTACAAAATTCCGTACTCAAGGGGTTAAGTCTTTGATTGACTTACCTTCTAAGACGGGCTTTGCTCGCAACCCAAAAGGACAACTTTCTTTGTTTTCCTTAAGGATTAACATCGAATAGCGAAAACAAAACGCTTTTTAATAAGGGGGATTGACAGAAGCCCTAACAGCACCCCGAACTACCGCCCCCACCAGTCTTGATGCCGCCACTCCCTGCACCGCCATCGGTTTCAATGACACAGCAACATGAGGACCCGTCCCGTCCCAAGGCCGAGTTAATAACGGCTGCGGCACATCCCACGCCCGCCTGTACGGTTACAGCTTCGGTGGGGCAATT
>Ga0233437_1006923_pt1 | contig 11279 bp, 10 predicted proteins | sample SI_122_August201_FD_182714 | JGI IMG/M metagenome (GOLD analysis project Ga0233437, IMG submission 182714) | Seawater microbial communities from Saanich Inlet, British Columbia, Canada - SI_122_August2016_200_MG | ecosystem: Environmental > Aquatic > Marine > Inlet | place: Canada: British... | reverse complement strand
GTATTTATTTTGCAAACCCTCAGCAAAATAAATACACAGCCATAAAAGCAAGAACTGTAAACCCATGCGGTATAAATCGTTTGCTTCATTCAAGATTGACATTATAAAAATTGTTAAGAATGGTATAAGGAATATCAGCCTGATTAAATATTTTTGTCCTCTTGCGCTGGCGCCTTTCATATACATAACGCTGGATTCTAACGAATAGAAATAAAACGCAAGCCAAGCACAAATAACAGAGGCAATAAGATAAACAAGCCTGCCTTTAAAAACAATATATCCAGTAAACCCCATTAATGACCACAGCACAATGCCTGCACATATTAAAAGCCCAACGGTTAGTGCTGATGCTCCGCCGAAAGAAGTGTCTCCTGTATGGATAACTTTTCTATACTTAAGCCCAAAAACGCCAGTTATGGCATAGGCAACAAACACGACTAAAACCTCTTCATAAAACGGGAATATTTTAATTACAATCATTTCAGATAGGAAATATCTGTATGCGATATATATCCCAATAACAACAATTGTCAAAAGGAGTCTTTTTATCCCGAAAGCATACGGCGATTTTTCCTTTTTGCTAACTCTTAAGTTTGGACCGAAAGCTTTTGTTAAAAGAAAGATTTGCCCAATTAGGGCAATCATCACAAGAAAATACATCATGGATCGAATATTAAAATAATCACTTGCTAAATCGAATCCTTGATTAACTGATGCTTTAAAAATAATTTTTTTAATAAAGCTGTTAGATGCATTTTCTGTCCCGGGGATTATATTATCCATACGGTTAAATTCAACATTGCCGTTTAATGATATGTTCTTTGATTTTTCTAAATCTAATTTTTCATTCGTAAGCCCTTGATATATGTTTGGTGCTAAATATTCACTGAATTCTTTATCAACCTTAGAATACAATAAATATACTCTGTCTCTTTTTCCTACACCAGCCAGATTATCGTTTATTAAGTTTTCGTCTTTTCTGGCTGTGAATGTATTGATTAAAAATATATCTTTATTATAATCTGAAGCAGCAGAATATTTTAGTGCAACTCTCGCACCTAATCCATTTCCAAAAATTGAAATGTCTTCTTTTTCTAATCCTGACACGACAATAAATTTATCGATCCCTCTTTTAAGAGTGTCTTCTAAATATTCATTTGTATAATATATAACATCGAAAACGCCTTCAGATGATCCATGTCCCGGCATATCGTAATAAAAAACGCTGTATCCTTCTTTGTTAAAAGCAGAAGCCATCGCTGTTACACTGTTTTTATCGTAGCCTTCGTCATGCAATAAAATTATGCCTTTTTCCATCTGCTTATCGCCTTGGACATAATATCCCTTAATTTTAATTCCGCCGCTGTTAAAAACGACAGTCTTTTTATCTTCATTGAATGTGTTTCCAAACATATCAAAAATGCAGATAAAAGTTGCTAGCACAAGGACAGCAAGCATAATAAGCGACACTGGTCTAATTCGTTTCATCTTTTCCCCCAAGAACCCTAAAACTTTTTATTTATTTTTTATATTAAATATATCTTCGTCATCTTTAACCGCAACAATAGCAGGCAAGTCGACAACTTCCATTTTCTTTATAGATTCTGCTCCTAAATCTTCATAAGCTACTACGCTGACTTTTTTTATAGAAGAACCAATCAAAGCACCTGCTCCGCCTGTTGCTGCAAAATAACAGCTTTTGTTTCTCTTAATCGCTTCTTTAACAGCTTGTCCCACAGGTCCTTTACCGATAACGCATCCCATTTTTAGATCATAAAACCTGGGTGCATAAGCATCCATTCGACTGGATGTCGTCGGTCCGCAAGACCCAATAACCTGTCCAGGTTTAGCAGGACAAGGTCCAGCATAATATATACATGCATCTTCTATTTCTATCGGCAGTTTTTCTCCTCTGTTAAGCGTATCTTCCATACGTTTATGTGCTGCATCTCTTGCAGTATAAATTGTTCCGCTTAAAAAAACTTCCTCGCCGATTTTTAAATCTTTTATATCACTTTTTGAAATAGGTAAATTTATTATTTTCATAATCGTTAAATCTCCATGCTTTCATGCCTTGATGCATGGCAGTTAATGTTTATTGCAACAGGCAGCCCGGCAAGATGCGTTGCAAATTTCTCTATCTTTACACCAAGACAGTATATATCACCGGCAAATCCCATAGCCCCAATACCAAGGCTGTTTACCATATCTAAAATCTCTTCTTCTAATTTCGCTAAATCCTTATCCTTGTTTTTATCGTTAACTTTTCTAAGCAGCTGTCTTTTTGCCATTAAAGCGGCTTTTTCTATCGTTCCACCGATACCAATGCCTAAAATTACCGGCGGACAAGGACATCCTCCAGCTTGTTCTATGCTCTGAATTACAAAGTTTTTTACACCTTCGATTCCGTCAGAAGGCTTTAGCATAGCTATTTTGCTCATATTTTCGCTTCCGAAGCCTTTCGCCATTGCATAAATCTTAATTTTATCCCCAGGAATGATATTCTTGTGGATAACTGCTGGTGAGTTGTCATTTGTATTTGCTCTTGTAATAGGATCAAGCACTGATTTTCTAAAATATCCTTCTTCGTAAGTTTGTTTTACGCCGTCATTTATCGCTTTATCTAAATTTCCATCAATAAATATTCTATCACCGATATCGATAAAAACAACAGCCATTCCGGTATCTTGACAATACGGCATGTCCATATTGTTTGAAATTTCATTGTTTTTTAAAAGCTGTGATAAAACTTTTTTTGCGGTTTTGTTTGTTTCTTCCTGTTGTGCTTTTTTTAGAGCTAAAAGAACGTCTTTAGTCGGCGTTTTTCCTGCCTTTAGAAAGAGTTTTTTTATCGCTTTTTCGATTAATATTACATCAACAATTCTGATATCGGGTTTCATAGAACATCAAATCCTTTTTATGCTTCTTCCGTCTGTAAGTATAATAGATTTTCCACCCTATGTAAACCGATAAAGACCTGTTTTTATTATGGCTCATAAATATTATCTATTTGATATTCATTATTTTTTTGCTTTTTTAAATCGAATGCAAAAACTCTTGACATCTGTTTATTCTGGGTAAGAGAATATTTTAATGCCATCATGTTTTCTTTAGCATTTAAATTAGAAAGCGGCTTTTCATATTCACTGAAAACCCCGAAATAATCCATCATGTCATTATAAGAAGTTTCACTTTTCAAAGATGTCGACATCAAATCCATGCACTTCGCATCTCTTGTTTTCACCATCTCTAAAAAGAACGGCACAATGGCATTTTTATCACTTTTTAAATTTTCATCAAACCTGGTTCTACCCGATTCGATTATCTCGTTATTTTCTATTGCATATTCTCTAATTGCATAAGCTTCACCATCCGCTATTTTCTCTTTTATCTCAACTACATTTCCGCTTACCGCTACTTTTTTGCATGCCTTAGAGAGATGGATTTTAAAGTTGGGTTTTATACCGATAATTATTATATACTCTTGATCCGTTTTTGTTTCTCCTTTAATAAATAAATATGGATTATCCTGATATTTATATAATGATATATTCGCTGATTTAATCATAAAGTTAATGTTTCCGGCAAAAACTAATCGCTTAGTCGAAGAATCTTCGATGCCGATGTAATATGACATCTCTTCATATACGAAAACACAATGTGGAACTCCACTTATATAAAAATCAAAATCTTCTATTACACTTGCAAAAGTAGTACTAGTGTTTGCATATTCTATGTATGCTGGAAAAAGTTCAAATGAAAATATATTCTCCGGCCACTTACAATGTTTGATTAAGCCATCTTCTTTAAAAGATACATCTTCATTTGCTATTTCAACTTTTCTTGAAAAAGGAAGATATAATTTTCCTTCTATGTTCTCTAACGGAGCAAAAGAAATGATAAACCCACTTTTCCCCGAATATGGTGTTATAATCGGGCCTTCGCCTGTTTCCCCTGTTGGGCTTTCATTTATTTTAACAAGTCCTTTAATTTTTGAAGTTATATAGATTAACGGTAGTGTACTATATTCCATTTTTTCGTTCATTCCTTTTAAAAGATGTTTTTTACTCACTAATAATACTATTCATTTCGTAACTAAAAAAACACACCATAATATTATGAAAAAATATATATTTTAGTCATATATATTAAATAAGCAGAATTATTATATAAAAAGTTTTCTGTATTAGAATAAACAAGGGATTTTTTGACAATAATATTAACAATAATAAACAAGCTATTTTATGTAATAGCAAAAATAAATTTAGCATGAGGAATTAAATATGGAAAACATCTATAAAAACAGGTCTGGATGGACAGAAAAAGAAAACAAAAAGTTATTTAGCGAGATCAAAAAAGCACAAAGTACAGGTAATCCACTCAATATGGTCTTTGAAAAACTAGCTGTTGAAACAGGGAGAAAGCCAAACAGTGTTAGAAACTATTATTATCAAAAAGTAAAAGAATCAGATGAAAGCGACGTTGCTCTTCCAAATCACTTCACATCGTTTTCTGATGATGAGGTAGTAAAACTTATAAGCACAATGCTGCTTTCTCAAGCAAAAGGTACATCAGTAAGAAGCTGTGCTTTTAAGATGGGTAAAGGCGACAAAACTTTAATGCTTAGATTCCAAAATAAATATCGCAGTGTATTAAAAACTAATCCCGAGCTTGTCAGAAATGTTATGAGTATGCTTGCTTCTGAAGGTAAAAAATTTATTAATCCATACAGTAAATTATCTAAAAGAAAAACGTCAACAAAACCAAAAAAATTCTCTGACCTTTTAGGTGAGCTTCTTTCAAATCTTCAATCATCAGGTATTGAGATAGAACCTATGTTTAAAGCATTAAACGGGCTTGCAAAACTTGCAGCGAAAAATGCAGAGCTTGGTGAGGTGAATGAGACAATCGCAAAACAGCAGGCGATTATAAAAACTTTAAAACAAGAGATAACAGATTATACCCATGAAAAAAATGAGCTAATTTTAGAAAACGCAGAACTTGCAAACAGAAATAGGACACTTATAGTTGAAGGAGAGAGAGAAAAGCAAAAATATGAGAGAATGTTTATGCTTTTAGATAATCTCTTAAAAACGAATAGAGAGTTTTTAGGCTTAAATGAAGTTACTATGGTGACTGATTTATCCTCTTATATACAAGAACTTTCAAAAAACATATCCTATTTTGAGAACATTAATAATTTAGGATAGATATTCTTAATATAAAAAAGGATAAGAGGATTAAAACAATCTTATCCTTTTTATATCTAAATTTATATTTTAATGAATTTTGGGATAAGGTTTTTATAAGAAGCAACATACTCAAAACCGATTTCTTTTAATACTTGATATGTCTCATCTATATAATCACCGATGCAAGACGTTGTATGTGCATCGGAACCAACTGTAACAATTTCTCCGCCAAGTTCTTTATATCTTTTAATAATGCTTCTGCTAGGCAGGCTGTCTCCCGTTTCAGGAATCCCTTTTGTATTAATTTCAATACCCTTCCCATTTTCAATTGCTGATTTTAATATCTCATCAATCAGGTTTACATAATCATTATGGTTGATAATTTTATTTTTTGCCTTTGTAAATCTTGAAGGATACCCAAGATGACCGATTACACTATAATCACTATACTCTTTTAAGCATTTTAGTCTATTTTCAAAGTACGCTACATATGCTTGCTGCTTTGTTCTTCCTTCAAAATATTCTGGGAAGTATGGATCTATACCATCCACAATATGAGTAGAAGCAATTATATAATCAAACTTTTCATTTTCTAATAAATTTTTATAATCTTTTAATGTATCTGGTGTCAACCCAAATTCAACACCCTTTGCTATAATAAGTTCTGGATATTTATCCTTTGCCTTTTCGAGTTCTATATCTCTTTTATTAATATCGAATTCAAAATCGTACACCTCATAAGGATATTCATAATCAATATGATCTGTTATAGCTATTTCTTTAATTCCAATATTACTCGCTGCATTACAAATTTCATCTATCGTCTGTTCGCTGTCAGCAGAATAATCTGAATGTATATGGTAATCTATCATAATCAATAATCTCTTTCTTTTAGAATCTTCCTTGCATGAGCAAGAAGTAATTCTCTTTTATTTTGTTTTGGTTTTTGTAAAGTTATCTGAAAAAGCCTTTCTAAAATCAATCCTACTTTTTGTCCTTCTTTTATTTCAAGAGCATCCATAAGGTCTTTGCCTTTAATCTCAAGATCAGAAATACTTTCAGGAGTATTTTGCTCTCTCATCTGATTTATTACATTTTCCCATCTTATCGCAGTATCAAAATCAGCTCCTTTGCCTGACCCTAAAAAATCGGCTCTTCGAAGGCTTGCCAACATAAGAAAATTATCAAACCCAACCTGCCCAGCTTTTTTTCTTATAGTCGAAATTTTTGCATTTCCTTCAAGATCAAACATGTGGTTTTCGATTAACGTGCAGACTTTTTCTGTTATTGCTTTCGGAGTCTTTAGGTTGTCCAATTGCTCTTTAGCAATTTTACTTCCTATGTTTTCATGATGATGCATTTTGCTTGTATTTTTTAATTGCTCTGGTTTTGCTATATCATGCAGCAATCCTGCAAGCCTTAAAACATAATCCGGCTTAGATTTTGTCATAGTATTGATATTATGCATTAAAACATCATATGCATGGTATTTTTTATCTTGACCAATCTTGACACCCTCTAAAAGGCGCGGGAATATACTTTTTAAGGCGTTTGCCTCTTTTAATATAATTATACCTCTTTTATGCTTAGCTGTTTTAAATGCACCTTCAAAGCCACTGTACTTGATATCTGCAAGGAGTATCTTTTTTATTTCCTGCTGCTTGCGTTCTGCTGATATGTCATTTAAATAGATTGAATATTTTTTTGCTGCTTTGAATAAGTCTGGTGATAAAGAAAAGTTTAACTCAGCAGCAAATCTTGCCATGCGCATAATTCTAAGACCGTCATCTTTTAACGTTTCTTTAGCATCTTTCTTATCAGCTCGAATCAATTGCTTCTTTAAATCTTCAGCTCCGCCGAGTGGATCGATTATTCTATCTTTTGAAATACTGTAATATATGCTGTTAATTGTGAAATCTCGCCTTGATGCATCAAGATTTATTTCATCAGTAAACTCAACGTGGCTTGGCCTGTGAGTCCCATCATCATGATAAAAATCTTTTCTAAATGTAGTGTGTTCAAAAGAATATTTTTTGTTTTCAAAAAACAAATCAATTTGAATCGTTCCAAAATCCATTGCTTTTTGTATAATTTTGATTTCATCTTTGTTCTTTAAAATCCTTATTACTTGCTCAGGCTTTGCATTAGAAGCTATATCAAGATCGGTTACTGGTAAATCTAACAAAGAGTTTCTAACATATCCTCCAACCAAAAACAATTCCACTTCGGCATCAAAAAAAATATCTGACAAATATATAATATACTTTGGTGTTTCAATTTTTCTTTTAACCAAATCTTCTCTCTTTTCTAATTGGCGCTTAAAAGACTTATTATTTATATCCTGACATATTAATCAAAGTATATACCCTCATACACAACCGTAGCAGGACCAGTCATTAAAACCCTTCCGTCTTCTAAATATTCAATATACAAATTTCCTGCCTTTAACTCAACTTTTACTTTTCTGTCCGTAACTCCACGCAGGAAAGCAGCAACGACACTGGCACAGCATCCCGTACCGCAAGCCATCGTTTTGCCTGCACCTCTTTCCCAAGTCGAAACTTTAATTATAGATTTATCAATTATCTCTACGAAATTAACATTTGTGTTTTTTGGGAACAGATTATCCTTCTCGATTATCGGTCCAAACTTTCTAACTATATTATTATCTATTTTATTAACAAATACCATAGTATGCGGCACACCCATATTAATACAAGCGATATCAAACTCTTCGCCCATTACCGTTATCTTTTCAGACAGGATTTTATCCTTTTCAATATTCGCCGGTATCTCCTCCGGCTCAAAGATTGGGCTTCCCATATCCACAATGATTGAAGAAACCACACCATCTTCAACTATAAGCTTTGGCTTAATTGTTCCTGCTATCGTTTCTATTGTCATTTCCTCTTGTTTAACAATGCCCTTTTCATAAACATATTTTGCAAAACATCTGATACCGTTTCCGCACATCTCAGCTTCGCTGCCATCGGCATTTATTATTCTCATGCGAATGTCACATTTTTCAGATGGAAGCACCAAAAGAATTCCGTCTGCTCCAGCACCAATTCTCCTAGCACACATTTTTATAGCAATCTTATTTAAATCAACTGTTTCATCTTTCGGACAAAAAATAATAAAATCATTTCCAAGCCCATGCATCTTTGTTATCTGCATATTTTTTATATCCCCTTATTTACTTTTTTGCTTATTTATCTTATTTGTTAATATTGATTATACCAAAAGAAAATAATTAATACTATCTATCTATGTAAAATTTCTTTGTACTTTTTGTATAAGCAAATGTTTTAGCTCATATAATATAGCTGATAAAACTAATCGGAGGAGCTCTATGACTGTCGCTTTCCCAAAAGAATTAAGAGATTTTGCTAATCAACTTATGCATTTAGGTTTTAACGTTGTGCCATTAGAGGGTGCAAAATCCTACGATGCGCTTATATATACACATTCTGATGCTAATAGTTTCTTATCAAACATCCACCCATTGAGAGAAATTCTGTTTTTAGATGTCACAAATATAACACCTAAAGACGCATCTGTCATTTTAGACAGTGGATTATATTCACCTCTTTTTTAAATTATCATTTACATGCATTTAAAAAAAATATATAATTTCCTTATAAATTCTAACTGTGAGGAAATAATTTATCTATGCCAAAACGAAAAGGTCTGTATGTAAAAAATTATAGACGGTTTGTGATTTTCTTGATTGTGCTCATATCAATTGCTGTTTTAGTGGTCGGAGTCGTGCTTTTTAACCTAAGCAGGAATTCTTTAGAGAGTGCATTTGTACCAGCGAAAATTGATGATGACATGCAATATAATATTCTTGAAGATTATTATCTAACTTTATCAGGCGACATTTTAAGCCGATATGATTATAGCGGAGAAGCAGTTTGGTCAAAAAAGGTGTATGACGAGGGGTTGAATTTATATGCTTCTGATAAGCTAATTGTTATCTATAGTAACAAGAACCTTCAAGTTCTTACCGTCGAAGGAGATTATCTTTATTCTACGGATGTTATCGGCACAATTAACAAAGTTTATTGTGGCAATAACATAGTAGCAGTGTTTAGTGTGATTGTCGGGGAAGATGAAAAGAAAGAGAATATGATTTATTTTTATAATACATCGGGAAGTCTCTTCGATTCTATCAGCTTTTTCCCTCAATATATAATAGATTTTGGATTTTTAGGTGGCGATGACCTTTGGGTCTTAACGGCAGATCCAACAAATGTTGTTCCTGTTTCAAGAATAATAACCTATAAACCTGGTGTTTCCATGACGGGTTTAATAAATCTTTATTCTGAATTAGCATATAAGACATACTTTACAGCAGATAATATGTATGTTGCAACGACAGAAAACTTGATAAAATATGATTTATTCGGACAAAAACTAGGATCAAATTTAATATATGATTGGGAGATAAAAGCAGTAAACTTGACTATTGGCGGCAACTTTTTTGCGATTGTTCCTAGGTCTCAAAATAATGAACCTTTTTACTCTAATGCAAGAATCATTAATGAGAGTGTATCTTATAAGGTCAATCTTCCTAAAAATGTTGAAGATATGGCTATGTATGAAACTAATCTATATCTATTTGGACAGGACACAATATATGTTTATTCTTCAAAAGGCGAATATTTACGACAATATAAACTGGACGATAAAATTAATTACATCAGTTTTGCCTCAGGAAGAAAGGTTTTAGTTAAAAAAGAAGGGCTTTATTACTTCTTAGACTTGCCATAAGGCTGGTTTTAAAAGTCTTTTTTAAATATTAGATATAAAATGCTTATTCAAACTTTGGAGGTTTTTATGAATATACTTGATTGGATAGTGATTATCATAATCGCTTTTACCACTCTAACAGGGATATACCGAGGTTTTATCCATTCAGCATTAAGCCTAATTTCTTTTTTCATCTCATGGCTTTGTTCTGCTTTGTTTACTCCGGCAGTATCAAGAGCGTTTGTAAAGAACGATTTGATCTATTCTTTTATATATAATTATACAGAGGGCTCAGAACGTTTAACTAATTTTGAATATTCAAAACTTATGATTAATGAAATTCCTGCAAATGAAATAAATCAAATGGTTACAGATTCAAATCTTCCAACACCGTTTTCTTCTTTAATTGAAAGCAATATCGCCGAGGAGGTTTTTTCAAAGGATGGTTTTTTCGCTCTTGGAGATTATTATAATCTAACGATAACCAATGTTTTTATTAATATAATTTCATTCTTTATTATATTCGTTATCGCTAAACTAGTCTTTTCTTTTATTATCAACTCTTTAAACTATACTTTAAAGTTTCCAATACTCAGAATGTATGACAGTACTGTAGGCGGGTTTTTCGGTTTTTTAACCGGGATTTTTGTAACTTACGCTGTTTTCATTTTAACACCGCTTATATTAGCAATTCAGCCTATACAGGAGATTTACGACATTGTATATGATTCTTTGTTCGCATCTTTCTTTTATACGTCTAATTTTATCTTGAATTTCATACGTGGAGTAATATAAATTGTTTCACGTGGAACAATGTGTATACTAGATATTGTGTTTTTTGTTTCACGTGAAACAAAAAGAACCGAAATTATCGGTTCTTTTGTTTTGTAATATTAGTTACCAAGCAGATAATCATATATCGACTGTAATTGGTCTTCTGAAAAGTATTCTATTTGTATTTTACCCTTCTGCGAATTGCCTATTATTTTAACCTTTGTCTCTAAAACGCTTGATAAGTTGTTTTCCGCTTCGATAATCTCTGCTTCAACATCATTTTTATCTGATGCTTTTTTAATCGGCATATCCTTTATCTTGCTATATTTTTGTACAAATCTTTCGGTTTCTCTTACAGACATTCCCTCATCTGCAACTTTAGTTGCAATAAACACTTTATCTTCGTCATCATCCAAACCACCTAAACACTTAGCATGGCCTCCAGATATCTTACCTTCGAATATTAGAAGTCTTACGCTTTCTGGCAGCTGTAATAATCGCAAAGTATTTGCAACCGAACTTCTGGATTTTCCAATCTTTTCAGAAACCATCTCTTGA
>Ga0233437_1006922_pt1 | contig 11279 bp, 10 predicted proteins | sample SI_122_August201_FD_182714 | JGI IMG/M metagenome (GOLD analysis project Ga0233437, IMG submission 182714) | Seawater microbial communities from Saanich Inlet, British Columbia, Canada - SI_122_August2016_200_MG | ecosystem: Environmental > Aquatic > Marine > Inlet | place: Canada: British... | reverse complement strand
TGATGCTGCTGCCATTTCTTTCTGTTTAGCAACCTTAAGCTGCATGCCCTGATCGTACACGCATGTGGGGCAATCATAATTATTATCGCAGAGCTTGTACGACACCACGCTGGCTTCCATCCACACGCATTTCTTTTTCCCGGGCGGTACAATCTTCATGGACTCTCTTTTGGTTCCCATTTTCTCCTCCTCACATTAAATTGGCGTCATCAAAATTTATATTCAAATATTGTCATTGTTTCCGTTTGGCTCTTTAACATGCAAAGGTGATGCCATTTTCGAAAATAGTATAGCAAAACACAATATAACCATTTGTTTTTACGGTTTTATTTCATTAAAGTGATGATAACGATGAGACACATGAAATCAAAAGTATTTTGGTTATATTTTCGACAACTTTCCATATATCCAAAATCTTATTCACGTTAACATACTGTTTTATTTGCATTAATATATTTATGGTGGAATTTTCGGCATCTGTCGAAATATACTACAGCTTGGTTTCGGCAGGTTCCAGGGGGTGGGCCAGGTTCCATCTGAAAAGTTCCCGGCAGGTGTGGCAGAATTCTGATTTCTTGAAATCCGTATCTTCTATGCGGGTGGAGGAAAACATAACGCATCGGCGGTCGCGGCAGTGAATCAGGCCCATGCTGTGGCCCAGCTCGTGGACGGCGGTCTTCTGCACACGATCCATAAGCAGATTGTGGTCTCGAGGTTCCTGATAGTAAATGGGATCTAATCTCCGGGTGGAAATAACCGCGCACTGTCCGGACATTTGAGCCGCTCCGAAAACAAACGTAAGAATGGGGACATACAGGTCCACCCGTGTGACACCTATGATTTTGAAGGTCTCACGGGGACAACAGGCGCTCAGACGCTTTAAAACCCTTTTTGAACTGTATTGTCCACGCTCCCCATCATAGGCATAGGAAGGATCTCCCATGGCCGGCAGGACCTTAACAGCCATTTTCGAACTTGTTGCAAGGCTTGCGGCAACACAATCAAGGATTCCCTCATCAACAGAACCCAAGGGGCAGACATAGATGCATTCGGACACGACGGATCAGGACTCCCCCCTCTTAATAGCGTACTTATTCATCTTGTTATAGAGGGTCTGGCGGTCAATATCCATCTCCCGCGCGGCCTTGCTGATATTCCAGTTCGTTTGCTCCAGTATCCTTAAGATGTGAGCCTTTTCCATCATCTTGAGCGATTTCGGGGAATCGGAAGCGTATGTATCACCGCGGGAAAGGGGGAGATCATCTGTCATGATCTCTCTTCCGGTCCCGATTACCAGGGCTCTTTCAATGATATTTTCCAACTCCCGAACGTTTCCGGGCCAATGATAATCCATCAGTTGCCGCATTGCTCCGGGGCTTATTTTAACAAGCGCTTTGTTCATTTCCATACACTGTTGTTTTACAAAGGCATTGGCCAGCAGTGGAATATCTTCATTTCGTTCGCGAAGGGGCGGCACGTGAATGGCAATCACATTGAGACGATAGAAAAGATCCTCTCGAAAATCACCTTTTGCAATAGAGGCTTTCAAATCCCGGTTCGTAGCAGCCAGGATGCGAACATCCACATCGATTGCGCCCTCACCTCCCAACCTGAAAATCTCCTTCTGCTGCAGAACCCTCAGAAGATCCACCTGGGTTTTCAGGCTGATATCACCGATTTCATCCAAAAGGATCGTCCCCCCCTGAGCCATCTCAAACCGCCCTCTTTTGGTGTGGTCCGCCCCGGTGAACGCCCCTTTTTCATAACCGAAAAGCTCGCTTTCCAAAAGGGAATCCGGTAGAGCACCGCAGTTTATGGCAACAAACGGCATAAAACAGCGACCGCTGTTTCCGTGAAGGGCCTGTGCAATCAACTCTTTTCCGGTGCCGCTCTCTCCCGTGATCAGGACCGTTGAGTCCGATGGCGCCACACGGTCGATTAAATCAAAAATCTCCTGCATAACCTCGCTCTTGCCGATGATTTCATCATATTGATATTGCTCTTCAAGTCTTTTGCGCAACATGATATTTTCAATGCGCATTTCTCTGTGGGCCAAGATTTTCTTAATCTGGAGATCTACCTCATCCGGATCAAAGGGTTTTACCAGGTAATCAAAGGCACCTTCCTTCATGGCCTGGACCGCCGTATCAACCGAAGCATAAGCGGTCATCATGAGTACCTCCGAATCCGGGCTGATTCCTTTGATGCGCCGCATGGTTTCAAGGCCGTCTATCCCCGGCATTTTCAAATCAAGAAGGATCACATCGTATTGAGATTCTTGCACCATGGCAATGGCGTTTTCCCCGTCAATGGCCAGGGCAACACTGTACCCATCTTCCATCAGCCAGTCCTTGAGGGACTCGCGTATGGCGGCCTCATCATCCACAACAAGAATGTTGGGCATCTTTGTCATTGTTTGCTCCTTATTAAAATAGCGGTTAGCTTTTAGCCGTTAGCGAATAACATTGAAAGAAGAAAAGTGGATAGACAGCTTCGGTCTAAAGCTAACAGCTAATTGCCAACAGCTAAAGGCAGATGAATGGTGAAGGTGGTTCCTTCGCCCGGTTCACTTTCCGCTTCAATGGTCCCCCGGTGCCGCGTCACGATCCCGTATACCACCGAGAGTCCCAGACCAACGCCCTTTCCTTCCTCTTTGGTGGTAAAAAAGGGTTCGAAAATACTTTTCAAGTGCTTTTTCTGAATGCCACACCCCGTATCGGAGATCTTGATTTCCATGGTGCGTCCCCCTGTGGAACGTTTCGCCGTCATGGTCAAGACACCCCCTCCGACCATGGCTTCCGACGCGTTTCCAACAACATTTAAAAGGGCCTGCTGGATCTGTTTAAAATCACATTGCACCTCGGGGAGATCCGAGTCAAGGTGTTTGACCACCTTGACGCCCTTCATCCCCAGGTCGTGGGATAACAGGGTCAGGGTCCGGTCCACAATTTCTTCGATGCTCTTGTTCTCGATACTGATCTTGGACTGGCGGGAAAACGCCAGAAGATTCTTTACGATTTCACCGCACCGCGCCGTCTCGGACTCCATGATGCCGAGGTATCGGGCGATATCGTCTTCTCTTTCCGGTGTAAGACGTCCGTTTCTATTCTGCTTGATCATGAGGCGGTTATAGGTCAGCACCGCCGCCAGGGGATTGTTGATCTCGTGGGCAATGGTGGCGGATAATTTTCCCAGGGATGCGAGTTTTTCCTGAGCAATGACCTGCTCCTGGGCCTCCTTGAGCTCCTGATACGCTTTTTTCAGGTTTTCATAAAGGGCCGCGTTTTCCACCGCCACCCCGATCTGGTTACCGATGGCCGATAGGAATTCCAGGTAATCATTGGACAAATCAAAAGTAGATTGACTGGTAATAACCATGGCCCCCACCGGCTCACCCTTTGAAACCAACGGCACATAGATGGCGGACTGAATTCCTTCCTCCGTAAGCAGATCGGCATAGGGATCATCCTGCAGACTCGATAAATCATTTAACACTTTTGTTTCCGACGTAATAAAACTCTTACCCAGAAGGCCCCGTCCCACCTCACGGGTTTTAATGCGCCCATTTTCCACAAATCGCGAAGACAAACCCCTGCTGGCCAACAAATCCAAAGTCTGCTTTTTCTTGTTAAGGCGATAAATCCTGACGCTTACGGACTCAAGGATCCCCAGAATTTTTTCAATGGTGTTGCTGACAATTTCATCAAGATTCAGGCTACTGCCTATCGCCATGGATGTGGCATTCAGCATAGCCAGCCATTTGTTGCGCCATTCGATCTGCTCCTGGGCCTTTTTCCTTTTGCTGACATCCCGAACGATGAAGACATAACCCGTAATCCGCCCTACCTCGTCCAGTGTGACATTGGCTGTCAAAAGCCCGTAGAAAACAGAATCGTCTTTTCGCAGCAGGGGCGCTTCAAAACCGGTTACAAAGCCGTCTTGAGACAATTTCTTCTGAAATTGGTAAAGGTCGTCGTCATGCTTAAAAAATCCCGTTACCGAAGTAATCTCCAGTAATTCCTGTCGTTTGGAAAACCCCAGGATATCGATACCCGCCTGGTTCACTTCCAGGACGCCCCCTTTTGGATCCGTCAGCATGAGAGCATCACCCGAGCGTTCAAAAATCGTCCGGTATTTCTCTTCCGATTGCCGCAGGCTATTCATCCGATCTGATATAACCTGTTCAAGGTTACCCGTCAGCTGAGACAGTTCCTTCTTCAGATTTCTGTTTTCAGTAATGTCAACGGCTGTCTCCAACACGTAGGTAACCCTGTCATGGGCAACCTTGATCGGCGTGGTCCGGAGCAGCATTTGCGCTTTTTTTCCGTCTTTCATCACAACCGTTTCTTCCCGCTGGTGGCTTTTCCCGTCCTGAAATGATCTTTCAACGATACAATTCTCGCATTTAAAATCACTTTTCTTCCAAGCTTGATAACAGAAACCTTTCGGATGTCCGCCGAATCGCTCCTTGAATAAGTCATTGGCCATGACAATCTCAAAATTTCTGTTGATGGCAACGACATATTCCGTCACATTTTGGAAAAAAGACTGGTACTTTTTATCCGTTACGGTCTCAAATTTATCCAACTGAGCATCCCCTTGATGCAAAAAAAATATTGCTTGACAAAAAAATAATTATTGAACATGTTACCACAAATTTTCGAATATTTCCATTTCTCTGAAAAACATACTATAAAGACTACATGGTCTTGATGCCCAAAAAAAGAGGATTCGCTCATGAATGTAGATCTGTCGTCCACCAGGACACTAATTGAAAAATACAGCCAGAAAAAAGGCGCGTTAATTCCGCTCCTGCAGGATATTCAAGCCGCTTACGGCTATGTTCCCGATGAGGCCGTGCAACTCGTAGCACAGGAGTTGTCCATATTTCCCGTGGAAATTTACGGTGTCTTGACCTTTTACACGCAGTTCTATTTGACGCCGCGCGGAAAACACACCATTCGCGTATGCCAGGGAACGGCCTGCCATGTCATGGGGGCCAAAGGTTTGTTTGATTATCTTCTGGATAAGCTGGAAGTTGAAGAAGGCGGAACCACGGAAGATGGCTTTTTCACCATAGAACGGGTGGCATGTCTCGGATGCTGCGGGATGGCGCCCGCGATTATGATCGACGACGACTTTTATGGGCGCTGCACGATTCAGAATGTTGAAGAAACATGGGATAAGTATCGATCGGAGAATGCGGGATCATGAAAAATAGAATACTCATATGCAATGGAACCAGTGGAATTTCAGCCGGAGCGGAAAAAGTCGCTGATTTCTTCAAGGAAGGGCTTAAACGTCACAATTTACAGGATGACTATGATGTCATCAAGACCGGAGACCGGGGTTTATTCAGAGATGTGCTGGTGGATATTGTCGCGCCCGATGCGGAAAGAATCACTTACGAATATGTGACCCCTGAAGATGTGGCAAAAATTGTGGAAGAGCATCTGGTGAAAGGGGAACCGGTCGAAAAAATGCTGGCCGGAGAGGATTACAAACAGTTCTTTGCCAGCCAGACCCGCGTCGTTCTGGCCAATTGTGGTGAAATCGATCCGGAGAGTATCGATGATTACCTGGCACACAACGGCTACAAAGCCCTTAAAAACGTGCTCGGCATGACCCCGGATGAGGCCATCCAAGAAATGAAAACCGCCGGATTGCGCGGACGCGGAGGCGCCGGATTCCCCACCGGGATGAAGTGGGACTTCTGCAGGCAGGCCGAAGGGGACCAGAAATACATTGTGTGCAATGCGGATGAAGGGGACCCCGGCGCGTTCATGGATCGCAGTGTGTTGGAAGGGGATCCTCATGCGGTTATTGAAGGTATGATTATTGCGGGCTATGCCATCGGCGCCACAGAGGGCTACATCTACTGCCGTGCGGAATATCCCATCGCCATCAAACGGCTAACCAAAGCCATTTCCCAGTCTGAAGAACGCGGCTATCTGGGAAAAAACATCCAAGGCAGTGATCATTCCTTTCACCTGACCATCAAGCAGGGGGCCGGTGCCTTTGTCTGTGGCGAAGAAACCGCGCTGCTTGCTTCAATCGAAGGGAGGCGGGGAATGCCGAAGTCCCGTCCGCCGTTTCCAGCCCAGAAAGGGTTGTGGGGAAAACCAACCACCATCAATAACGTGGAAACGCTGGCCAATATCCGCCATATTTATGAAAAAGGAGCAAAATGGTTTGCATCCATCGGCACTGAAAACAGTAAAGGGACGAAAGTGTTTGCGCTCGCAGGGAAAGTGAAAAATACCGGTCTGGTTGAAGTCCCCATGGGCATGACCATTCGTGATCTGGTCTTCGGCCCGGGCGGCGGAATGCTCAAGAAAAAGGATAAGTTCAAAGGTATCCAGCTGGGCGGCCCTTCCGGCGGTTGTTTGCCGGAGGATCTGCTGGATACACCCATTGATTATGAGTCCATTAACCAGACCGGCGCGATTATGGGTTCCGGTGGAATGGTCGTCATGGACACGCGCACCTGTATGGTGGATGTGGCCAGATTTTTCCTGGACTTCACGGTAACGGAATCCTGTGGAAAATGCGTTCCCTGCCGCGTCGGCTTGAAACGTACCCTGGAAGTGCTTGATGAGATCACCGCGGGACGCGGAAAAGAGGAACATCTGACGTTTCTCAAGGAGATGGGAAATACCATCAAGAACACTGCCTTGTGTGGACTTGGCAACACTGCGCCGAACCCGGTCTTAACCACCTTGCGGTATTTTCCGGAAGAATATCAAGCGCATATTCACGATCACGTATGTCCGGCACATGTGTGTACGGCATTGGTGAAATTTGAGTTTATCGAAGAGAACTGCACCAAGTGCGGGCAGTGTTTTAAAGCCTGCCCGGTGGACGCCATTTCCTGGGAGAAAAAGCAATTTCCAACCCTTGATAAAGAAAAGTGCATCAAATGTAAATCGTGCATTGATGCCTGTAACTTTGAGGCGATACAATGATACAGATATCAATTGATAATCAGCAATTACAGGTCGAACAAGGAAAAACCGTGCTTGAAGCGGCGTTTGATGCCGGTCTCTATATCCCCAATTTATGCTATCATCCCGATTTACCCCCCCTTGGGGCCTGCCGCCTGTGTCTCGTTGAAATTGACGGTATGCGCGGTTTTCCGCCATCCTGCACCACTTATGTATCCGAAGGGATGGTCATTCAGACCAATACTCCCCAACTTCAGGAATTTCGGAAAAACATTATCTGGCTCATGTTAAGCGACCATCCCAAAGACCTGGCTGAATCAACCCAGTTTCAAAAAGTGGTTGAATGGGTGGGCGTTATAGATGCCCTTCCCGGCCATGTTTCAGAGCCCAGAAAGCTGCCGGTAACCCCGGAGGACGAACCGGTCTATATCCGGGATCTTTCGCGTTGCATTTTATGCGAACGCTGCGTTCGGATGTGCCAGGAAGTGCGCGGCATTGGCGCAATCGGCTTGATCAATCGGGGAATCAAAACTTATGTGGGAACCCAGACCAATGTACCCATCATGGATTCCGGCTGTAAATTCTGCGAAGCCTGCGTTGAAGTCTGTCCGTCCGGAGCCATAAGGGACAAAACATCTTTCACGGAAGAAGAGCGTGAGGCCTTTATTCTGCCCTGCACAAATACCTGTCCGGCGGGGATCGACGTGGCCCGCTATGTCCGTTTGATTGCCGAAGGCCGCTATCAGGATGCCATTGAGGTAATCCGCGAAACCGTTCCCCTACCCTATACCCTGGGTTGTGTTTGTCCCCATCCGTGCGAAGAGGCATGTCGGCGGGGTGAAATCAATGAAGCCATCAGCATCCGTGCGCTGAAAAAATTTGTGGCGGAACGTGATACCGGACGTTGGCGAGAAAAATTGAAGATTCTTCCTGATACCAGTAGGAAAGTGGCCGTTGTCGGTGCTGGGCCGGCTGGATTGACCGCGGCCTGGTTCATCAGAAAGCAAGGCCATGCAGTCACGGTGTTTGAAGCTTTGGACAAGGGTGGCGGAACCATGCGGATCGGAATCCCTGAATATCGCCTGCCACGCCATGTGTTGGATCAGGAAATTAAGGACATCGAAGATATCGGGGTGGAATTTCGTTACAATACGCGGGTTGAATCACTTGACGGTCTTTTTGATCAGGGATTTGACGCCGTCTTTCTGGGGATGGGCGCAACAAAGGGCACCACAATGGGAATTCCCGGAGAAGATGACCCGCGCGTATTGGATGGTCTGTCGGTGTTGGCCAATATTAACCTGGAAGGCAAATCCGAGCTCAAAGGCCGGGTCGCCGTCGTGGGTGGCGGAAACGTGGCCATTGATGTGGCGCGCTGTGGTTTGCGTGCCGGCGCGGAACAAGTGTCCATGCTGTACCGGCGCACGCGTCAGGAAATGCCCGCTTCACCGGAGGAAATCGAGGCCGCTTTGAATGAAGGTGTTGAAATTGATTTTCTGGTGGCTCCCATTGGCGTCACTGCTCAGGACGACTGCCTACAAGTGGAATGTATCCGCATGGAATTGGGAAAACCCGATGCCAGCGGCCGCCGCCGGCCGGTTCCCGTTGAAGGGAGCGAGTTCATTTTAGAGGTTGATCGGTTTGTCATGGCCATCGGACAAAAAGCGGTCATTCCCGAAGGCTTTGAAATTACGCTGAACAGGCGCGGGTACATCGAGGCCGAAAATGGCAGAGCGCTCAAACGAAAAAGGGTGTTCACCGGCGGCGACGTGATGAGCGGTCCGGCAACGGTCATTGAAGCGATTCATACGGGACGCGTGGCAGCCTCCGAAATTGACAAATACCTCGGTGGCACCGGCAACATTATGCAGCGCTTCATTCCTGAGGAACCGGAAAATAAATCCCTGGGTAGAGATGAAGGCTTCGCCTATTATAAACGGATACACGAAGAGATGATGCCCGTAGAGGAATGTTTGAAAGGCTTTGACGAGGTTGAACACGTCTTCGATGAAAAAATGGCCTTGGAAGAAGCGAAACGATGCTTACGCTGTCAGCTACGGTTGACCATTTCCAAGGTCCCCATGCCCCCTGAGAAATAGATACCCCTCCCAACTCCCCCTGGTTCCCACGCGGAGCGTGGGAACGAGAGCGCCCAAGAGCGTCCCAAGCAAATTAGCCCAACGCTCCGGTTTTATATTTCATTGAACAATATTGAGGAAATCTCTCGGGGTTAAAATGCGGATGCTCCGACACTTGTTTTGGGGAAAATGTTTGGTATTGCCGGTGATAAGGGCATCGGTTTTTGTGTGGAGCGCCACGGCTAAATAAATTTCATCATCAGGATCGGGGAGACGAATATGGCAAGGCTGGGGATCAACCCGGCTCCCGATGGCTTCAAGTTTCTTCAAAAGAATCTGACCCTCGATTTTAGCATGACTCAATTTCGGTTTCAGGAATGCATCCGAGATTTCCCGAAGGATGTCGTTTGAATAAAAGATGTCGCAACACAAAACAGCTTTTTCAATAACCTGTTGACAAGCTTTGCTACCCAAGGCAGCTGAAACGAATACATTGCAATCAATGACGAGTCTCATGTTTTCAAAGATTTCTTCCCGGCTCTTTGGTCCGTCCGGACTTGTCCCACAACTTCAATTGCCGCTTCCATGATTTCTTCATCGCTCATGCGGGCATAAGGACTTTTTTTATTTATCGCGGCAAAGGCCTTCCAAAGCTTCTCGGCAATTTTTTTTCGGTCAAGGACGGTTTGGGGTTTCAACAAGATGCCGTCCTCGCTAATGGTTGCCTCAAGCATATCCCCCACATCCAGCGGCACCTTTCCCCGGATGGATGCAGGAATCGTGATCTGGTAGCGTTGCTTAACCTTTACAAGCGGCATGGCGCCCCCCTTTTCAAGCTTTACGGTGATCATGGTCTGAAAGTGTGAAAATCAAACATATTTTAACGCCTGGGTTAGGCAAATACAATAAAAATTTTATTCCCCTGGTTCCCACGCTCTGCGTGGGAACCCCACCGGTTGAGTCGTTTTTCAATTTTAACCAGGTTTTCCCTATAATCCCGGAATGGGAGCAGTGAACCAGGGCATCCTAGAATAACGAAGCCCGCAATGCCACATTTCTCTGAGAAAAATTCTTTTCGTCCTGACAAACACCGTGTCAGCCGCAACAAGGAAGATTCGCTTGATTATACTTGGCGTATGGGTTACAAAAAAAGGTACTGGAAGCAGCTATCCGGGGACGTGGGTCAAAAAAAATCATTTATGCGTAACGCCTTGACCGCCAAACGCTATCTGTGAAAAAATAATTCTGTAATGACCACGATGCAAAAGACTTCCGACAACCAAATCCAAAAGGTTCCAACCCCTGCCAGAAAAAATATCTGTGTGGCTTGTGGAAAAAATGATATCGGCGCCCGAAGGCGCTATTGTTCAAAGGCGTGCCAAAACTATATCCAGTGGGTCCTTTCTCTGTCAAAAGGTTTGCTCAGAGCCCTCAACACCCGATATGCGGCTTTTTCCTTTACCAGCGACCAGGTCATTCTGGATGTATTTCCGATCTGGTCAAAACATATCTCAAGATTAAAGCGTGACCGAACCCGGGGGAAAAAGCCTGCCGAAGACTTGAAGCAAATGGTGCTGGAGTTTGGTAGAGAGTGGCACGAGATGGTGAAGAACAATCACTCAATGAGCTATGCATCCCTTCACCTGGTGAACCAAAACCACCAGAAGTCCATCGCCCCCGAAAGGATCAAACCAAACAGGAATTGCAGCCCGAGACTTTCCAAAGATGAAACAGGGTGCTTAAAAATTCTGGCGTTAAAAAGAAATGATTTGTCCAATGATGGGTCAAAAGCCACCATAAAGACCGCGTACAAAAGGATGGCGAAGGTTTATCACCCCGATGTCGGGGGCAACGAGGATCAATTCAAAAAGCTGAACGACGCCCACGAACAAATGCTTTCGTGGGCTGAAAATCCTCAGTATACCTCCCGAAGGGCGCTTCATGACTGCTGGAGCTATGATGGCTTCAACGGCCGGTGGTCACCGCCCCTGTAACAATTCAGTAATGGCTTCGCGCAAGCTGCTTCAATGGATATCGTCTTCGGACGCGCTTCCAGACGCTTTATGATATAAATATCTCAGGGCCTTTTCATAGACCGACTTTACGCGAAGGGAGTTTTCTGGAAGAGCATGCCGAATTTTCTTGAGATATCCTTTCTCCCGAACAATCTGAAAGGTTCGGCGAAAGTTCACATCGTAAATCCATCCGATCTGAAGCAGCTTGAAATCATTTAATGTTCCGATGTCCTTCATTAGCA
>Ga0233437_1006917_pt1 | contig 11288 bp, 15 predicted proteins | sample SI_122_August201_FD_182714 | JGI IMG/M metagenome (GOLD analysis project Ga0233437, IMG submission 182714) | Seawater microbial communities from Saanich Inlet, British Columbia, Canada - SI_122_August2016_200_MG | ecosystem: Environmental > Aquatic > Marine > Inlet | place: Canada: British... | reverse complement strand
TTAAATGGGCTTATTTAATAAAAGGAAAACCAATGAGTGCAAGTATCAATGTATGGGTCAAAGACTTTCAAGGTAACACCATTAATGGTAGCTCTCCTGTTCAAGGTCGTGATGGTAGCTCTGATGTTTTAAGTACGCAGCATAATTTTTACTTACCTTTCGATAAAGATGATGGGAAAATTACAGCAACACGAAAACATTCTCCTTTTTCAATCACAAAACAAGTCGATAGTATGTCGCCTTTTCTATATAAAGCATGTACGAGCGGTGAAAAGTGCTCTGAAATTTTAATTCGCAGATATCAAATCAATGAACAAGGCCAAGAAAAAGAATATTTCAATGTTATTTTAAAAGATGCAAAAGTTGTCGGCGTCTCTCCACTCTCAAGTACGAAGAGTCGTGACATTGAACGCGTTGCTTTTGCCTATCAAGAAATTGAATGGAAGTACTTAGATGGTAATCTTGCGACAAAAGATTCTTGGCTAAATCGTGACGGCAGTAACAGCTAATCAAGCAAGGACAAGACAATGGATTATCGTAATTGTGATAAATTAGCCTTACTGACCGGCCATGATTGGCGACCGATGTACCCCGATGAAATCTCACATGGTTTTCATCCCGGTGAAACCTTGTGTGCGATTTCGCCTTATCGTGGCTGGTTGCACCCAGATGGTAATCAACCTTTTTATATTCCAGCGCAACATGCACCTATTGCTGATCCTGAATTTTTTGTTGAGCATTTTGTTAATCGAAAATATGGGTTAGCCAATGTATTACCCAGCATCAGATTTGAGCTTGAGGGAGATATTTTCTCATTGCAGCCTATGATTGGTACAGACTTTATAATCTCCGGGGAGGTTTCTTTATCAGGATCCTTAACATTCACCAATCTACACAGCATCATGAAGAATACAAAGATAAGCCTAGAAGCTCACAGTATCTCATTTCAAGCTAAGGAAGTTGCTGGCAACATTGTAAACGAGTTATCTATTTCCGGCGCATCACAACAACCTCCACAAATTGATATTAGCTCTTCTGTGCTTGGTACAACTTGGCGGTGCCAAGCAGATTGGAAATTACCCGAGATTACAGCAACAGTTAGCACCCAGATAATTAACGCACAAGTTGATGACTGGTTAATTGAAGGGGAATTAGGCGGAAAATTTACAGGTCGCGCAACACCAAGAAATCCCGCGAGCGCAGCAGTCAGTGAAGTAAGCAAAGCTGTTGAGAATATGATACACGGGAGCGAACAACGCACGCTTGCTTTAAGAGAGCTTATCCAGTTTAATATCGCTAATAGCTGGTCTGAGGTTACAGGTGGCGCAGATGCCTCCCCCTCAATTAAAGCGACCTTGCCTTTATGGGTAATTGGAGCGTCACCGGCATTATTATTGATTTAAGGAAGCATCATGAAACCTTATTTGTGGACAAACCGGTTTATGAAAGTTTGGGCAATAATGAATATTGCTTTATTTTTTACATCGCTATGGACAAATGAAATACCAACTTTACTGTTTTGGGGCTCTGCTAAAATGCAGTTCACTCTATGGGGGGTAACCCTGATCACTTCAAGCATTATTGTTTTTATGGTTATTGCGGGCTTTAAAGGTTGGCGCTGGTCACTAGTATTTTATGCTTTACTTATCCTTATTGCGGCACCAGATGAACTAACAGCCGTTGTTCTATATTGGAATAATCATATGCACCTATACCTTGCGGTGAAAGTTAATGCCTGGGTAATGACTACAGCCTTTTTATGGTCCATTCTTTGCATTATCACTTGGATCATCGAAGCTTATCGATCAAAACATAAAGCTAAGAATAACTTAAACACCAGCAATGGCTAGAAGCACACTCTATACTTTAAGCAAACCTCAGTATCGAAGTCACCACATTATTTCATTTAACTTTTGAATCAAAATAGTGCTATTATGAAGAAGCAAGTGTTGGCATCTGTATTCTGCTGGTGCTGTTTCAAAGAGCAAAAAAAAGAGGAGCTGCCGTCATGTCTATAAATTGCTAAATATTTATACTGCAGTCCACAGGGCTGCAGTTATGCCATCATCTTTAATAATCTTGGTATCGTTGCAATAACAACGATTGTGACTATCAGCGTAAATGCAGCAATGAATAAAAACTCAACAGAATATTCCGACCGTTGAGGAGGAAGCACTCCCGCGACAAAATGAGCCGCATTCGCCAACAGGCTACTCAAATATCCTCCCAGCGCAATAAACAGCAACCAACACCCCATCATGGTGCTTTTCATACCTGTTGGCGCTAAATCACTCATCGCTGTATAGGCTGCGGGCGTTATCACTAGCTCCCCTGCGCTCAATAATAAATTCCCTACAACCACACCAATAATGACTAAATTTGTAATAGAAGCAAATGCAAATGCGCCTATACCAAGCGTAGCAAAGCCAATACCCATTGCCAATTTAATCGGCGCACTTAAAGTGATTCCTCTTTCTTTTAGTCTGCGCCACAAGAGCATAAAAAATGGAGCCAGTAATAAAACAAACAGCGAATACAAAGCGCTAAATACACTTGCTGGTAGCTTCGTATTAATAACACCCTGGTGTATTTTATACTGAATGAAGAGTGTAATCGTTGTACCTATTTGCAACCCAGCAGCAAAATAAAACATAGCGAAGAAGCATATTAGGAGTAATGCAAATAATCGTCCCCGCTCTTTACCTGTGTATTTCCTAATAGCTATTATAAGATAAGCAATGCTTACAGCAAACATGGCACAGATAAGAGGGTTTATTATTGCTGGTATATAAAAGGGAAAACTAAGCAGAAAACACGCTAATAATACGATTAAATACAAGAGCATTGTTGCACTTTTACTTATCTCAATTGGCTTATCCTGTATGTCGAGTAGATCCCAATTTTTTAAAAGTAATAATCCACCAAACAATATACCCACAGCGCTACATAGAAAACCAAAATTCCAACCCAAAGAATAAACGACCAAACCATAAACCAACGGCCCAAGTGTGCCGCCAACATTAATAGCTAAATAAAACCAAGTAAAACCTAGCTCTTTTCTCACGTCTCCATCTTTATATAAAGCACCAACCAAATGCGTCGCGTTACTTTTATAAAAACCCGAACCTATGAGTGAGGTTGCTAAACCAAGACTAAATAGATAACGATTAAACGAAACCAACATCAGGTTCCCAGCGATATTTAAAACAATACCAAGAATGAGGGAGTTTTTACTTCCAAGCCATTTATCAGCAACGACACCCCCGAGTATTGGCGCTGAAAAAGCGATAGCAGCATAAGCGCCGTAAAGTAAATAACTGCTACTTTTGCTCAAGTGAAATATATGGATAAAGTAAAGTGCAAGTATGGTCTGTGTGCCAAAATAACTAAAGGTATCCCACATTTTACCAAAGGCTAAAACCCACAAGCCCCTTGGATGTCTGAGTGTTGTCATTTATTGCTTTCCTGTTGCTCATTAAAGCGCACTTGCACTATAAGTGCGCATATTGTTATTACGTGCTGATATTTTCACACCGAATTATCGTGTCGCAAATATATCGTGCTATAATGCTTCTCACGTATTGATGTGAGTTAAAGTATTATGAGGATATCGTTTAAAGGAAGCATTGAAAAGCTAACCTGGAAAAAAGCTAGAAAAGAAGTTTTTAATGTTAACCCAGGGTTTGCTGAGATTATTGACGCGCTTAGCCCTGATGATAAGCACTGGCTTGTAAAAGTGCGCTATCCATACGGTAGCCCCGTGATGGAAAAATCTGTCTTGATGCTACCAAATAGCAAAGGAGATATCGTACCCATCACTGATAGCTCGATCGATTCAGAGCTTCGCGAGGGAATTGATTACAACCTTAACTCGAACCCTGTTAGTGTTGTTTTAAAAAATGCTTTTGAAATATTTCTACCACTTGAAGATCGCACTATTCCTTTAAGTGGCGTCATTAACCCTGGCACGGTTTTTGGTGCTTGGCGTAGGCTAACACCAGAAAAAACAGAACATCCCGCTTTTATCTGGGATATGACAGCAGGCGCACGCTCCGTTTTCATGTTGCCAAAAATCACGGAGGGATTGCGTCATAAAAAGCTTGAAAAAGCATTTGGTGTTTCTAGCAACCTACCTAAAACATTGATGCGACACTGGGATGTCTTCAGGCAACTTGCTAATAGCAGCAGCATTACCCAAGAACCTTGGTCAGCTGAAATTCTCTATTTTTCAAAGCACTGGTTTAACCACTTGAAAGATGAAAAGTGGGCTCAGTTTTATCAGTATTTCTACCATTCTGGCTGGGCAGGTAATGAATTCTGGCGAAATCAACCTATATGGAATTTAATATTCTCACTTATTTTAAAAGACTACGAATCAAGACCAAATGCTTATGTCATGGATACAGCCAAATATCTTTTAAACATGGGCGCGGGCGCTTTACCCGGACTAGGACCAGTTCGCGACACAACAGCTGGCCCCTTTGATCTGATACAAGATATTTACACTAACGTTTATGACATTAGAAACTACCCTCCGATCATTATTCAACCTCAACGTTTCAGACTTCGGGATACTAGTGCGCCACCAGTTTACTACTCTTTACAGTTTCCAAATGCGCTAGAATTTAAACCAAGCTCTCGCATGCGAGCAAGCGTCATTTCCGACTTACATGAAATTAGATCACTAATGATGCGTTATGAACAAGAGCTATTATCAAATAGGTTTAATATTGGCGGCACATCTCTAAGGGATTTGTTTGATCGCATTTCTTATGACTATTTTCATAGCGGCGTTGAATTACACAATGGTATGCGAGACAGCAAAGAAATGTTAAGCGACATTGGTTTACGAACAACATTAGATGGAAAATTACATGACTCTTTTCCATCCTCATGTTTATTCGGAAAAGGCTGCATTCGCTTAGCACAAAAATAAAAGCATCAACCTATAACATAAAGCCATCTAGTTCTATTAGAATCCGTTATGCAATGTAAAAGTTCAATACTGTAAAGCTTGTTATCATTAGCATACTGCTTAATTTCTTCAGAGGTGGGCTCGTAAGTATTGACGACAGAATGCTTTGCGCGAGTTAAAAAAGACTGCTGCGCAAATTGCTCTGTCTGAAGTGGCTTAACATCCACTGGCATTGTGTCTATGATTATTTTACCTCCCTTATTTAACAGGGTAGATACCTTCCGAAATATAACAGGTTGTTCTTCAGGAGAGAAATCTGCAAGACCCGACCATAACATCAATATAACATCGAAACGCGAATCAATTTGATTACAATCATGTATATCAGTTTGCAGTAAACTAACTTCATTTTTATACTTTTCTTTTAAATGCTGAAAAAAAGAAGTATTACGCTCAACGGCCGTAATCTCACCTTTAAATCCATTTTTTAATAAAGCGTCAATCGCTCGACCACAACCTGCACCAAGATCCAAAATAGAATTTGCTGTAGACCAATAAGGGGTTAGCATTTTTATGTCACACCCCGTTGATAACCCCGCTTTTAAAGAAAGCTTCTGCAACCCTTCCGGTTGTATTTCTTCATAAAAAGCATCATTCTCATAGTTACTCCACAGATCCTCTTTTGTTGTGCTAAGCAGGTTGGCGACTGAGCTATTTTCAATACTAGAATCCATCATTTTAAAACCTTTGTTAATATTCGCATGCAACATTTACGCTCGCTAATAGCGCACCGTAAATACGTTCTAGTCAGCGTTGTTTTCCTTATGATTCCGTTGTGTTTTCATTACCTCAAGCCTTTTTAGTGGCATTCAGGTTTAGCAATCAGAATATACCACAACCTAGCGGGTGCTAGGCAAAGGTTTTTTAAAAATTAAAGATAAAGCCGACCACTTGGTGCAAGGGACGGAAAAAATAATAATAAAAGACAAATAATAATAAAAACAGAAAAATAATAATTATAAAATCAATAGAATAGCGCCACCCGCTTGGTATGAAGAGCGGTAGCCATAATTATTATAACAAATACCGTTCAACATGCCTTTTTTTAGAAATAGACTAAGAGAAGGATCATGATAAGAAAACGCTTCAACACTAAATTTATGATAATCAAAGATAATAGCTTTGATTGCTCCTCTATTATTTATATTGAGCATGATGCTTTGAAACTCTGTCGACTAATACCAGGAGTTTACTTAAATCATGCCTAATCACGATATTTTAACGCAGTATCTATCCGAGAGAAAAACGTTAACAACCAAAGAAAAATTACTCTCTTCAGCTATTGCTTGCTTTAAAGAGAAAGGTTATCACCGTTCTAGTACGCGAGAGATTGCCTCAGCAAGCGGCATTAAGAATTCCAGTTTATTTTATTTTTTTGAGACTAAAGAAAACCTAGCGGTTGAAGCTATTAAAGAATTAACGCGATTTTCCAAACATTACTTTTCAAGTCAAGCAACACTCAATGGTGCTTTAGAACTTTTTGCATACGACTTTCATACAACTTGCCTACCCCTCGGTTTGCTTTTTGAATTACCAGAAGAAAGCAAAGTGCAAGATGCAGCTCGAGATTACTTTCAATCATGGTATCGAATGTTTAAAGAAACCCTTAATCTCAACGAGATTAAGGCCTGCCAAGAGACCCTTCAATTTTTCAACAATTTACTACTCAAGAAATTTTGGCCGCAATGCGCAGCTGTTTTTTCTTTCTTTGAACTGGAAATTGAACATGTTTAAAGATAAAAAACTTACAGCACAAGAAAAAACAACAAGAAAGAGGGGCCATCTCCTCAACCACTATTTTCGTCGTCGTCAATGGCTGTTAAACCAGCTACTTTTAAGCGCTTATGCTTTATGACATTAGCGCGCTTTTAACTATCTTTGTTATTTTTTTAAGGAGAAAACACAAAATGACAACGCAAGAAAACAACTTACCAAAGAAAAAAGAAAACGACGAGGCGGTATTAAGCTTGATTGCCGAAGTACAGTCGCTTGTACAAACTGCGTTAGCTCGCGTAAACGTTTATCATGCCGCAGCCTGTCCGCCCGAATACTCTGGTCATAAGGTTGATTGCCAAGATCTTTATCTTGTTTTAGGTGATCATAAAAAACATTTGAAACACATTGCAAAAGTCGTCGAACAATTGGAGTTTAAATATTTAGACGATCATTATGATCGAAAGACAGGCGGGATAAAATAATGCACCATCAAAAAAAGTATCTTAGCTTTTCTTATTTATCATCAGGAATCAAATCGCTTGTTGAAACTTCCAAAGCCAGAGCAATTTTTCTTAAGGTTACAAGCGTAGGCATCGCCTTTCCTTTCTCAATCTTTGATAAAGTCGCTTGCGTCACTTGGGTTTCTTGTGAAAGTGCAAATTGCGACATGCGTTTGTCAGTGCGCAGCATGACAACTCTATGCCCCAGTCGTAGTTTGAACTCATCAATTGAAATCAAAAGCTTAGCCTTTACTGTCATTGTTTCATGCTCTTATTATCGTTTTCTTATCGCATTTTGGCTATATTCTTTGCAATATAAATATTATTGTCTACAATATAATTATCATTATTGGTAAGATATTATATATCTTTTATTACATAATTATTATCAAAAAAGATAATAATCTAAAGAGGCCATCATGATCATAAAAAACGTATTCTTATCCGCTGCCATCACTCAAGCGATAGACCCTGAGACGAAGCTAATGTCGCCAAACTACGTTAAGACGCTGACGTGCATTATTGATTACTTGCAAAGCCATCAATATCACGTTTTTTCAGCGGCTTATTTAGAAAAGTTTGGCGGCATTACACCGTCACCTGCCGAAGTCTTTGAAAGAGATTATCATGCCTTGCGCAAATCTGATGTTGCTGTTTTTCTTCTCGGGCAGTTTATTTCGACGGGCTGTGCAATTGAATTACAGTGGGCTTATGATTTCAACGTGCCTTCAATTGTTTTCATTCAAGATAAATCTTTACTTAGCCAGCTGGAATATGGGCTGCTAGAAAATCATCCGCGATGCGATGTACATTTTATTCACTGGGTTGAGAATGAAAGTGAGTGGCAACCTGAGCTAAAAAAATATCTTGCATCTTTCAGCAACGGAGGTTCACGTGCCCTTTTTTAAAAAAAACAAAAACCAACTTGATACACTAAGACAAACCATCAAGCTACGCGCTATTTTAGAGTTAAATTATCTCATTTCATTTGGATCAAAAAAACAGGGGGAGAATTTCGAAAAACTTGATGAAATCATTGATGATTTTATATTAGCTTTTTTTCAACTGAAAACTATAGAAGAAGTTAAAAGAGCATTAGGCTCATATAGTGAAATAAAAAGAAATCATATCGCAAACCATCTGGCTAAAAGCTTATGCGTTAATATTGTTGAAGATAAAACACATTATCATTTTTCGGGTTTGAGCTATTCTTTGCAGCATGAGAGCAGCATTGAGATCAATAAACAGTTCAGGTCAATATGAAGAACCAAATTACTGTAGACGACTGTTAACGAACTAGTACTCCGTCAAAAAAGTTTTTGTGCATTGACTAATTAAGCATATTTGAGAGAATTAAATTTTCTCTTATAAATTAGTTAAAATGCCCATGGAAGGAATCCAGCTAAAACTATCATCAAAAGATTTAGAAAGGATCACCGAGCTATTGAAGTATGAAGAGGATCGCGTAATAAGGCGCTGCAATATTCTACATACTTTAAACTTGGGTTATGGTGTTATTGAAATATCAATCCTGCTTCAAGTTCATAGAAATACAGTTAGAAACGTTGGTTTAACGTATCTTGAATTAGGCTTAGAGTCAGCATTGTATGATGAGGCGCGTTCAGGTCGCCCGATAGACTTTGATGATCGAGAACGTTCCCGCATTATCGCTATGGTTTGCTCAGAACCGCCATCGGGCTATTATCGTTGGACGTTAGACTTAATTGTTGAAGAAAGCCAGAAGCGAGAGTTAATCGAGGATAACATCAGCCGAGAACAAGTCCGCCTTATTTTACAAGAGCATGATTTGAAGCCTTGGCGAGAAAAGATGTGGTGCATCGGAAAGCTCAGTGAAGAATATATTGAGCGAATGGAGGATGTGCTTGATGTTTATGAAAAGCCTTATAATAAAGACTATCCTGTGGTTTGCGTAGATGAAAAGCCAGTTGCTCTGATTGGCGATAGTCGAGAAAGATTGCCACTTCGTTCGGGTGATGTGCTAACAAAGGATTATGAGTATCAGCGAAATGGTTCGGTAAATGTGTTTTGCGCTGTAGAGCCAAAAGCAGGTAAATATATAAATACAGTGACGCAGCAACGTTGTGGTAGTGATTTTGCAAAATTTTTGAAATCACTGGCCTTGAAATACCTTCAAGCGAAAAAGATTATTTTGGTGATGGATAATTTATCGACTCACAAAGAAAAATCACTCACTGATTATTATGGTGAGGCTGTCGGCAGAGATCTTTGGCGAAAATTTGAAATGCATTATACGCCTAAACATGCCAGCTGGTTAAACCAAGCCGAGATTGCTATTGGTATGTATTCGCGGCAGTGTTTAGGAGATGGTCGAATTGGCGATATTGAGAATTTAAAAAGGCAAACAAAAGCATGGAATGAACGCACTAACCAGAAAAAAACGAAGATTCAGTGGCGATTTACTAAAGAAAAAGCGAAGAAAAGTTTTCTTTACGATTCGCGATAAATGCACAAAAACTTTTTTGACGGAGTACTAGCCGCATCTATTCTAGCTTTGATGAATACCAAAATCAGAAACACCTAATACGATGAAGTAATGCAAGTAATTAATCAGCGACTTGCATTTTTTCGTAAAAATCGGAGCTTCCGTAACGGATCAAAAGACAGTATTTTCTCAGCTAGAAAGTTTCTTCAACTTTAGACTTGACTGAATTCAACTGCTTGCTTTAATGATAATTGATCGCTTGCTTTACTTCTACAACACAGCCAATAACCTGATCATAATGATTTAAAAGAGAAGCATGATAGCCTCCTTCATTAAAGGCTATCAATTCCTGTCGATCCTCAATAACAAGGAGTTGCCGAAAGAGTATCTCATGGCTTGCTTTCATAGACACAACGACAAAACATGGCGCCTTAACTTGCACACCAGGATCAACGATAATAATACTACCTTCTCTAAAATTTGGATACATTGTATTATCAGCCACAACTAGCGCGAAAGCTTTTTTGCTTACTTTTGTATTCGCAATGATCCATCTATCTTCTGAATGGCTTGACGCTTCATCTTGATAGCCCTTTTTAACTTGATCCCACGATAAGACAGGAACCCTGTTTTTATTATAAACCCAGTGAGGAAGCTTGCTTGTTCGACATCTGCTACCCTCCCCGCTTATTAACCAAATGGGGTTAACATTTAAAATATCTGCTATTTCACTGACATATGCATATTCAGCTTTAATTTTTCCAGAGCATATTTTATTGATTGTAGGTTTCGATAAATGAGCTTGCTTGGCTAACTCTTTTCGCGTCATTTTATTTTGCTTTAGAAGAAATCTTAATCGATCGGAAAAAACATTTAAGTCAAAATCATTCATCAGCCAGTCTTCCATGTGTTGTTTATCCATAATGATTCAACAATGCAACCAATAATCTGTTTCTTTGTTTTTATGGGTGAGTATTTATTGTCAGGCCTCTTCAAAGCTAGATGTTCATTTGGCCCAGTGAGTAATCGAATGACAGGGTTCTTGAGAAAAACTAAAACAAAATCAGATGCTATAGCTAGCTTATCTGGATCAACAATAATTATTGTGTTCGTATCAAAATAAGGCCATAGATCATTATCACTTACTTTAAATGCAAAGGCTCTGTTACCGACTTCTTTTGTAGTAATAATGCCATCTTTCTCGATAATAGATTGACTGGTTTCTCCGCTTAACCATTTGCTAATCTTACTTTTTGTTAACATAGGCACGATCTTTTCTTTTGTAACCAAGAGATCATAGTTTTCCATATTGCCTTCACCATGCATCAGCCAGTCTTCACTGACATTTAAAGAGTGTGCAATAGCTGATGCGTATTTACCTTCTCGCTTGAGACGTCCGAAGGATAGTTTGCTAATGGTGGATCGGCAGATGTGGGACTTTTTCGCCAATTCTGACTGGGTCATCTTTCTTATTTTTAATGCGTTTTTTAATCTCTTGCCAAAAGCTTTTAATCGTGAAATTTTTGTCATAAGCTTGTTTCTTTATGCTACGCATTTTAAATACATTATAGAACAGAATATGAACAATAATAAAAAAATGATGTTTTATTCGTATTTTAAAGCGTTGTTCGGA
>Ga0233437_1006915_pt1 | contig 11291 bp, 5 predicted proteins | sample SI_122_August201_FD_182714 | JGI IMG/M metagenome (GOLD analysis project Ga0233437, IMG submission 182714) | Seawater microbial communities from Saanich Inlet, British Columbia, Canada - SI_122_August2016_200_MG | ecosystem: Environmental > Aquatic > Marine > Inlet | place: Canada: British... | reverse complement strand
CTGTTTGATAAGAATTAGCAGAACAAACCACATTGTAGGTGCCATGTGGAAGCGTCATCAAATACGCTCCAGTTTCATCGGTGATAACCGACTGATTACCAGCCGAGACAGTTGCATCGTGAATTACTTCGCCCATTTCGTTGACGACATGACCACCAATCTGACCAAAACTTTCCACAACCAAAGTAATCGGAATGATAAATACTTCGCCTGCATGCGCATTATTAGAAATGAAAATTTCTGTATAATAAGTTCCGTCTGTTAATGATGCCGAGTCAAATGTTAAATTTATTTCCGAAGTTTCATTTGCTTCACATTCACCGTGCTGATGGGAAAGCTCAAGCCAATCTGCTTGCGGAGCAACTTCTAAATCGTAGTAAAGTGATGTTCCGTCTGAACCTGAGTTTACAATCTCCAAAATTTGAGATACTTCCTGTTGCGGTGACATATTTTGCGTGAAAAAAGACGGATTGTATTCCAAGCCGACGAAAGGTCGAACAGTGAGTGTAATTGGAATAATCTCTGGAACATCAGAAGTGTTGTTATTTATGACAACATTAACGGAATAAGTTCCCGCCGCTATATCTTCCGTATTGTAATGCAGTGTGTGTGTAAAGCTCTCACCAGCACCTATTTCGCCATGGTTTGGCACAACATTTATGTTTCTTTGAATGAGTGTAATTACATCGGAAACTTCGTGTGGATTGCCACCCCAGATGTCACCATAAAGTGTCCAATCAAGTAAAAGTTCTCCCGAAAAATCTGGTGCAATTGTGATGTTCAAAACAGCAGATGCATATTCTCCATCTTTGATAACTCCCCAACCGTTATCTGTAGTACCTTCCCAAGTTATATTGTTAGAAGCTACCTCAGAGTTCACATATAAATCGCCGTCCGATCCCCCCACAAAACTGGAAACACTATTGATTGTTATTCCTTCTGGAAAGTGAAGTTCAGCACTTTCAATCCATTCATTATCAACACTTGCATTGTAAATTTCAAAATAATAATTTGCAGTAATACCTGGGAAATAACCATCATTGAGACAAGTTAAACTTGAGCCAGAAATATCTCTATTTATTTCGTCGGGATATTCAAAAAATATATCGTAAGTCAACATTGAGTTTTCTGCCCCAACATTTGAAATTGTCATAGAACCAGTAGTATCTTGGGCTGTATCCATCACAATATTAAATTCTGACGGCGTGTAGGCGATAGCTGGGTCTGGTTCAATCGTAAAATTAACTGCCGCTTCATGTGTGAATTCACCACCAGTGGCAAGAGTATCACTACCCTCCATAAGGAGATAATACCCATCACCATACTCACAGCAAAGTCCATCTCCATAGGAATCGTAAATACCTAAAGTATAGGCTCCATCTGGTAAACAAAAGTTGGTTGCATATAGAGAATCCTCCACTGCCCCCAAACCAGTATAAAGTTCTACTCCGTCAGAATCCATCAATTTCCAAGATATTTCTTCGGGATAGTTATCATAAACTAGGTTAAATTGTATTTCGGTTGCATCACAAGGTAGGTATTCACACGAATTATCGCTAATATTTGCATCAGGATTGTAATTTGTTGCCCAACTATCAGTACAGCCGTAAACACCAGTTATCCAGCGAATTTCAAAATCCATCCCTTCACTAACGTGCCAACCTGCAAGGCGAATGTGAATTGTTGTTCCAACTAGTTCTTCACTTATAAACAGTTCTAAATTTTGATATGCTCCACCAATGAAATCATCAAACTCATCATCTGTTACACCGCAATCTCCCACAACTTGAACCGCTTCATACTCCGGTAAATTTACTTGTAAAAAACCAACCTCGGTAATATCCAAAGCGTACCATTGTTCATTTCCATACGAATGATTTACACCAATTGTGGCATTAAACGGATAGTCACATAAATCTCCAGTATAGAAACAACTGCCATCATTTGTAGTTGCATCTGGATTGTAATTTAAAGCATCTGGGTCGGTGCACCCCGGCTCTCCTTCTACTGCAAGACAGACAACAGTTTCTTCGCTTCCATTTTGCAGTGTATAGTTGTATAACACATTTCCATCTTCATCGAAAATATTGAAAACATTGCCAGTCCAACCGTCACCGTAAGAATCCATTGCGTGCAAATAATAAAGATTTTCATCAATGCAGATATTTCCAGAATAAGGAGCACCACCGCTCAAAACAATATTGCCATCCACATCTAACATTTCCCACGAAATCTCAGATTGGTAACTGCCACCACCACACTCTACTAAAAACCAATTATCATAGCAACAACTTCCGTCATCAACATTTGCATCGGGGTTGTAATTTTGAGCAGTTTCATCTGTACAACCTTCCACAACATTTGAAATTTCTACGATGAAACCAATTCCTGCTCCACAATTTGGTCCATCTCCAATGATAAAATTTCCATCTTGGTCGTAAAAATTATAACTATGTTCATTTTCGTAATTTCCTGCGGTGTAAACCGTAGAGATAGAATCTCCATTTTCAACTGCGAGGTAATATGTGGAAAATTCACCATCACAAGTGATGTGTCCATCAAATTGTTCCGCACCATTCACATAGACATGCATATAGGCACCATCCCAACCATCACCGTACGAATCGATGAGGAGAAGTGTAAAGTTTTCTTCTCTGTTTTTTCCAATATTTTTTGGTAAAACAGGTGAAGGAACATTGTTTTTTGTGTATTTTGGCAAATTTAGTTGGTTTAAAGTTTGTACAAACTTTCCGTCAGTCGCCGCCAAGGCGCTGATTGTTAAAAGAATTAAAGTAATCAAAATAAATTTTTTCATTATGACCTCCATCATAAACCACTATGCTAATGTAAACGCAATTTCTATTCCATACTCAAATTTAATTTCATGTTTTTTCAACACACTGACATGCTTTTCTCACAGGAACAATTGTGTCAAGGTAAAAAATACCTTGACCAAAAACTAACTGCAAATCGATTTGCATTTGTAAGGCTAGAAGGTGAAATTATGAAGAAAGAACATAAAGTTTTTCAAGATTTTTTGAAGTCACAAGGGTTAAAATTAACGAAACCACGCTTAATTATTTTCAAAGCAATTTTTGAAAATAAAGACCATTTTGATGTAGAAAATCTTTTTAACGAAATCCATCAAAAACACAAAAATGTCTCGCGAGCAACAATTTATCGAACTATCCCAATTTTAGTAGAAGCTGGTATCATCAAACAGTACCTACGATGCGAAGCAAAAGACCATTACGAGCATGTTTACGGAAGTCGCAAACGACTCCATTTTATTTGTGATAATTGCGGCAAAATAAGTACACGCGATTGCCGCACAATCAAAGAAACGCTCATGTTGCTGGCTGAATTGGAAGAATTTAAAATCACAGAATTGAATTTGAGCGTTTTCGGATTATGTAAAGATTGTCAAAAAAAGGCTAATCACTCGGAATAACCATCCGAATACCGAGAAATGGACTACGATAAAGCGGACATTTCACCGAATATTCAAAAGGTTCATCACGCATTTCGCCATTATTTTTCAGAAAATACATCTCATTACACCCAGCAGCACAAGAAATATCTACCGGAGGCACACCACTAGCAAGCCATTCTGAAACTCCACTCTTTACATTTTGAAGTGGAAATCTATTTTGTTCATTCAGGTAATAACTCTCAAAAAAATCTACCGATTTATCAATTGATACCGAAAAAGCCACCTTCATTTCAGTCAAATTAGGAAGTTCGCCATGCATCCAGTTGCAAAAAGCATTCGCCTCAAACCATCTGATATTCGTAACGGGACCGTAAATAAAGTTTGAGGTTGCATTTTTCCAGTGTGGTTCAAGTTTAAAATCCCACTCTTTCGGCTTCGACATCATTAAACTGCCTTGATAATTCCAGCCGACTTCTTGATTTGACATCACATCTTTGGCAATATTCCAGAAATTTTTCAAATCGTAACCATCTGAATTTATGAATGCCAAATATTGTTCATTTGTAATCTCAAATTTACTAACATAAAACGATTTTGTGGCAATCGTCTCGATGACATTTTCGGAGATTAAATGATAATTTCCCATCGGAATTTTTGACATTTCGTAATAAATCCTGTCGTTAAAAAATAACTTTGGAAAAATTGTGTATTCTCCAAAGTCTTGAATTAATTCTTCTTCGGCAATTACCATTTTATAACTGTTTTTAGGTGTAATCTCTCCGAAATCACCACTTATTTTTTTGGCATCAAGCTCAAAAACAATCTTCTCTTTTTTGTGAAAACAGCCTAATTCAATTCTCATATTTTCTGCTTGGTTTTCGATTTTCCATTCCACTTCTATACCTCTTTTTTGTGAAATTTGGACATCAACCAAAATGGGAATCGCAACGATATTTACGCTGATTAATAAACTAAAAATTATCAAATATTTCATATTTTCCAAAAAATATCTTGCCTAAAATTCGTAAACATTTTTTTGCTATTTTCATGAAATTTAAGGAGAATTTTAATGATTAATCATGTTTTTTTAATTGCTTTTGGCGGTGCATTGGGGGCTATTTTTCGCTATTTGATATCACGTTTTATCGACAATTTCAGCAATAATTTATTTTCATTCGGAACTTTGTCCGTAAATTTTATTGGCTCTCTTTTAGTCGGCTTTTTGATTGGTTTTTTGGGTCGAGATATCTTATCCGAAAGCGTAAATAATTTTGCACTAATTGGTTTTTTAGGAGCATTCACGACTTTTTCTGCCTTCACAATGCAAAGCGTAATTTTATGGCAAGAAAATGAATTCCGTTTATTTTTTACCAACATTTTAGCCAATAATATTCTGGGAATTGTAGCGGTATTCATTGGACTTTTTCTTTTTAAAATTTTCACAAAAAATCTTTCGTAAAATGGAGAAACTATGTTAAATTTTAAAAAAATCAGAAGAGATTTACACCAAATCCCAGAACTTGCTTTTGAAGAATTTGAAACGCAAAAATATCTTCTCCAAATTCTGGAAACTTTTCCAAACATAAAAATTCACACCTTTGATTTTACTGGAATCATGGTGGAATATTCACCCAATTCTGGAAAACATAAACTTTTCCGTGCCGACATGGACGGCTTGCCAATTTTGGAAAGTACAGCCTGTGATTTCACATCAAAAAACGAAGGCAAAATGCACGCCTGCGGACACGATGTGCATCTTACGATTTTGCTTGGTTTAATCGAAAAAATAATTTCAGAAAAAATAGAACAAAATCTCCTTTTCCTTTTTCAGCCGGCTGAAGAGGGAAAGGGTGGAGCAAAACGCATTATTGAAAATGGTATTTTGAAAAACTTTGACATTTCAGAAGCTTTTGCACTTCATGTAACCGATGATTTAAAAATCGGAGAAATCTCATCAAAAGGTGGTATTTTTTTTGCCAATACACAAGAAGTAGATGTAGAATTTATCGGTAAAAGTGCACATGTTGCTTTCCCTGAAAATGGGAAAGATGCTATCTTTGCAGCTATTGAATTTTATCTCGAAATACAAAAAGAAAAAACCCGAAACAGCATTTGTGCTTTCGGAAAAATCAGCGGAGGAACAGCTGTAAATGCTGTCGCAGAAAATTGTAAATTGAGCGGAACTTTCCGAACTTTTTCGCACCGCCAACATCAAATCACCAAAAATAAAATTGAGCAAACTGTTCATCAAATGGCTGAAAAACACCAATTAAAAGCTAATCTGTCATTTTTTGCATATTACAAAGAAGTGGTGAATAGCGAAAAATTGTATCACAAATTGAAAAAAATTACGGTTAAAAACAACTACAAATTCATTGAAGCGAAAAAAGTATTTACTGGTGAAGATTTCGGTTTTTTTACAGATAAATATGAAGGTATCTTATTTTGGTTGGGTGCGCGTTTAGAAAATTGCAAAAAAACGGGGTTACACTCCACTAATTTTCTACCAGACGAAAAAGCTATCGAAGTTGGAATTAACCTGCTTTTTCAATTAATCTAACTTATTTTGAATGCCATATCGTTGCATTTTTTTGATGAGACCTTGACGGCTTAAACCAAGAGATTTAGCTGCTTTCGTCTGATTATATCCAACTGATTTAAAAACATCTAAAATCATTTTTCTTTCCAAATCTTCGATTGCATCTTTCAAAGAAACCGTTTCTAATATTTTGGTTGTTTCTTTATTTGCGTAGTAATGCAAAACTTCCTCTGAAAGATCAGAATACTTAATTGATGAATTTTCATCAGATAGTGTAACGGCACGTTCAATCTCATTTTCAAGTTGTCTAATATTTCCTGGCCAATCATAATTCTCTAAATATTTCATCGCTTCTGCGGTTATACCAGAAATATTTCGCTTCATTTTTGCATTATATTTATCCAAAAAATGAACTGCTAAAAGAGGAATATCGGAAATTCGTTCGCGCAAAGATGGTACTTCAAATTTAATCACATTCAAACGATAATAAAGATCAAGACGAAATTCTCCCCTTTCCACTTTTTCTTTCAAGGAAACATTCGTCGCACAAACCACCCGCACATCTACTTTTTTAATCTGCGTTGAACCAACTGGTTTTATCTCACCTTCTTGCAGAAAACGGAGCAATTTTGCTTGAATGGATAAGCTAATATCAGCAATTTCATCGAGAAAGAAAGTGCCACCATTTGCAACTTCAAATAATCCTTTTTTATTGTGAGTTGCCCCGGTAAATGCTCCTTTTACATGACCGAAAAGCTCACTTTCCAAAAGGGTTTCTGGCAATGCACCACAATATTGTGCCACAAAACTTTTATCTTTCCTTTCGCTTTTGAAATGAATCGCACGAGCCACCAATTCTTTCCCTGTACCACTCTCACCTTCCAATAAAATTGTGGTGGACGAATTTTTCACTTTATCAATCATATCGAAAATTTTCTGAATATTTTCACTTTTCCCAATAATGTTGGAAAATGAGTTTGTTGATTCCAATTCTGCCCGAATTAAATTTTGAGATTTTTGCAAATTTTCATAAAAAATATTCTCTACAATTACAATTACTTGATTACACAATGCACTGATGAGATTTATCATTTTTTCGGTAAAATAGTGAACTCTCGTTTTGGCAAATAAACAAATAACACCTTTTTTTTCGTTGCGAACAGTAAGCGGAAACGAGATAATATTTTTAAATTCTGGTGCAAAATGTGGTTGTTTCTCATTTTGTTTTTCGTTTTTGGTAAAAGTAGCTTCTACTATATTCATCAATTCTGAAAAGGAGTTGTCAAAATTTGAGAAATTTTCCAAAATTAAATATTCCCATAAATTTTTAACTTTGGAATTGGGGTATAAAGAGAAAATACCGCCATCAGCTTTGGCAAAATCAACCATTTTTTTGAGAGCAGTTTCCAGAAGCAAATCGAAATCTGAAATTTTATTTAACTCGTTTGTGATATCGTAAAATTCGTTCAGTAATGACTCTTGTGTTTTCGATTCTTTTAATTCAGTTGCATATTTTTTCTCAATAACATGAATGAGTGCTTCATTTTTTTCCAAAACATTGATGGCATCGAATTGGGAAATTATTTTTTGATTATCCGATAAAATCTCTAAAGCTTCTTCCCATTCGTTATTTCCCAAGAGCAAGGAAGCATATTCAAAATTAGCTAAAGTAAGCTCAAACGAATTTTTAGTTTCAGAAAATGCTTCACTCGCAATGCGTAAATATTCGAGTGCTTTTTCAACATCGCTATGTTCTAAAAAAGATTTTAAATAGTAACATTTTCCAATTTGGAAAGTATTTTCCATCTCTTCCGAAAGTGAAAGTGCTGATTTTAAATAGTAATTTGCACTTTCGAAATTTCTGGTGTAAATGAAGTAAAGAGACTGTTTTTGTAAGCCTTCAATTATTTTATCTTTCGCATTTAACTTTTTAAAAAAATCTAAACTTTCCACTAAATATGGGTACGCTTCTTCAAATTTATGGAGTTTAGTTAATGCGCTACCGATATTCCCTTTTAATTCTGCTTTCAAAATTTCATCGGACATCTCATCAATGAAATTTATCCCTTTTAAGTAAAAATCGTGAGCTAAATCGTATTTGCCTCGTTTCTCGTAAATTTCGCCCAAATTATTATACGATTTTCCTAAACCTTCGTAAAAATTGTGCTCTTCCGATTTTCTAATGGCATCTTTATAAAATTTTATTGCCTCGGCAAAATTTCCAGATTTGAAATAAAGTGCCCCCAAATTATTTTGCGAAGCGATGATATTTCGGTATAACTTAAATTTAATGGCAATTCGCAACGATTCCAGAAGAGATTTTTCTGCTTTTTCGTATTCGCCATTGTCCATATATGTTACTCCAATATTTATGTAAATGTTGGCAATGCTATATTTATCGCCGAGTAATTTTTGGATATTGAGTGCTTCACTTAAGTTTTTTAATGATTTTTTGTAATCGCCATATTCTTCTGAAAGATAGCCCAAATTACTGTGGCAAATCGCAACACCATTTAGATTAAAACGCATTTTTTCAAATTTTAAGCTTTTTTTCATTAGTGTTTCGGCAGAAGCACCATCACCTCGAAACATTGCCAACACACCGAGATTATTGTAAATTGCGGCTAATCCTTCCACATTTTCAATCTCTTTAAATTTCTCTTCGCTACGTTCAAATTCATCAGTTGCTTTATCCCATTTATCAGTGGAATAATAGATTTTCCCTTTATTTTTTATCGCTTCAGCTTCAATGAATTTGCGCAATTTCTTATCTTTTATTTCAACAAGATTTTGTAGAATTTCTTCAATAATTTTTAATGCTTCTTCATTTTTTTCAAGATCAGTCTTTATCTCAATTTTCAACAACAATATCTGATTTTTCAAAAACATATCACTAGATGCAAATGTGTACTTTTTGATGATTTCGAGTGCAAAAACATCGGAACCAGAAAGATGTAAACTTTTTGCTAAATAGTAAATAATCTCATCTGATGACAACGATATTTTTTGGCTTATTTTTAGTGCTTCACGCAAATTTTCTATCGCTAATTCGTGATTTTGCAAATGATAATAAGCCACCCCAATAGTAAGGTACAGCTCCATTCTAGAAGCATTTTTTTTGTCAATTTTGAGCATTTTCTGTTGCTCATTAAGATAGGATTCAAAATCACAGATGTTCTGTAAATATTCGGTTGAATATTTTTTTGTCGGATTGAAAAATAAACTAAAATCTGGTTGTAATGCTGGTTTTAACAGCTTGAACGCTTTCTCGAAATTATTGGTTTGTTCTTTCGCTGGCAATTCGGAAAATTGAGTTTTGGCAACATTAACATCGTTGATAAAATAGCGTTCTTCAAATTTTTGAATCAATTTGTTTTTCAATAAATTATCTAAATTTTGTTCCAGTATTTTGCTATCTAATAATTTAATTAAGTTATTTTTTGTAGTCGAATTATCAAGCAAAAATATTGCAAATAACAATTTTTTAGAACCAACCGAAAGCTCTTCATATTTCGTTTTCACGATGCTTTTATGCGAAATTTTCTTTGCCAAAATTTGTCGCACAATCGAACTAATTTTTTTTTTGCCAACACTCCTCAAAATATTCTCAATCTGAAATAAATTTCTGTTTGTAAGTTTATTTATTATTTCACTTTCGGAAGCAAAATCCGAATTTTCTTCCGAAAAAAGTGTTTGCAAAATCTTTTTGGTATCGCGTAATTTTGGCAGCAAAATTGGGAATTGGGTAGAAAATGCAAAAATTCGTTTTGGTGAAAATACCACAAATTGCACTTTCATATTTTGTGAAAACTGGTTAAAGTAATGGATGAAATCGATAGTATAGTTACCTAAATAATCAGCTCTATAAATCAAAATATCAACTGGAATTATCAGTTTTTCTTCCTTGATTTTTTCCGTGATAAAATAGAAAAAGTCAAAACGATTGATAAATTTGTATTTTTGAGATTCTGTGATTAATTCAAAAAATTTAGTGTCAGGAATATCAGCAACTAATTGAATAACTTCCTTGAAGTGATTTTTCGCAAAATGAGATGGGATATAAACTTCATAATGTCGTTTTTGCTCTTTTAGTGATTTCGCAACATCTTTGCAAACATAATGCTTTCCACACCCGCTTTCACCAATTATCTCAATAATATCGTCGTTACTGGTTTCCAATTTCCGTAAAATAGTTTTGGTTAAATTTGTATCATCGGTCGCATAATTTGATAAAATATCGTTAATCTTTTTTTCCATTTCTACTCCTTTTCACAAAAAACAAGGTTAGAAACTTATCTATCCAATATTTGTCAACAAACTATTTTCCCACTGTAAACAAAGGTTACAATCAAAAAAAAACATTTATCACAACAACACCATAACTATCTGTGCTTAAATCAGTTACCCACAAAACACACATTGTAACTCACCCATCATAAAATGAATTTTATTTTTAATCCACAATAACAATAGACAAAAATAAATTCTCTTTTGTCGTAATATGTGAACAAAGTTTACAATATTATTACGATTCTTGAATAATTTTTTGAATTGAGTTTAATGCTTCATCAATTTTTGAAATATCTTTTCCGCCTGCCATTGCCATATCTGGCCTACCACCACCATTTCCATCTACCATTTTGGCTAATTTGCCCACAATTTCGCCAGCTTTAAATTTGTTATGCAAATCTTTTGTAACGACAACTAAAATCGAGACTTTACCATTATTTTCGGCAAATAATATCCCAATTCCACTTTCAATTTTATTTTTGAGTTGATCACCTAATTGTCGCATCATCTTGGGATTTTCAAGATTAATTTTTCCAGAAATAACTTTAACTCCGTCAATTATTTGGGCAGTTTGTAGCAAGCCATCTAACACATTTCCAGCAGATTTCATTTTTGTTTTTTTCAACTCGTTTGTTAGTTCTTTATTTTCAGAAATTAATGATTGAATCTTTTTCTCAACAGAATCAGATTTAACATTCAAAGTTTGTTCAATATTTATAATTTTGTCTGCTAAATTCTGGAAATAATTCTCGCTAAATTCCCCTGTAATTGCTTCGATTCGTCGAATTCCAGCAGCAATTGAAGATTCAGATAAAATCTTCAAAAAACCGATTTCACCCGTAAATTTCAGATGAATCCCACCGCATAATTCTTTTGAATAATCACCGATTGAAACGACACGTACTTTATTATCGTATTTCTCACCAAAAAGAGCAATTGCGCCACTTTTTTTCGCCGTTTCGACAGACATAATTTCTGTTGATACTGGTAAATTTTCTCTGATTTTTGCATTCATTTTTCTTTCAATAA
>Ga0233437_1006914_pt1 | contig 11294 bp, 12 predicted proteins | sample SI_122_August201_FD_182714 | JGI IMG/M metagenome (GOLD analysis project Ga0233437, IMG submission 182714) | Seawater microbial communities from Saanich Inlet, British Columbia, Canada - SI_122_August2016_200_MG | ecosystem: Environmental > Aquatic > Marine > Inlet | place: Canada: British... | reverse complement strand
CTGCTGACCCTGATGGTGGGGAAGCTGTCTATCCATGTTTTGATTGTTTCTTGAATCAATCCAATACTTGTAAAAAGAATGAACGAGCATGTAAGATTGGATTACTTGATGAAGAGGAAGGTACTAAGCCAGAAGAGTTTAATCCCAAAAGTTTGTATGTACCTTGTACATATTGCAAAGATAATCCAGAATTCAGAAAAAATTATGTAATGGATACATGGTTTGAAACATTTAAACGCCCTCCTTTCTCAGAAAGGTATGTCAAAAATCATCTGAAAACCCTCTCTAAACAATTCTCTAAATATTTTCGATTCAAAAAATATCCTAGGTTCTCTGCTAACATATCTGATGTTATGCGGGACTTAGATATACTAGAAAAGGTGGATGATTATGTACCCGACATAATTGTAATCGATTATGCTGATATTCTTAAGCCAGAAAGTGGAGCTTCAGAAGGTACTGCACAGTTAGATGATACATGGAAGACCCTATCAAGATTGGCTGGTGAGCGTCACGCAATAGTGTTTACTGCTTCACAGGTTAATAGAGGAGCGTTGTCAAAAGATGTGGTTGAACAACAAGACTTGGCAATGTGGATTGGTAAGTTGGGTCATGTAGATGCTATGTTCTCACTTAACCAAACTAACGAGGATAAACGAAATGGGATAATGAGGTTAGGTACATTAGTAAAAAGGTTCGATGAATTCGATTCACAAAAAACATGTCAATTAATTCAAAATTTAAAGTTCGGACAATTCTGTCTTGACAGTCATTATTAGGAGGATGTATGAAAATATTTAGTATCTTTCAAAGTATCGATGGTGAAGTAGGTGCTGGTCAAGGTGGCTTTACAACCTTTGTAAGATTTGCAGGGTGTGTAGACACTCCTTGTAAATGGTGTGATACCAGATATGCATTGAAAGAAGAACATGGAAATGAGATGTCTGCTGAAGAAATTTTAATAGCAGTGGAATCTCTCAGTATGTGGCCCCGTATCACTATAACAGGTGGGGAACCACTTCTCCAGCAAGAAGGGTTTTGGAAATTAGTCGATCTACTTTTTCATACAGAGAAAGTTATATCTGTAGAAACAAATGGAACTGTAGATTTCTTTCAAAATGAAAATGTAGGCGTAGTTCATCATTGGATTGTTGATTACAAATTACCATCTGCTGGAAAAATACATTCGTTAATGAAAGAGGATATGTTTCTTAAATTAGATAAACCTGATTGGATTAAATTTGTAATAGGATCTCATGAGGATTATGAACTTGCTAAAGAAAAAATGCATTACTTCATTGAAAAAGGATGTCAAGCTAAATTTGCATTCTCACCTATTCTAGGAATATGGTTAATCACTCCTTCTGTACTTCTTCAATGGCTTATTAGAGATAAACTGTTCCATGTTGTGTTAAACATCCAAATTCACAAGGCAGTTAACCTAGATGAACCTGAGTAAATAAAAAAATCGTGTCTAAAACGCACTACAAGCAAGATTTTTCTTGCTTTTTGTTTTAACAGATGTTATATTGAATTCAAATGACACTGGGTATTTTCTATTGGAAAAACATTTAATCAAAGGAGAAAAAGTATGAAAGCACTAGAAGATGTTGATGTCAAAGGGTTGAAGCAAGCGTGTAAAGAGTTGAACGGGGCGGGTATTTGTAAAGAGAACATCAGGTTTACAGGCGTAACAAATGCAAAAGTACTTGAAAACTTTACCAAAGCCATTGAAAATCTTGATGAAGATAAGCATGATGACATCCCTGATTTCGTCATTGATTTTTACAATGAGCTAATCTCTGATGAAGTAGAAGATGCTGCCGACATCGATACGTCAGAAGATGGTGAAGATGCACCTGATCCTGAACCTGCTGAAGAACCTGCTGAAGAACCTGCTGAAGAACCTGCTGAAGAACCTGCTGAAGAACCTGCTGAAGAACAGGATGATGCAGAACTGCCCAAAGAAGTAGAAAAAGAATTCAAGAAAGAAGCAAAGGCTAAAGAAGCAGAAAAAAAGAAAAAGAAAAGTACGAGAGAACCTAAAACTTATGACGCACCTACTCCTATCTCAAGGGTATTGAAGAAATCTCTGGTAGTTGATAGAAAGAAATTCAAAACCTTTGATGAATATTCTGCGCACCTCAGAAAGAATGGACCTAACACTCCAACAAGTTATCTTGATTTTATCGCTCTTGATGGTATTACTCTCAAAGAAGGTGTTAGCCTATTTCAAGAGTACATCAAGGAAAATGACATTGCACACAATGGTTACAAAACACCTGGCCTTGTCTATGATCATATGAAAGCCAGAGCAGTAAGGTCTGGTTTTGTTTACAAAAAGGAAGGGGAGACTTACACTCTTATGGGTATGATGGAGGACTAGAAATGAATCAAGAAGTAGCTGAGAAACATTTAACGGCTCTTCTGACAACTGGATTGGGTCTGGATCTTTCAGACCCTAATCTAGTTGATACCCCGAAGAGGATGGCAAAAATGTATATCAACGAGTTCTTTGCTAATGTAGGCAAAGAATTTAATGATTTCAAATCATTTCCTAACAACAATCACTATGATCAAATCATTATGTTTGACCACATCCACTTTACAAGTATGTGCAGTCATCATTTCTTACCATTTACAGGATTAGCATGGTTACTCTATATCCCGAAAGATAAACTCATTGGTGCCTCTAAAGCAGCCAGATTAATTGAGCATTATGCTAAGAGGCCACAACTGCAAGAAAACCTTGCACATCAAGTAGCTAATAGGTTCTGGCATACTATCAAACCTTTGGGTGTTATGGTGTTGATGCAAGCGGTTCATGCCTGTATGTCTTGTAGGGGTGTCAGACAGTATGCTGGTGCTAGTATGGGGACTAATATCGTCAAGGGTTATTTTCTTGAGCAACCACACGTTAAAGCAGAAGCTATGGAAATGATCAAAATTTCGCAATCTGTAACTCATAGGAGCTAAGTCGTTGAAAAAATTAATAAAAGCTGAGATATTATGGACACGAAAGTGCCCTCTCAGGTGTCATTTTTGTGCAATGCCCAATGATGTAGAAAGAGCTCCAGTCGAAAAAATGATTGACGGTTTGGTAAACCTGAAGGATCTAGGATAATGAACGGGGCATCTTATGGTTCTGAAGGTTTGTCAATAAAATAATCGTTGACTTCTAAAAAAGAAAGATAATACAATGCAAACGCTGAAGATAGTTAAACCAAAATATGCAAGCCCTGAGAATTTTCACGTTGCGAAGCGTGAAAGAGCCTTAACTAGCTCCAGCAATTCTCAGGGCTTTCTTTTTGGAGGTAGTCAATGAAAACTTTAACGCAGGAAAGATTGAAAGAGTTGATACATTATGATCCTGATACGGGGGTGTTCTCTTGGAGAGTAGATCGTGGACATAATAAGACAAAAGGGATGATAGCAGGAAATTGTAATACCCTTGGTTACATAGATATTAGCATAAATGATAAACATTATTATGCTCACCGTATAGCTTTTCTTTACATGGAAGGGTTTTTCCCAGAGAATGAAGTTGATCATATTAACAGAATAAGGCATGATAATAAATGGCGCAATCTCAAACATGTATCTCGCCAATGTAATATGAGAAATCAATCCCTTTCTAAAGCTAATACATCTGGTATTACAGGTGTGACTTGGCATAAAGGTGGGCACAAATGGGTAAGTCAAATTATGGTTGCACAAAAAAATAAATATCTTGGTCTATTTAAAACACTAAAAGAGGCAGCACAGGCAAGATGGGAAGCTGAAGTGAAATATAATTTTCCTAATTGCAACAGTACATCAAGTGCATATTTATTTTTACAGGGAGTAGACAATGAGTAAATTGGTTAAGGCGGAAATACTTTGGACTAGGAAATGTCCATTGAGATGTTCATTTTGCAATATGCCAAATGATACTGAAAGGGCACCTGTAGAATTAATGATCAAAGGATTAAGAAATTTAAAAGACTTAGGTTGTGGGTTTGCCGCTATTTACGGGGCCTCTCCACTCTATGATTTTGAGGGTTTACCAAATTATGTTAAAGCGGCTGAAGATATGGGTATTCTCACCACAGTCATTGTTGATGGTGCTGGAGGAGATAAAGATAAGGAAAAGATTCAACAATTATATGATGTGGGGTTGCGTTCATTGACAGTTAGTTTTGATTTTGCATCTTACGATAAGTATTCCTTTTTGAAATCAAATTTTGGTATGGAATTAATGGATTGGTTTCATGGTCTGAAAGATATAAGAGATGTGGAAATAGTTGCCACAGTAACCAAAAATAATTACACAGATATAGGTGTTAATCTTTATAAACTATTGGATAGATATAAAAAACTTTGGTTTAGTTTTGATTTTTTGCATCTAGATAGAGGTCATCCAGGTACTAAGTGTAAAGGAAAGTCAAGTGATCTTCTTTTGGAAGAAGATCATATAGAATATTTTCTTCATACTTTAAGGGATGAAAAATTTAACGGATATAATATTCATCAGTCATATGAATATTTAGAAAAAGATCCAAAATTCATAACTGAACATCAATGGAAATGTGCCCCTGATGAGGTATTCCCTAGTTGGTTAACTATTGATGCTGATGGTACGGTTTTACCTTGTGATGATTTTGGAACTGATAGGTCTTGGAAGATATGGGATTTTGATATAAGCGACTATGACGATTTCACAGAATTCTATGCTAAAGAAGTTGAAGAAAAATGCAAAGGATGTGCTTGGGCTACCCATTGGGATGCACATCGTATCAAAAGGGAAGGGGAAGGGTTTAAAAACTATGTCCATAAATAAGTTTTCTTTTGTTAGTCTATTCGTAACTCGCCAATGTAATTTAAAATGTACCTATTGTAATCTTCCTAATAGAAATATTTATACAATGTCGAGTGATGAATGGATCACCGTCATTGATCGATTAGCACCACACACTGAATTTTTCAATCTAATTGGAGGTGAGCCAACCTTACATGTAGACCTATTCAAAATAGTAACACATTTGAATAGTATTGGAGCTAATTATTCAATAGTAACGAATGGAACTCAACCATCTTCATATTATAAGGACCTTATTGAGCAGATAAAAGCAAAATCATTAGCAGTGTCAATGGATAAGCTATATTCTGATGATGGAGATAAAAGACCAGAAACTATGAAGAGTATACTTGGAAGAGATTTAATACGTTTCATAGCAAACAAAACTAATTATAACGGAACTTTAATTATCAGTTCCGTTATGAGTACTGTAAATAAATTTGAGGATCTTGCTAATTTTGCTGAATTAAATAATTGTAAGATAGCATTGTCTATACGCCAATTCAGTAATAATGAATACCAATTCAATTCTAATAACCCTGCCAATAACGAACCTAACAAGAACAATACCATTGAAGTTCTAAAATATATAGTAAACAGATATAACAGCCTTCCATTACTAGATCCATTCGAATGGTATGTTACTATGTTAAACAGATACCTTTTCAATAAAGATAAGTGGAAATGTAGACATGGGTTAACACCAGCAGTTGACTGTAATGGTGACTTGTGGGGGTGCTTCGATTACCAAGGGGAATGTGCTGTTAATCTTCTGCAACATACTAGAGCAACCTTTAAAGGATTAAGAAAAGTAATATTGAGAGAATGTAAAAAATGTTCTGGTTGTACTTGGAACTGTCCAATGGTGTCTGAAATGGTAGCTGATGGTATTGTAGAAGCAGAATTTTTATAGGAGATATTATGTGTGGAATTTTTGCCGCCATATCTTTTAATAAAGAAGGCGCACAATGTATTAAAGCAATGAAACCCTTATTGATAGCGGGGGCACAGAAACGTGGTAGGGACGGTGATGGTATTTATGAATTCTCAAATGGTTACATAGGTGCATCAAGAGCGCAACCTCTGCCTGAAGATTCCAACATTGATATTCCATTATACTACAAAAATTTATACATGGCATTTAATGGAACAATATCTAATGATAAAGAATTGAATGAGAAATGGAATCTCTCAGTTCCCAATGAAGTTGATACACATACCATAATTCAACTATGGGATATCTTAGGTGGAAAAGCTACGTGCAATGAACTTGTCGGTGGTTATGCTATTGCTGTGTACGATGAACATTGGAAAACTTTACACGTAGCTAAGAATTTTAAAACATTATGGTATTCTTACTATCCAGGTAGTTGTTTCCTACTTTCTTCAGAAAAAGAACCTCTAATTGTTAGAGAGAATTTGTTCTCAATAGGCTACCCACAAAGATTTCCTACCAATACAACTATTAAAATTAGTTCCTCTGGTAAGATTACAGAAGAGAAAACTACAAGGAAATATTGGTCATACACACCAGATTTAGATGATAACAAAGCTGTAGCTGTAGTATCTGGCGGTATTGATTCTATTACAGCAGCCTACATTGGTAAATATATATTCAAACATGATGTCACTATGATGCATTTTAATTATGGACAATTGTCAGCCATAAAAGAAGAGGAAGCTGTATCATGTGCGGCATACAATTTGAATGTACCTTATGAACGGGTTGATTTAACAAGACTAGGTGAATGGGGATCTAGTCCATTAACAGATCCAAGCATACCTCTCCCATTAGGTAAACAATCAGCAGAGTCAACACTGTGTTGGACACCAGGAAGAAACATGCTTATGCTTGCGTATGCAGCGGCGTATGCAGAAGCCAAAGGTGCTAAATGGTTGTATTTTGGTAATAACTTAGAAGAGGAAGCAACGGGGTATAGCGATAACGATTTAGATTTTGTTCACTTGTATAATCAACTCTTAGAATATGGAACATTGAAAGGTGTTCAGATTAGAAGGGTGCTGGCTAGGTTAATGAAACCAGAGATAATACGAGTGGGGAATGAATTAAGTATTGATTATTCTTTAACATGGAGTTGCGATTTAGGAGGAGATAAACCGTGCGGACGGTGTGGTTGCTGTACCACCAGAAGACATGCTTTCATGGTTGCAGGATTACCTGATGAACAAACTTATGAGAATCCCCTTCAAGATAACTACGTTGGAATCGAACCTAAACATTACGTTATTAAACAACTTATAGACCTTTTGGAGTGAAAAATGAGATCATATGCGTTTGATTTAGATGGAACACTATGCGAAGAAAATGGGAATTTTGAATCTTTTAAGACCCAAGAAGATTGGCATAACTATTACAAGGATTGTAAACCAATAACAAAAACCATTAATAGTTTACGATTTTTGTATTCTGCCAAACGTAGAATAATCATATGGTCTTCAAGAAGATCGGAAGATTTTGCAGTAACTAAGAAATGGCTAGAGCAAAACAGAGTTCCTTTTCATGAATTAGTTTTGGGTAAATTGCGAGTGGACTTCTATGTTGATAATAACAGTTTAAAGGCGGAGGATCTATGAAAAATTTGATATTGTTGTACAGTGGGGGTATGGATTCTTACATTGGGTGGGAATGGTTAGATAGACCAGCAACTCTCTATGTTGATTTAGGACACAAATATAGAGAGAAGGAACTTATAGCTATACAAGATACAATTCCCGATACCAAAATTATCAAGAATCATGTGATTGGAAATTACGAAAAAGAAGATGCAGAAATACCTAATAGAAATTTACTACTGGCAATATACGCCGCTCTTGAAGGTGCTAATAACATTGCAGTCATAGTTCAAAAAGATGAAATGTCCATACCCGATAGAAGCGATATGTTTTTTGATGCTACTTCAGATTTACTATCCTTCTTAAATGGTAAAGAGATTGAAGTATTCTCACCTTTTGTTTCTATGGACAAGACCGATATGGTTGAGTGGTATGTACATCGTGATCTTCCAATACAACCATTGCTTGATACAGTAGGTTGTTACAGTGATGTGGATGGTCATTGTGGTAATTGTTCAGCATGTCTCAGAAGGTTTATCGCCTTTAAAAATAATGATTTAGATCCAGGGTATACATTAACCGAAGAAATAAAAACTATTTACAGGAAAAGTTTGTCATCTTACTCAGAAGATAGACAAGAAAGGATGAGAAGATGGCTATGAAAATTTTATTGACTTCTCAAAAAGAAAGATAATACAATGCAAATGCTGAAGTTACAGTACCAAAAAGTGAAACTAAGCCTTGAGAATTCTTGCATCGTGAGGTGCAAGAGAGCTTTTACTGTAAGCTCCAGCAATTCTCAAGGCTTTCTTTTTGGAGGTAGTCAATGAAAACTTTAACACAGGAAAGATTGAAAGAACTATTTCATTACAATCCAAGTACGGGGGTATTTACATGGAAGGTTAATCGTAAAGGTAGCACTAAAACTGGTGATATAGCGGGAACTAAGAATGCCTATGGTTACATTCAGATAAGCATTGATTGTAAAATATATTATGGTCATCGTTTAGCATTCCTCTATATGGAAGGTTATCTCCCAGAACATGATATTGATCATATCAATAGAATTAAAGATGATAATAGCTGGAATAATTTGAGACACGTATCAAGATCGTGCAATATTAGAAATTGTCCAATGTCATCGAGAAATAAATCTGGTATTACTGGTGTTTACAAGAAAAAGATACACAAATGGTATACTTATATTACTTTTGAAGGTAAAAGGGAGTATCTAGGTATATTTGAAAATAAAAGAGATGCAGCACAAGCTAGATGGGAAGCTGAAGTAAAATATGGTTTTCCAAATTGCAATACAACTTCAAGTGCATTTCAATTCTTACAAAGTGAGGTAACAGAATAATGAAATTAGATATTCTCATGGATAGCGGAGCTTACTCCGCCATGACCAAAGGGGTAGAAATTGATATAGATAAGTATATTCAATTTATTAAAGATTGTGGTGACAAAATTACTGCTGCTGTATCTTTAGATGTTATTGGTGATGGTGCTGCGACTTATTCTCAATGGAAATATATGAAGAAGAAAGGAGTAAATACAATTCCTACTTATCATCTTAGCACTGATGTAAAATATCTTGAAAGGTACATTGAGGAAACAGATTATATAGGTGTAGGAGGAGTAGCTGGTGTTACTACATCAAGAACATCCAGAGAAACTTTCAATGTTCTATGGAAAGAAATGCTAACTGATTCTGATGGTATGCCACTGTGCAAAATCCATGCTTTTGGAATTACCGATGTCACTATCTTAGCAGACTTCCCTTTCTATTCTATTGATTCTTCCACATGGTTGATGACTAGTAGAAGAGGAATAATAATCATACCAGGACTAGACGGTAAAGAACCAGATTATTTCCAAGCTAAAAGAGTTGAGGTATCATCCAAATCTCCTCACAGAAAGAAGCGTGGACAACACCTAGAAAATTTAGGTGATATGCAGAAAGAAATGATAATGAATTTTATTACAGAGAAAGGATTTATCATTGGTAGCTCACATCAAAATGAGTTTGGTGAGACTCTTAATAAAGAGAATGGAAAGGAAGATATTATAGAACGTGGGTTATGTAACGATTGGTTCCCAAGGGATTGTCTTAACATAAACTTCTTTCTAAATCTTGAAGAAAAATTAAAGAGTTGGCCATGGTCATGGCCTAGTAAAAAGACTACTTATCAATTGCAATTAGTATCCACTTATGATAGTCTGAATAAGACCCCAACCAAAAGATTTCCCAAAGATAGAACACGCATATATCTAGCCGGAGAGGGCGTAAAAGAGTATGATATTTTCTCTTATATACGTGAGGCTGGGTTTAATAATTACAGAAGAATGTTAGCTTATCCATTTAGAAAAGCAAAGGTCTTAAAAGACTTCAACCCCTTATTTGAGGAGATCAAAGATGAAATTAAATAGAGCCCAGTTAGAAGTAGCACTTTCAAAAGTGAAACCAGGATTAGAGAGTGGTAAAGAGTATCAAGAACAAATGAAACATGTTTTCTTTGATGGAGAAGATATTGCAACATACAATGACCATATTGCTGTTCTAATTCCATTCAAAGTAGATTTCAAAACCTCTGTAAGATTTGAGGATCTATACAAAGCAATACATGATTCTTTGCTCAATCATGAAGAGATCGATATTTATATGGACAAAGACCAATTGATTATTAAATCAAATGATACGAAGGTGGGGCTTGCTACTATAGATTTTGAAAAGATTGATGATACGTTACAAGGAATCAAAGATCAACTACCAAATGATGAAAATGGCGCTAAATGGCTTCCTGTACCTGAAGATTTTACAGTAGGATTGGGTCTGTGTGTCTTTGCAGCCAGTACTAACATGATGCTTAAAGGTTTTACATGTGTACGCATTACCAATGAGGATTTAATGGCGTCAGATAATCACAGGGGATCTCTTTTCACTTTTGAAAAAGATGCCTTTAATAAAGAAAAATTTGAATTCTTAATTCAAGCTGAAGATGGTAAAGAGCTTGTAAAATTTCCTATAGTAGAGATGTGTATAAGTGATAAATGGTGCCATTTTATTACTGATGATGATATTGTATTTAGTACCAAATTAGTAGGCAATGAAGAATTCTTAAATTTTTCAGCAGTTTTCAAAGAAGCTGAGTCAGCGACAAAACTTGAATTTCCAGTATCTCTTAAAGATAAAATAGAAAAAATGTTGTTCTTAACAGCAGGAGATACTCAACTTGATAAATTTATTGATATGGAAATAGTTGACAACACGTTAACATGTAAAGCTTCCAGTGAAAGAGGGTGGGTAGAACAAACAGTTGATGTAGATTACTCGGGAGAAAAAATAGTTCTTTGCTTAAATCCTATATTCTTATCTCAAGTGTTGTCGGAAACTACAACGGTTTCCATAACTGAAAAGAGATCATTTCTACATGCAGGTAATTTTCAGCATGTCCTAATGCACAAAGAACATGCTAAAGATAAAGAAGATTAAGGAGAGTTACTATGCAAAGAGGATTTTTTTCTGAAGCTGAGTTACAGGATTATATTAAACGGTCAAATTCAAAAGAGCCTAATTGCGATAAATGTAAACTAGACAAAAAATGTACCTCACCCCGTATTGATATAAGGGGTGAGGGGAGAAAGAAAGTATTACTGGTTGTTGAGATGCCAGGTAGAGAGAGTGACCAATATAATGAATTGCTATCTGGTAGAGATGGAAGAATATTAAAAAAGTATTTATCAGAAGTTGGGTTAAACCTTGCAAAAGATTTTTGGATAACATCTGCTATACATTGTAGATCAGCCAAAGCAAACGGTGCTGATTCAAAACCTACAACAACACATTTAAAATCTTGTAAGCCTTTACTAAACAAAGCAATTC
>Ga0233437_1006911_pt1 | contig 11297 bp, 12 predicted proteins | sample SI_122_August201_FD_182714 | JGI IMG/M metagenome (GOLD analysis project Ga0233437, IMG submission 182714) | Seawater microbial communities from Saanich Inlet, British Columbia, Canada - SI_122_August2016_200_MG | ecosystem: Environmental > Aquatic > Marine > Inlet | place: Canada: British... | reverse complement strand
TCCAATCGTGTAGAACTCACCTAAGTAAGTTGCTGCAAGTACCATTTCACAAGAAGGTGGAATCGCAAGAGAAAGGTTGTAGACTGTTAGGTCAAGAGTAATTTCTGGTTGTGTTATTTGTTTGAATGGATTACTTTTATTTAGATTTCCATCAGACGCTATAACTAAACTACCAGAAAATATTCCTGTATACTTAGGAGATTCATCTACTACATCTCTAGAAAAAGCTCCTAGAGGTCCTACAAGTGTTTGTTTGTAGTTAGTAACTGTAGTGTGTCCTGAGTGACTAATAAATGAACTTCCGTGTGAACCTGTAATTGATGCAACATCAATCGAGGCACTATATATTTTGTTTTCCCAAGAAAGATCTACTTGTTTAGCTTTCGATCTTTGTAGGATAGGAGCTTGAACTATTATACCTGTCTTAGCAGTTGTACGTGCAGGTAAGAAGTCTTTGATCATTCTAAATAGACCGTTATCAAAGAAACTAACTAACCTTACCATTGCAGCAGCATCCTGTATAGCTGTTATACCGGAAACATTAGAATCTAATGAAACTAATATCTTGAAGTTATCTTCTGTAGTAAGTTCAAATGTATCTTCAGAACCTAATACTGTAAGAAACTCTTGTATAACTGCATTGTATGTTCTATTGTAACGATCAGTAAGTTCAAATAACTCATCGTATTTGTCTTCATATCTTCCTCTTGGATCTCCAATGTAGTCATCTATACTCCACTTTTTACCTTGAGATGTAAATGAAGATGATATTTGTTGTTTGTGATTTATATCAACTGGTTCAGAAATACTAAACCCTACCTCTACAATATGACTATCGTCTGAGTAGTTATTGTCTTTTTCAATAACAGATTGATATAAAGATAATGTACTGCCAGTAATAATAGAACCAGCTTGGTCTGTTCTTATCTTTTCATAAGATTCAGAAAAACTATTTTCCGGTCCTAAATATACATTTTTTCTTCTATCTTGACCTCCAAAGGTTTTTATTTTCAATATTTCATCTGGAATACCAAATGTATTGATAAGAGCTCTTAGACCTCTTTGAGTACCTTTTGTTTTTAGTAAGTGAGGAATATTGTGATATATTCTCTTGTATATTTCTCTTTGATAGTTATCTTGAGAGATTGGTTGAAGGTCGCTACGTTGTACATAGTCTTGAATCTGTAATGTATCGTTTACTACTCTACTTCCAGTAATAATACCTTCTCCAGTAAATGCATTGAATAGATTAGTAGAACTTTTAGGGTTATTATATAACCTAACTCCTAATGATTCAATAGCAGACTTTACTAAGTCTTTAGATATACCAAAATCCAATCTGTTGTCTGCATCATACTTGTCCGATACTGCTTTGAAGTAAATCCAAATGTTGTCAAAATGTTGACCTAACATATGAATAAAAATCAAGTAAGGATCGTTGTTAGCATCCTCTCTTATGAAAGTAGGAATAGAATTGGCAAGTTGATCGAAGTTACTAACATCATAGTTAGATGCAGACGATAACAGATTAGAATAAAAAGTTTGTGATTCAGTAGTTGTTGACTTCTGAAGTGTATGGTTGATAGGGCTTGATACCTGTCCTACTTTAGGCCAAGAAGTACTTCCGCTTGTAAAATATAGAAAGTTGTCATAATGATCAAAGTTATTTACAACACCTTCTATAAGGTTTTCATAATGTGTTTTACTACCTGATTGAAAAGAACCAGAGTAGCTAGAAGTAGTTAGAGCGTTTAGTTGATCTTCATAAGAATGAATAAGGTCTAACTTATATTTGAAGTTTCTTACTCTTTCCTCTGCAGAAGAGAAATGTATAAAGTCAGAAAAGTCTGTATGATCGATACTAATTTGAGCACTCTTTTCATTGAAGAGACTTCTTAGTTCGTAGTAAGAGCTTGTTACAGGGTAACTAAATAGTTCGTCGTAATTGAAGTATTGTGTATCATCTGCTTCTTCTACTTGAAGCTCTACGTCGAAGTTAGCTCCTTTCAAGAAAGGTTGAGTTACTGCTTCTTCTATTACTATTGCTTCTACCTCGAATACTAAAGTATCTGAAATAAGATGTTCTATAGTAAGATCTGCTTTGGTTTTTACTAAACCAGCTAGAGGTTCATAAGTTTTGAATACTATAGCAGGATTCTCTCCTACTTGATCTAAAGCTAGATTTACTCCAATAGCTTCACTAGTTCCAAAATTTAATCTAATAAAATCTAAACCTCCTTTATCTTCTAGTAGTTTTACTATTTGAGGAGTTATTGTGCTTATCTGTTCATTAGAAACATTATTAGATAGTACTCTAAACTCTGTTCTATCACCTGCTATACTCTCTATAAAGAACGTTGCTCCTATTTTAGAATCAGAAAAAAGATCATCTATGAAGGAGTAAGCAATCCTTACATCTCCGTTAGTGTATCCAAGTTCTACTGCATCTTTAGCAGGGTCTATAGTAATCTGTGAAGCTCCTTCTTTACCAGCTCCAGCTGAGTTTAGAAGTTCTGAGTAGCTTCTATAGTCCGGTACTACTTGAAGTAACTGTCCTTGTAAAGAATAAACTTTTACTTCTAATCTATCTTGAGAAGAATCAAAGAGAGTGTTGACAGAATAGTTTTGTACTTTCTGTTTATCTTCCTGATTTATCTGTTTTGTAGAATTTACAAAAGAAGCAGGTACTTGGTTTACTATATACTCTATTTTAGCCATTTGCTATCTCTGTGTTCAGCTCGATTATCTCTGTTTGTAAATCTAAAACCTGTTGTCTAAGTTGTGCAATCTCATCTAATAGAGGATCAATATCTTCTGTCTCTTGTTCATACTGCACTAACTCTCCACTACGTTGTACTAAGTACTGATGGCTATTACCTTCTCCTTCAATAGAGATAGTTTCGTAAAGTCTGTCATACTCTACAAAAAATTCATCTATAGATAACTCTTCAGGTTGAACTTCCGGTTGTACATAAGTTGAAAACTTACGATCAACAACCTTATCAAACTGTTCGGTATTATAGACTGTCTTTTGTATTTGTACTTCGTTAGCCATTTCTTACTACTTTAAATGTATTGTTATCATCTAATACAACTGTACTTCCATCAATGGTTGTTTTGATTAGAAGTCTATAAAATCTTTCTGGTTGTAGTGAGTCCATGTATACATCAAAGTAGCTACTATCATTGTCGGCAGACAGTTTAGTATTACTACTGTCAAAATCTATAATCATCTCTTCACTATATTCATCTTTGATTGCCCAGCAAGAGCTTTCAGGTAACTTATAGTTTGTTGTATATACTGATGATGTGACAAATGAACGTTGTGGATATATTGGTCTGGCTGCTATTCTAAATCTATATGTATCAGAAACAGCAAATTCAGGTTTATTATTTTTTATGTTAGTTCTTATCTGTGTAGTTGATACATCAGGTAAGTTACTACTGTAGTTACTATCATTCCATTTGAACTCTAAGTAAGGAGGGAAGATAGTGTTAGTATCTGATCCAAAGTATTTCAATGAAATAGAACTAGTTGTATTGTTTTCATATTCATCATTTAGTTTCAGTAGAAATCCATTATTAGGATAACTAGAAGAATAAAATGAATGAATCGTATTAGTAACATCTATAGTAATGTCGTGATCTGTATATACTGAATGTGATTGAAATGCATTATCTTGTGCAAGATAGTCAACACCATCTAAAGACCAAGATACTATTTCTGCATCTCTATATTTCCAACTAACTCCTGATCTATTAGCAGGACTGTCTTCAAACACTCCATTACCCTGTTTCCAGGAAGAAGATATAGGATAAGCCTCTACTACATAGCTTGTAGGTACTTGACTTGATTCTGCTAGATATAGATGTAAGTTAGAAGTAAAAGTATTTGATACTTTATTCTCTAATGCATCTGTTATATCTGATTGTTTGAATTGTATTAGTGTTCTATGGGATCGACCTATTCCGTTTTCATCCATATAGCCTGCTAGCTCTAAAATAGGGTCAAGGCCAGCATTTCTATATAAACCACCGTCTGTAGGTTTACTAGATATGAATGAATCTTTTTCTGGGAATATTCTATAAACTGCCATCTTACAAATTAGTTACTCTTCCAACAATGTCAATATTCGGATACTTTACTTCAAAGATACAAGGATCATACGAAGGATAAAGTACATTCTCTCTTATAGAGTTTCTAACATCGTAAGCTACTTCAGAGTAATTACCTCCTGCTTTATTATTGATAACAATGTTCTTTACCGTCTGAACTCCTTTCACTCTATCTAATAGTGTGTAAAGTTTAGAAATGTTTATTGGTTGATTTATATTAAAATTAGATACTTTAAAGTGATTTTTCAACTCTTCTTTACATCTAAGTAATACATCTCTTGATGCATAATTAGGTAAAGTTACTATATCGTATTTTACTTCTATATTTACTACGAATGCATCTTTTATTTCTAATGCATCTGTAATAAGCATATATTCTGATAGATATGTTTTTAGATTTTCTTTTAGAGTGTCTGTTGCTTTTATTAGTTTACCATCGTTATCATACGCCAACACATATAATGAAAGTGCTAATGGGTTAGAGTCAAGCACTGATGTATTGACGTTAGTGGCGATATCTTGAGTGACATACGCTTTAGCAATTGAACCATAGCTAGGAGGAAGTGATAGAGCTCTGATAGTATAATCTTGAACTGTTACAGCTCTCTTTTGTTCTGAAAAAGATCTTAGAGAGTTTTGTCTTAGTTCTTCTACTGTGTCTCCATCTTTACCACCTGCTGATGGGGCAATATTAGTGAAAGCAAGGGTTGAGGCGTATGAGTCATCTGTTGCTGTAGCTGTTACTGCTCCTATCGTTGTGATAGTTCCAGCAGGAACATTTGATACTACACCACCACCAGTTAGATAACGAATAGTAAGTATTGTGTTTGATGGAGCAAGTCCATATGAGTTAGTAAATAAAGTGTTAGAAGGATCGAATGCTTTATCAAGTTTATTGAACCTTGCAGTAGCAATTGTATTTACTGTAAGTGGATTAGGTACGAATGTAGTATCATCTTTCCCGTCAGTGATACCTGAGCCAAACTGTACTTGTAGTACGTTCTTAGATGTAAAGCGTGTTACAAATCTACGAGTTACTTTTAGAAGTTTTAGAGTATTAGGTACTAAGTTATTATCTGAGTTGGTATTTGTTTCATTATCAAATACTGTATCTTGGCCTAGGAATGGTACTTCATACCAAATATTACCTTCACTGTCTGTGATGTCTAAGATTCCAATAATATCTTCTCCTTCAATCTCTATTGTAGCAAATTTCTCTGCTGTTGTATAGGTTCTAGTAATAGAATTTACTTTACCAGAAAATGCTTTTGTTTTTTTAGATAACTCATACTCTGAAGGATTACCTCCATCAGTAGAGAATACTTGTACAGTAGTAGGATCATAAGAACTACTAAAAGAAAAGTCTACTGTTGAGTCTAGTATATAGGTTGGATTTCCATTAGCTTTAGCTTTTACTGTGCTGTTTTCTTCTACCTTCAGGGCTTGTGACCAGTTAGGATTGAATCCATTAGTACCATCAGCTTGTACTCTTTGTGTTACAGTCAACTCTACTTCTGATACATTAGTTACTCTTGGGCTATAACCCATCATATATGCTAATGTATATAAGTTCTCTGGGTTCTGAGCATGCTGTAAAAATGTCTCTTGTAGTTGAGTGTCTTGGTAAAAAGAAAGAACATCGCCAACATAAGAAGCCATCTCTATAAACATCATACCAGGTGATGTAGGAGAGAAATCGTTATATGCATCAGGGAAATAGTTCTTAGCATACTCTACTAAGTTGGATTTGAAATCTCCAAAATCCCTGTTTATGTATCTTATGTCTTTATTTTCTGCCATTACACAATAGTTTTACTGAGGATAAGAGGTGATTCATCTTCATTACTTCTTACAGTAAAGTGAGAATCAAACTCTTCTATCATAAGAGGTTTATCCTTATACAATTTTTTGTAGTTTTCTCTTACGTACTCTTCTACTTTTTCCATTATTGTTCAAAATTTATGATAACTTCGTCATCTATGTTAGTGTCTCTTATTTCATAACGGACAAGAAACTGAACAGTGTTTCTGTCTGCATCTGCTATAACTTTTAGATCTTTTACTACTACTTTAGGAAAGTATATAGATAGATCTCTTCTTACTGTTGCATCTATTTCTGCAACTTTATCTTGTGTGAGTTGTTCAAATAATAGGGTTTGAAGTGTGTTTCCAAAAGTAGGGTTCATAAATCTCTCACCTCTACCTGTAAGGAAGAAGTTGATTAGATTAGTTTTCACAGCATCTTTTGTCTGATAGGTCTGATTGAATACAGCTCTACCGGAAAAAGGTAGTGAAACTCCGACAGCCTTTCTCGGTTGTAGGTCTAAAGGATTTATCTTCTTTACTTCAAATGCCATTATAGTCCAGCTTTCTGCTTATCTTTTTTGTTTGATGCGTCTAATACTTGTTTTGCTTTTCCAACGAAATCTAACTTAGATATGTCAATACCAGGCATAGGGCCTGCATTTTCTGTCATACCCATTTGTGCGCCCATAGATTGAGCAAAGTTAGGTTTTTGTGGTGCTCCAGTGCCCATTATTTTGTTAGCTTCTGCACCGGTCATTCCAGCAGCAGTTTGCTGTAACATCTCATTTAGAGATACATTACCAGTGGACCAGGTATTTAGAATATCCTTCTTTTCTACAGGTCTGTATTGGTTTTCGTTGGTTTCTGGTGCTGATGCAATCTTTACTGCTTCTGTAAGGACCTCAGAGAGTTCTTCCTTGAAGGCTGAGCGTACTTCTTCTCGTATTAGTTTACGCAATTGTTCTACTTTCATACTAATAAATATTTATATAACATCTTTTTATGATAACTGATTGTCTATTCTAAATTTTATTTCATCTAATAACACTTGTGTTGAAGAACTAAACGACTTAGTTCCCCTTAGAACAACAACGTTTTCGTCGTCTAAAGCGACTGCGAATCTACGTTGAGCTATTGGAGGAGAGTCAGGATCTGTTTTTATTTCTAACTTATATACAGTTCCATTTGGAGCTCTATGAAAGTTATCAGCTATCTCATCACTTTGTAGTTCTTCTTCTTTTACAAATGTATTTAGTAGTTGTCTCAAATCTTCTTTTATTTGAGGATCTATATTACTGTCATTTACTTTTCTTACTGTCTCATCTAATATTTGAACAGTGTTATCTATATCTTGTTCAAAGTTACCTGTAGAAGAATAGAATTGACTGTCTCTACCTCTAAGAGGTCTTTCGGTTAGCTCTCCATCTCCATTGATTGAATATTCTCCAATCATAAAAGGAGTAATAGAAGATAGTAGTTGTTTACCTTCTGAGTCAATTATTCCTAATCTTCTTAGTTCGTCTTCTGGAGCTCCTTCTAGTAGTGCTTTTTCTATTTCATAAGATTTTACAGCAGAATCAAATCTTGCCATAATTCTATCTAGTGACTTCAAGAAGTTATCTGAAATAGATGTTATTGCTTCTATTGTTTCAACATCTTCTTTTGCTTGTGCAACTAACTCTTTTAGTTTGTGTAGTATGTTTGCATACCTAGTAGTAATACTAACTGGTAAACCAACTCCAGGAGGAACTGATTGAGGTATAGGTAGTATAAGTATAATGTTTATTGCAGCTTCAAGTCCTTTGATTGGACCTAGTATTTTTTTAGGTAACTTACTTATTTTATCTAATCTCTTTTTTACTCTAGAAATACTATTTTTATTACCTGTCTGAATGTTTTGCATTTTCTTTAGCGCTACATCAGTAATAGCTCCTTCAGCTTTAGAGAGTATTTCATCTTTTAGCTTTGTAGCTTGTTTAGTAATCTGATTAGAGAGTTCACCTTGTGCCTTACCAACCATTGTGGCAATACCTTTAGTAAATGTTGATTTAGGTATGTTTAGATATGGCATTATTCAGTAAATACTTTTTTAGATTTCAACAGTTCTAGTCTTTTCTTTAGAGGTACCATTTGAGGTCTTAGTGTTGCTCCTATTGCTATCATCTTACCTACTGCAGCAGGAGGTGCTCCTGGTAGAGTAGACATTGTCTTTACTACAGTCTCTAGTATTGCATGTAGGTCTTCTAACCATTCAGTTGTAGACTGTCCTAATAGAACAGGTTCATCTTCTCTATTTAGAGCTATTTTACCTAGGTATATTTTATCTGCATCTATTCCTACATAATCTTCTCCATCTATAGCTACAACTTTGGTATTGATTCCAACACTTTCTAGGGAAGATATAAGTACTGCATCTTCTTTAGCATTTAGAAATATTCTATTAGAGTTGATTATAGTCTGAGCTCCTTTATATGCTTCTGCTGTTTCAGGTGCTTCTTTATATGAATCTCTTTTCTCATTAGCTTGAGTGAGAGGTATCTGATGATCTTGAGTAAGGTATATGGAAGTAGAATCTTCGTTTATATCTTCTTTTACTGTATCAATACCGTCTTCTGTCTCTACTTGACCATTAGAAATAAAGATGTAAGGTTTACCATTATCTTCTTCTGTTGATATATCATTAGTAGAGTGTTTAGTACCACCTAGTTTTATGTGATTACCGTGTCTACCTTCTATAATAGTATCTCCAGGAGATAAAGCTATAGGATTAGTAGCACCTATTTCTTCGAAATCACTTCCTAGATCAGCATTATCAGCTTGATCATTATACTGAGTAACGTCTGGGTATGCATTATGATGTGGATGATTCCACATTGGTACTACCTTAGTCCAATAAGATATAAGTTTTTCACTGTCAAACTCTCTATCATTAGAAGGCATTTGTACAATCATTACAATCTCATTTTTCAATGGAACTGATTTGAAAGTTGAATTACCTTGGGCTGCAAAAAGTCTATTAGGTGAATCCTCTGTTGTTGGTTGACCTAAAGGTCTAAAGAAAATACCATTTATAGATATAGCTTTACCATAGTTATCATATTCTGGATGATCACTATCTAGTATAACATCTGTTACTCTTGCATAAAAAGTAGATGGTGCTCCTGATTGTTCAGGTATATTACGTTCTGCTCCTGATACTGCAAACATTATTCTTTATCTGTATCTTCTTGTGATTTATCAACCTTCTTATCTAACTCTTCAGTTTCAGCAATGAGGTCTTGTAAGTCTGAGAAATCCCATTCTCCACCTCCATCTGCTTTCACAGCAGCTGATTCTATTCTTTGTATAATAGTAGCTAACTTTATTAGTGCTTCATCATTCTTTACTCCTATATCCATATAGTCTTTGATGAGAGGAACTATAATAGTTGCATCACCAATACCTTCTATAAGAGGTTTTAGTTCTCCTATCAACGATGTTACTTGAGATCTTGTTTTAGTACTGTTACTATGAATCTCTTCAAATAGGTCTGATAGTGATTTACCGGGAAATATTTCTTTTTCAAGTGCCATACTCTATGTTTTATATAAATATGTTTAGTATGGAGACTCATCAATAATACCTTTATCGTAAGCTTTTTGATACTTTTGGTAGAAGTTATCTTTGAGTTTAGATAGAACTTTAGTAAGGTTAGGTGTCTCACAATCAGTCATCTCTCTAATATATATGTAAAGAGCTTTCTTCTTGAAGATTTCAATATCATTACGAGTTCTGAATAAGGTTAGGATAGCATCTGCAATACGTTGATCTTCTTGTTTTTCGAAGTTCTCATCAATATAATCATACATCTCATCAACCCATTCATTCATAAAGATAGATAAGTTAGTTGTATAGAACTCAACATTTTTGAATGAACCATCGTTATACGATTCTTCCATTTCATCGAATGAACCTACCTTTTTTAGTTTCTTATAGTTAGTATTATTGTAGTTTATCAACCATCGCTTTACGATAGTTCCAAAGTACGAATAAGCCTTTGCACCATTAGTAGGATCAAACTTCATGATCTTTTCTTCTAATAGAATAGCGACTAGTTCAAACTTTAGATTTTCTATTGTATCTGTATCGATGTAATAAAACTTGAAAGTGTGGATTATGTTCTCGACAAGTTTATAGAATGGATAGTATATATGTTCTGTAAATATACTTTGTCTATATCCTATGTCTGTAGATTCGTTATACTTTACTATGTAGTCTTCTGTCTCTTTAGTAAAGTAATTAGCTTTAGCTTTTTTTCTCGGCATCGTCTGAGGCAAGTAAATACTTGTCTAGGTTTTTTTGGACTTCTTTCATACTATTGAAAAAAGAACCAAGTTCATCATCTGCTTGGAATAAACCCCTGTTATCCAAATCGTTCAAATGTTTACTGCCCTCTGAAATTTCTGTACGAACGTTATCAACGTACTCATCCGTCTGTGTTATATAATCTTCATATCTTTCTACTTTTTTCAATAAGTTTCTGATACCAAAGATACTGATGACTAATCCTACCCCTAGAATTGTCAGCATTAGATTGTATGTAGTAAATACTTCAACCATATTATTTTTTATTTCTCAACCAAATATCATACTCTACCTTAGAAGCTAGAAAGTCAGCTGAATGTAGTACTGATATAATTGATGTTCTTTGTCTTGATTCTGGACGATGTGAGAAGAAGTAAGCTTTATTAGCTTCATCAAATACTCCATCATGTAACTTTATTGCTAAGTATTCATTCTTAGTCAAAGTAATACCATAGTTCTGTAAAGTAAATAAACTTCTATCTGGGACTTTCATAAACTCTATTTTATCATTAGGTTTATACATCTCATGAAGTTTATCTTGTCTCCATTTATCATCTTGAACTAAGTAAGAAGGTGTGTCTTTTTCACCAACTTTACCTAAATCATGAAATAAGGCTGAGAATACTAATTCTTCTTTAGTATAATCTACTTCACCTCCCATATCACGGTACATTTCTGATTGTTTAGCAGCATACATTACCACTCTATTTACATGGTCTACATAACCTCCACCAAATGCATTGTGATACCAAGACTTACCTGAAGCAGGTGCTAATACATATTCGTCTCCCAAGTCTGCAATCATCTCCTTTAGTTTCTTAGCTCTATCATCACTGATATACTTATCTATAAAAGAAATGTGTCTCTGGTAGTTCTCTTGTATTTGTTCTGCTTTTAACATTTATTTAATTATTATTATTTAATTCTCTTTATATATATCTTTATACTTATTCTTATTTATATTAATCCTTTTTAATCTTATATTCATAAAGAATTTAATTTAAGATAGGAATAAAAATAAACTAAGTCAAC
>Ga0233437_1006910_pt1 | contig 11299 bp, 12 predicted proteins | sample SI_122_August201_FD_182714 | JGI IMG/M metagenome (GOLD analysis project Ga0233437, IMG submission 182714) | Seawater microbial communities from Saanich Inlet, British Columbia, Canada - SI_122_August2016_200_MG | ecosystem: Environmental > Aquatic > Marine > Inlet | place: Canada: British... | reverse complement strand
CTAAACTAAAGCAAGAGACAGCTGTTGAGATTAAAGGGAAGGTTGTTGAGAATAAAGTTGCCAAATTAGGCTATGAAGTTTTAATTGATTCTATTGAAGTTTTAGGAGAGGTTAAACAAATACTACCTATTCAGGTTGTTGAAAAAGGTGAAATAAATACTGATCTATCTACAAGATTAGATTATAGGTTTTTAGATTTGAGAAAACCAGAAATTCAAAAGATATTCAAAGTTAGAGATGAAATTTATAAGAAAACATTTGAATTCTTCACAAAAAAAGATTTTGTTGCTGTTAATACTCCAAAACTAACTTCAGCTGGTGTTGAGTCTGGAGCTGATATGTTTTCACTTGATTACTTTGGGAAAAAAGCTTATTTGTCTCAGAGTCCACAAATTTACAAACAAATGTTAGTTTGTTCTGGTTTTGAAAAGGTTTTTGAAATAGGAACTATTTTTAGAGCTGAGAAGTCAAACACTTCAAGACATCAAACTGAGTTTACTGGAATTGATTTTGAAATAGCTTTTGTTAGGGAATTAGATGAGTTGATGGATTTTGTTGAGGAGTATATGAAAGTTATTTGTAATGTTGATAAGATACCTAGAGTTGATATGGTTGAATTAAAAAAATGGTTAAAAGAGAAAGGTAAAGAACTGCCTGAAGAGGAAGATCTTGATTCTGAATCTGAAGCTTTGGTTGGAGAAATTATTAAAGAGAAATTTGATTCTGATTTTGTTTTTGTAACAAATTTTCCTTGGGAAGTTAGACCTTTTTATCATGTAAAAGATGGAAAGGGAACTAAGAGTTTTGATTTGTTGTTTAAGGGAGTTGAAATAGCAACTGGTTCTTTGAGAGAGCATAGGTATGATGTTTTGAAAGAGCAAGCTAAAGAAAAAGGTGTAGATTTAGATGCTATGGAAGATTATGTTCTATTGTTTAAGTGTGGAGCTCCTCCTCATGGTGGTTGTGGTTTAGGTCTTGATAGAATTACACAAAGAATGTTGGATCTGGATAATGTTAGAGAAGTTGTGTTCTTACCAAGAGACCCAGATAGGTTGAGACCATAAGAGTTATATATAACTTATTTTTGAAGTGTTTTTAATGATAAATTTACAATTTATTGATCAGGTGGGTTCTGGAGGAGAATATCATGGAACTATTGGTACTAAGCTTATCCCTTTTTCAAAATATTTAATGGAGGCTAAAGCTGAATTAATTGACTTGGCTTGTATTTATGAGGAATTGGGAGAGATTGATATTTCTGATGTTAATGGTTTTAATGATGAATTAAGAGCAGGTTTGATTTTAATTGTTGAAGGTATTGAAGATTCTTTTCCACAAATTAGATCTTCACTTAGTTCCCTTGAATTAATGGATTCTAATCTTGTGTTAGATGTAGAATTAGGAGATGTTTATAGTAGGGTTGGAGATGACTTAGTAGAAATTGAAACTTTTGTTTATGGAATTGAATTTATAGGTGATGTTTTTCTTACTGGGGAAGATTTATAAATAAATTCTTAATTTTATTTATTATGGGACAACCAGAGATTATGACCGCATTAGAAAGAGATGCTAGATATCAAGCTTTTTGGAGTATTGATAGGGCATTAGGAAGAACCCATGAGGGAAATGCTATTGGATTGAGAACTTATTGTACTCTTGTGAGTGCTGCCTTGTTTCTTAATGATGGGGATAGACCATTTGATACTCTTCAATTAGAAGATGATCCAAGTAATGATGATATTGGTTTACATGTTAGATATCATGTTGGAGAGTTATTGCATTTGTTAGATGGAGCACATCCAGAAATTTTAGAAGCTAGAGGTTGGCCTCGTCCAAGTGAGATTCATGATTTAGCAATGGAAACTGTAAATTCTGTTTATAGTGCTGTTGAAACTTTTTTAGAAGTTAGAAGACCTAATTTACAAGCCCAAGGTTACATTTAGAAATTCTTTTTTAAATTCTTCAAATCTATTTTCTTTAATTGATTGTCTTATATCTCTCATAAAATTGTTCATAAAATGTAAATTATGGATTGATCGTAATCTCTTTCCAGCTGCATCATTTGTTTTTAGTAAGTATCTTATGTAAGATCTTGTAAAGTTTTTACAAGTTTTACAAGTACAACCCTCTTCAATTGGCCTTAAGTCATCTTTGTATTTTGCTTTTTTTAATGTTAAAACTCCTTTTCTTGTGAATAGTTGTCCGTGTCTTGCATGTTTTGCAGGTAGAATGGAATCAAAGATGTCTATTCCTCTTGAAACGCATTCAAGGATTTGTTCTGGATCACCAACACCCATTAAGTATCTAGGTTTATCTTTTGATAGGATTTCATTTGACCATTCAATAACTTCAAACATTTTATCTTTTGATTCTCCAATTCCTAAACCTCCAATTGCATTTCCATCAAAGTCTAAAGAGTTAATGAATTCAGAGGATTGTGTTCTTAGATCTTTGAAAGTTCCTCCTTGAGTAATTCCAAATAATAATTGGTTAGTATGATGTAGTTCTTTACATTGTTTTGTCCATCGGTGTGATTTTTCTATTGCTTCTTCATAATCTTTTTTCTCTTTACCATAAGGAATAACACAGTCGAGAGCCATGATAACATCTCCACCAACTTTTTCTTCTATTTCCATTATTGTTTTTGGTCTGATGAAGATATCTTTACCATAAGGGTTTGTGAAAAATATTCCATTTTTTGTTGTTCCTTTTAGAAGATTTTCTCTTAACATTTGAAATCCACCACAGTCATTGAAGATGATTTCTTTGTAGTTCATGAAATCATGTATTCCTGTTGGTAAGAGTTCTAAACTAGGAACTAGAGAACAGAGAAATGCATTTGTGATTATTGCTTTTATTCCTAATTCTTTATAATCATCAGATGTAATAAACTTTCCAACTGCTTTTGTTGCAACTGGCATGAAAAAAGGAGTTTCTATTTCTCCGTGTGGAGTTTTTAGGATTCCAGTTCTTGCATTCTTGTCTTGGTTTTTTAGTGTAAACATTCTTTTTCTCTAATTAAACGATGTTGATTTCCGTCTACAAGAACTTCTGCTGGTTTTAGAATCCCATTGTAAGAAGAACACATACAGAAACCATAAGCTCCAACTATTTGGATTGCTAGAATATCACTTTCTTTTACAGTTGGCATTGCTCTGTTCTTTGCAAAGAAGTCAGTATTTTCACAAATTGGACCGACAACATTTGCTTCTTGTGTGAAGTCTGCTTCTGTATTGTTTGCTAAAAGTATTGGATGATATGCATTGTATAGGGCAGGTCTTAACAAAGTGGACATTCCAGCATCTACTCCAATGTATTTATTTTTTAGAGTTGTAACTTTTGTTAATAATGTTCCTGACTCTGCAACAATAAATCTTCCTGGCTCTAAAGCTAGTTGTGCATTGTGATTATATTCTCTTAGAACATTTTCACCAATTTGTTTTAGATTGATTGGTTTTTCATGAGGTTCATATGGGACTCCTAAACCTCCCCCAATATCTATGAAAGAAAACCTTATTCCTACTGAAGATTCTATTCTTTTTGCAATATCTTGAATAGCCAAAGTTAGTTCTGTAAAATAATCATTGTATAGAACACAAGAGCCAGTCATCATGTGAATTCCAAATTCTTTTATTCCTAAATCTTTTGCTTGTCTGTATGCTTCTGTTGCTAGAGATTCATTCATACCAAATTTAGTTCCATGTCCTCCAACTGTGATTCCAGGGAATTTTCCTTTCCCAAATCCGGGGTTTATTCTGAATGAGATTTTTTCTGGAGTTCCAAAAGTTAATAGTCTCTTAAAAATTGTAATATCATCTATGTTCATAGTTATGCCAGATTCAAGAGCAGCTTTAAGATCTTCATTTGTAGGATTTACTCCAGTGTATAATGATTTTTTTAAATTAAATCCTGCTTTTTGTGCTAAAGAAATTTCAACTCTATTTGAACAATCAGCACCTAATCCTTGTTCAGCTATTACTTTTAGAATCTCTATGTTTGAATTTGCTTTTACAGCATAACAAAGTTTTGTGTTTGGGAAAGCATCTTTTAATTGTTTGATTCTTTCTATTATTATTTGTTGATTATATACATAGATTGGTGTGCCATAAGTGTTAGCTAGTTCAATAGCTGAGATATTGCCTATTTTTAGCTCCATTGTGGTTTTTAGAATAAAATTAATGTTTAAAAAGGTAAGTTTTTTAAAGGATAGTTTAAAACCCCTATTTATGGTAATGAGTGGTTTAAGATTAGGTGTATTGTCTGGTATTGCAGCTTTAGTTAGTGCTTTGATGCCAAATCCTGCTATTGCTGATGAAGATCCTTTCTGGCATTCTAGCCCAAGATTGACTGGGAATTATGCTCTTGTTTTAGATACTAATGATAATGGGCTTTTAGATGCTAATGATGTTCAAGTTGAAGAATATGATAGTGCTTTAGATGCTTCTAGAGCAATTGAGTTGAAGGCTGCCGAAAATAAACATAGAGTGTATGGAAAAGAAGAAATGCATTATTTTTTAGTTGGAAATGGTCAAGTACTTGCTACTACTTATCCTTTACATACTATGGCTTTTAGATTAACTGATGTTGGAACTGCTTATATTTTTGGAGTTGATACAAATCATGATGAGCTAATTACTAATCTACATTTACACAGCCATGATTATCTAGCAACTGCAGGTGATTTAGGAACTACAACTCAGCTTAAAGAATTTTGTGAGGGGAAAGCAAGGTTTGAAGCAGATTGTTCTCCAGTATACATGGATCATGGTTTTGTTCAAGAAGTTAAAGCTGCAGATCAAGTTGTAATTGAACTTGAAGGTCTTGGTAATTCTCTAAGTATTGTACAGTAACCTTTTTATATCTTTAATATTTAATTCTAGAGATGGTAGGCGTACAAGAAACTATAACTAAGTGTAAAGGTAAGTCACATATCAAAGGATGGGTTTATAGGATAAGGAAGGGAAAGAATTTAATTTTCTTAGTTGTTCGTGATTCTAATAATATTATTCAGTGTGTTGTTGAGAAAGAAAAAGTTTCAAAACAGATGTGGGATGATGCTGAAAAGTTACAAGTAGAGAGTGCTGTTGAGATTGATGGGAAGGTTGCTAAGGATGACAGAGCTCCTACTAAGTGTGAAATTAAAGTTGATAAATTAAATGTTGTTCACTTTGCAGATAAATTTCCAATTGCAAGAGATCTTTCTGTTGAATTTTTAGCAAACAATAGACATTTGTGGTTAAGATCAAGAAAGATGAATGCTATTATGAAAGTTAGAAGTAAAGTTTTTGGTGCAATTCATGATTATTTTAGAAGTAATGACTATTATGAATTTCAAAGTCCAATATTCCAAGCTACACAAGGTGAAGGAGGAAGTACATTATTTACTGTTCCTTATTTTGGTAAAGAAGTTTATTTAGCACAGACTTGGCAGTTGTATGCTGAAGCTGCAATCTTTTCTTTAGAGAAAATCTATTGTATTGCTCCCTCGTTTAGAGCTGAAAAAAGTGTTACTTCAAGACACTTGACAGAGTACTGGCATGCTGAGATGGAAATATTATGGAATACTTTTGAGGATTTGCAAGATGAAGCTGAAGGTTTATTGAAAAATATTGTTCAAATGGTTCTTAAGGATTGTAAAGAAGAGTTAGAAGTGTTAAAAAGGGATACTAAAAAACTGGAAGCTACTGCTAAGAAAAAATTTCCAAGGATAACTTATACTGAAGCTTTAGATATTTTAAATAAAAAATGTAAGCTGAAAGTTAAATGGGGAAAAGATCTAAGAACAGTTGAAGAGGATAAACTTGGAGAGCTATATGATACTCCAATTATTGTTACTGGGTATCCTAAGGAAGTTAAAGCATTTTATATGAAAGAAGATCCTAAAGACAAAAAAGTTGTTCAAGGATTTGATGTTATTGGTCCTGATGGTTATGGTGAATTATTTGGTGCTTCACAAAGAGAAACTGATATTGAAATACTAAAAGATAGATTGAAAAAAGAAGGAGAGGATTTAAAAAATTATGAGTATTACTTTGATACTAGGAGATATGGTAGTGTTCCCCATGGTGGATTTGGTATGGGTGTAGAAAGAGTAATATCTTGGATTTGTGGTTTAGATACTATTAAAGATGCAATTCCATTCCCAAGAAATCCCGAAAGATTTACACCATAATGGTTCATCAACATCACAAAAGGGGGGAAATTGGATTTCTTAAACAGCTATCTAGTTTACCAAGAAGTATTAAATTTTCTGCATTTTTAGCTTTTACTTATGTTTTGGGTTGGGGTTTGGTTAATGCTTTTTTACCTTTGTATTATCAAGAAATTTTAGGAAATTATTCCACAATTGGAGTTATGATGTTCTTGTATTATATCTTTGCTTTTTGTTTTTCATTTATTCTTGGAGGAGTATTAGACCGAGTCAAACCTAAACGATTATTGATGATTGCTCTTTTGATGTATGTTCCAATAAGTTTTGTTATTATTAATATGAGTACGACTTGGCACTTTGCCCTTTATGTGTTGTATCATGCTTTGGCAAGTACTATATGGTGGTTGGCTTTAGAATCTTATGTTCGAGTACATTCTCCTAAACATAAAGAGATGATATCTTATGGATTGTATGATGCAGGAATTTTTAGTTCTATGGTTATTGGTGGTGTTGTTGGAGGTTTATTGATTTACAAACTAGGGTGGAATATGTTTTACTCTATCTCTATATTTGCATTTTTAGCTTTGATTGTTTTAGCTTTTATGCCCGACAGGAAACATGGTAAAGTTGAGCATGAGTTGAAAAAAATAAATCTTGCTCTTTTCAAAGGTGAAATTAAAGATTTTTTAAATAATAAAAAATTAAAAAAAATTTATACAAGTATGTTCTTAATGAAATTTTGTTATGGTTTTATTGTATTAATGATTCCTTTATTTTTTAAAGAAATTAATGCAAGTTTCTTTATGATTGGAGCTGTTTTTGGTTTGTTATACTTACCTGCAATATTTGAACCTTATTATGCTTCTTTTCAAAATAAAAAAATGATTATTCTTGGAGGGATATTATCTGTTATTGTTATCTTTTTAATTATGTTTTTTGTTCAATCTCTTTATGCCTTATTTGTATTAACAATATTAGTTGCTATTCCTTTTGCGATGATTTTGGTTATATTGCAAGGAAAAATTACTCGGTTGATGCCAAAGAAAAAAATTGGAGAGATGACTGCTGTTTTATTATGTGTGGTTAGTCTTGCAATGGGTTTTGGTCCTTTGGTTGCAGGAATATTAGCTGATAGTTTTGGAATTAATTCTATATTTTTATTAGGAGCGGGAATATTTGGAATTATGTTTTTGTTTAATGTTAAACAAAAGTTTTAAGATTCATACCGATCTTGAATAATGACCATAACTTTTCCTTGGTCTAAAGCCTCATGCCTGTTTAATTCTTCTCTGAATTGTGTTAATTCTAAAACTGAAGCAAATGTCAAACAACCTTGTGTTTTAGAAACAAATGGATGAAAATTAATTTCTGTTCTAACTCCTTCTGGTCCAGCTATTGTGTAACCATAAGGAATATCTCCAAATTCTAACCAATTTTCAAGATGAGGATAATGTTCTGAGAGATACCATAGATTACTACTTAAATAATAAACTCCAGGTGGGCATTCTTTGTTTTCACCATATAAATCCTCTCCTTCTTTGAAAGGATTTTCAGTTGAATCCCGACTTACTGCAAATACTCTGCTAAGTTTATTGTTATGAAAAACAGAAGCTGGATAAGATGGGCCACACCAACCAGTAGGATTAGAAGGAGTATTTGAAACAACTATCATTGTTGGACATTCTTTTTTCATTCTTTCAATCCTCATATCCAAAGGTTCAGTAGGATCATGTTCTATCTCTAAACGCGCAAGTTCTAATCTAACTCTTTCTGCAAGAACATCTCCACTTAATAGCATTTGTTTGTATTGATCAATAGATAGCATAAAATTAAAGCAAAATAGAAGGTATATAAATCTTTCTGTTAGTAACATCTAAATAGTAGTAACAATTGTGTTGTTTAATATCTAGTAAGAGTTAGAATTAATAAATCTACTTGTTCTTTATTTTTTGCTCTTCCTATTTCTCTTTGTTGTAAAGGTTTAGTTCCATGTCTGTAGAAGATAATACTTGGTTCTTGTATGTTAAAGTCTCTTGGAATCTCTGACTCTGCTCTTGGCTCTTGTGCAAGGTTGTATTGTGCAAAGGTTATTGGTTGTCTAGCTGATCGGTTATACCAATTATCCCTTACTAATCCATCAAATGCTATTTCTTCTTCTGGTTTTATTATACTTAGATTGCTGCTATCATAGAATAAGACAATGGCTGCATTTTGACCTAATGTGGTTCTATAGTTTTCGTCATTTAGATCTAATGGTTGATGAGGTATTTCTTCTGTTGCTGTTTCTTGGGCTAGAGATAATGAAGGAGTGAGAGATAAAAGAGTCATTGCTAACCCTTGAATTAGTAATCTTCTTAACATTAACGATAAGATTTTGCTTTGTTTTATAAAGATTTAGAAATAAAAATAGAATAAAAAAAATTAAACAAAATCAATCCCAAAATCTCTTGACATTGTTTTTTGCTCTTTGTGTGTGTCTCTTCCTCTGCCTAAGACATAAGGTGAGTTTACTCCAGTAACAATGGTCATAACCCTTAGTTTACCTTTCATGTCACCCATGATTCTTGCTCCCCAGATAACATTTGCATCTGCGTCAAGGGCTTCTGTGATCATATCTCCAACTTGGTTAACTTCGTCTAGAGTTAGATCATCTCCACCAGCTACATGGATTAATGCTCCAGTAGCTCCTTCATAGGATACATCTAGTAAAGGATTTGATAGTGCTCTTTTTACTGCTTCATCTACTCTGTTTTGTGAATCGGATTCACCAATTCCAATAACAGATACATCTCCATTTGCCATGATTGCTTTTACATCAGCATAATCTAGGTTAACTAGAGATGGAACAGCAATAATTTCAACTATTCCTTTAATCATTGTTGAGATCAGTTCGTTAGCAACTGCAAATGCTTGTTGGATTGGTAAGTTACCTGCAATTTGTACTAATCTATTGTTATCGATTACAATTACAGTATCACAAACATCTCTTAGTTGTTGTAAACCAAATTCAGCTTTTTCAATTCTTGCTCTTTCAATTTCAAAAGGCATTGTAACAGCACCAATAACAATAGCTCCGGTTTCTTTACCCATTTGGGCAACTACAGGAGCAGAACCAGTACCAGTTCCTCCACCCATACCAGCTGTAACAAAGACCATGTCAGTGTTTCTAAGCATTTCTTTTAATTCACCAACTTGTTCTTTTGCTGCTTCTCTTCCTTTTTCAGGGAATCCACCGCATCCTAAACCTCTTGTTAAGTCTCTACCGATTAGAATTTTTCTATCAGCTTCAACTAGATCTAGATGTTGTTTATCTGTGTTAAGTGCAATAACCTGTGCTCCTTGGATACCTTTTTTGAATAACCAATTTGTAGCATTAGTTCCTCCACCCCCACATCCAATAACTTTAATGTTGGCTTGTCCTACTACGACTTCTTCTTTTTGAGTGTCTACATTTTTAAGTGCATCTTCTATTAGAGATCCGAATACGTTCATTTTTTTGGCTCCTCCCTTTTATTAGAATAATAGTATACTACCTTTTCTAATATTTAAGGTTTTACATGGCTATGTGTAATTCTTCCATGGTTTCTAAATCTACCTCTTCACTAGCTTCTTGATTCTGAAGAAGCTTTATCACCTTTTTTTTCATGTGTTTTTAAATAGAAGATTCGTTTTTAAAGATTTATGTTGTTTTAATGTTGTGTTGGAAAGATTATCATCTTGTGTGATCTATGCTTCTTAGATTTTAAAGTGTTAAATGCTTCTTCGAATTGTTCATCTGTTATTGTAATTAATCCTTGTTTGGGATCTATTATTTTATTTTTTTCTATTAGTAAGATGTAATTAGAAGTGTTTCTTTTTTCATCTTCTCTTATGTGTTTTGTGTTTAGTCTAATTAGGATATAGTTGGTTTTGATTAGGTTATGTATATCATTTAATGTTATTGGTTGTATTATTGTTTTTACTTTGTTATTTTTTTTGTATAGTTTGGATGATATCTTTGCTATTTCAATATCTTCTTTTGTGTATCTGTAAAATCTGTAGTCTGGAAATTCATAATTATCTGTTTCCAATATTAATGTAGGGTTTAATTCTATTGCTTGATTTGCTAGTGCATGTACTGATGATGCTCTTGTTGGTGGGAGAATTGTGTCTTTCCAAATCTTTAGTTCGTTTTCTCTTGTTGGTTGTAAGATATTGAAGTGTGCTAATAGAGTTAGTAGAGAGGATGCTGCTGTTGTGTATTCTGTTGTTTGGATGTATGGTTTCATTTTTTACATATATTAATAAAATTTTTTAAAAGTATTTTTCCATTTTCACCTGAAACTTCAGGATGGAATTGTGTACTATAAATTGGTTTTGTTTTGTGTTTCATTGCTTCGTTTTTACAGGTTTTTGATTTGGCAAGTAAAGTAAATTCTTCTGGTAGAGTTATATATTCACAATGGTCCTCTACAAAAACAAAATCAGTTAATCCTTTGAACAAATCATCTTCTTCAATAACATTTATTTCTTGTTTGTATCTTATTTCCTCTCCCATATGAATGGTTGCATTAGATAATAATCCAATTATTTGATGACCAAAACATATTCCTAAAACTGGGAGATTTATTTTGTTGAGAAATGTAAATTTCTTTAGATAAGATTCTTTATCCCCTTTGGTTAATAGTATTGGTGCACCACTAATTATTATTCCTTTAAAATCTTTGAATGAGATATTATCTAAATTATTAAAGCTTACAAGTTTAAATTTGAAAGATTCTAAGAGTTTAGGTAGCTCTTTTATGTAAGTTGAACCACAATCAATGACTAAAATCATAATAAAAGCATATTTGTTAAGAATAAAAATCTTCCTATTGTATCTGGATAGTATCGCCGAGTTTTGTTTCTTTAAACATTCTTTTCATATCTTTTTCTCTAAGTCTTAAGCAACCGGTGCCGTGATCCCCTTGATCAAAATCACTATCTGAAAAAGGCATTTCTGGCCATTTGTGAATTGAACATTGTACTTTTTTCCCTTTATCATCAGCTAAGATTACTAAATATTCTCCAATTGGATTATTCTCACCAGGGATATAAACTCCAGTTGCATTTCTCCAGTAGGGTTGTTCCCATTTTTCAACAACAGTGAATTTCCCTCTAGGTGTTCTT
>Ga0233437_1006909_pt1 | contig 11299 bp, 11 predicted proteins | sample SI_122_August201_FD_182714 | JGI IMG/M metagenome (GOLD analysis project Ga0233437, IMG submission 182714) | Seawater microbial communities from Saanich Inlet, British Columbia, Canada - SI_122_August2016_200_MG | ecosystem: Environmental > Aquatic > Marine > Inlet | place: Canada: British... | reverse complement strand
AGTCAGGAGGAGGAACGGCGGCGAATTGCCAGGGAGTTGCATGATGAAGCGGGCCAGTCCCTGACGGCGGTTAAGCTGGGGTTGGATCGGTTGGAGGAGCACCATGCCGCCACAGATGAACCCCTCCGATATGAGATCGGTGAAATTCGTAAAATGATCAAACGTACGTCATCGGAAATTCGTCGACTCTCTTTTTATCTTCATCCCACGCTGTTAATCGATCTCGGTCTTGAGCCGGCCCTGGGTCGATATTTTGCGGATATCGAAAAACACAGCGGGTTGGAGATCGATTTCACCATGGTCGGATTCGATGAGCGTCTGGACCGGGATATCGAAACGGTTTTATACCGCTTCTCCCAGGAGGCCATGACCAATACGCTGAAGCACTCCGGCGCTGAAACTTTTCGCCTCTCCATGGTTAAAAGTTACCCGAGAATCATTTTTATGGCTGAAGATGACGGCACCGGGTTTAACGCTCAGATTATCGGCAGGGATCAGCAGAGCCTGGGTCTGCTGGGAATGCGCGAAAGAACGTCGCTTCTGGGTGGAACGTTTCAACTCCGCAGTAATCCGGGTGACGGAACCCGAATTCGAATTGAAATCCCATACTCAGAGGAGTCCATCGGTGAAGAAAACCATCAAAATTCTGCTGGCGGATGATCATACCATCGTGCGTCAGGGTTTGGGCCGTTTGCTTGAGGAACAGCCCGATTTGAGGATCGTGGGGGAAGCCACTAACGGCAATATCGCTGTGGAACAGGCTCTAACACTTAGACCGGATATCGTGATCATGGATATCGCCATGCCCCGCATGAACGGCATTGAAGCAGCCAAGCGGATCAGAAAACAGCTTCCGGAAACCAAGATACTGATTTTATCCATGTACGCCCATGAGCACTATATCCACGAACTGCTCGAAACGGGCGTATCGGGATACCTTCTGAAAGATGCCAGTGGAAGAGATATTATCAGCGCCATCCACGCGGCCATGAAAGATGAGACTTTCCTGAGTCCCTCCATATCCAAAAAACTGGTGGACACCTACCTCTCCCCCCGTAAGGGATCATCCCGTGCCCAACGGTATAAAAGCTTGAGCAACAGGGAACGGGAGGTATTCCAACTCATTGCCGAAGGGCACACCACCCGGCAGATCTCCGATATGCTATATGTCAGCATCAGTACGGTAAAGTCTCACCGGGCGAACATCATGGAAAAACTGAATATTGATTCGCCCGTCAAGCTTGTCCGTTTTGCCATACAATTGGGTTTAGTGGATCCCGATCTATGATTTGGCGACCAACGGTCTCCATCCTCATCTGCAAATTTTTCCCGGTCTCTTTAAACCATCTTGATTTTCCACAAAAATCATCCAAAAGACGATAGAAAATAATCCCCTGGACTATTTTAAATGATGACCCTCTTTGTTAGAAATCTATGCCATCAGGGTGAAAAGAAAAAAGGTAATATTTTATCCGTACGATAGGCAGATTTGACCAAGGAGGGAGTTATGTTTCAATTGAGCACAGAGCAGAAAGTATGTGAGGTAGGGGGTGTCAAGTTTGGCGGCCAACCGGGCGACTACCCGTGTGTATGTGTCAGTTCTATTTTCCAGAAAGGTGACAAGGTCTTCACCGGGAAACGGAAAGAGGGTTTTGACGAAGAGCGGGCTGAATGGCTTTTGAAAACCCAGGACAAATATACGGAAGACACCGGTGTTCCCGGAATGGCGGATATTGTCGCCAACACGGGCAAAGAATTTAAATCTTTCATCGACTTTGTGGTGGCGAAAAGCGACATGCCGTTTTGCATCGACGCCTGGGTCATGAAACCCAAACTGGAGGGAGCGGCCTACTGTGCCGAAAAAGGGTTGTTGGACCGGATGTTCTACAACAGCCTGACCGTCTGGGAACAGGATCTGGAAACCGAGATTAAGGAGATTGCCGATATCGGCGTCAAGCATGTGCTCCTGGTATCCTTTGACCAGGAAGACCAGATGCCTTCCGGGCGGGTGACCGGTACCCAGAAGCTCCTCGATGCCATTGAGAAAGTGGGCGCGGAATTCGAGAGCATCTTTGTGGACAGTTCCGTCATGAACGGTCCTGCCACCGCTTTCTGCGGTGTGGCCAACAGGATGATCAAGGAAAAATGGGGATTTCCCACCGCGAGCGCACCCAGCAATGGCAGCTACATGGATTTGAAGCGTTTCAAGGAAATGTGGGACTTCAAGGGATGGTCGTCCACAGACGCGGCGTTGGAAGCGCTGTCCGCCTTCAATTACCACGACATGATCTTTTCAGGCCCCATGGCCGGCGCCACCCGGATTCTGCCGGCGGTGGCGGAAGCCGAGGCATTTCTGGCAACCACCATGTTTGCCGAAACCAAGCAGCTTCCCGCATGTGAGACCCATCCTTTATACAAATTGTTCCCGGATTTCGTGGAGCAACTGAAGGGTTTGCAGTAAAAAGGCAACATTAAAGCGGCCAAATTAAAAAGCTATAAATGATGATCATAAAGATTCGACAAAGCAATTCTTGAAAGGAGCTTTACCCATGACAGAACTGACACCCAAAGAACGCGTGATGCGCTTGTTTAAAAAGGAACCCGTTGACACCATGCCCTTTTTCAGCGGTATGGGAATGGTATTGATGCCGGCCATCAACGAACTGGGATACCAGTTCCCCAAAGTGCATAACAATGCAGAAATGATGGCGAAATCTGCCGTAATGTCCAGCAAGATGTTCGGTTTCGATTCCGTGGTCGTCCCCTACGACATGACCTGCGAATCCCAGGCCGTCGGTAACAAAATCAGCCTGTATGAGGATTCCATTGATATCCTCTACCCAACCATTCCGGAAAAAATCTGGAAGACCATGGAAGAAGTGGAGTTTCCCGACAACATCACCGAATTGGGTCGCATTCCCATGGTGTGCGAGGCCATCAAAATAGCCAAACAGGAAGCGCCGGATCACGCCATTGGCGGCTGGATTCTGGGACCATTTACAATGGCGGGCCAGCTTCTGGAGCTCGACCTGCTGCTCAAGGGCGTTTTCAAGCAGAAAGACATGGTCGAACAGGTCATGGACAGGATCACCGACATGCTCATTAAAGTGGGCAAGGCTTACAAGGATGCCGGTTGCGATTACATGACCCTGCGCGAAATGGCTACCGGTACGGATCTGCTCAGTCCCCGGACTTGGAAGAAGGTGATCCAGCCGCGGGTCAAAAAGATTCTGGACTCCTGGGAGTCCCCGAAAGTACTGCACATCTGCGGTGCAACGGATCTTATCGTACCCATGATGAATGAATGCGGCGCCGACGCCCTGAGCTTCGACATCAAGAACAATCTGTTGGAAACTCGTGAGAAAGTCGGTGACGATATGCTGTTGTTCGGTAATTTCGATGTATACGAGCTGCCCTGCAAGGAAGAAACCACGGCGGAAGAAGCAGTAGAAGCCATCAAAGTTAACATCGACGGTACGGTGGACGCGGTCTGGCCCGGGTGCGACCTGTGGCCGGACATCAAAGTGGAGAATATGAAGGCGATCGTGGATACCACCCGCGAGTATGGCAAAAAACCGAGCCCGGCGGTGGGTCGTACTTAAGGATAAATTCAGGTTATTAAACGAAAAAAACCATTAACCAAAGGAGAAAAACATGGCAACACAAGAAGAGCTGTTGGAAAAATTGAAGGAAGGCGTAGTGGAGTACGAAGAAGATACGGTCAAGGAAGCCTCCCAGCAGTGGCTGGATGAGGGATATGTTGCCCTTGACGGCATTATGGACGGTCTGGCCGCCGGCATGGAAATCGTTGGCGACCTGTATGACAAAAACGAGTATTTCGTGCCTGAGGTCCTCATGTGTGCGGATGCCCTGTACGGTGGGTTGGCCATTTTGAGACCCCATGTTCCCGACAGCGAAGAAGGGGTTAACGCCCAGGTGGTAATCGGAAGTATCCAGGGTGATGTGCATGATATCGGTAAGAACCTGGTCAAGATGATGTTTGACGTGGCCGGCTGGGATGTACACGATCTGGGTCGCGATGTGCCGCTGGAAAATTTCGTGGAAGAGCAGCTCCGGACCGATTCCGAAGTGGTGGCCATGTCGGCCATGATGACCACGACCATGCTGGGCATGAAAAAGGTGATTGCCATGATCAAGGAAAAGAACCCCAATGTGGCGATCATGCTGGGTGGCGCGCCGGTTACCAAGGACGTGGCCAACCTTTTTGGCGCGGATGGTTATGCGGAGTCCGCCGGAAACGCAGTATCGGAAGGGATCAAGATGATCGGCCGACTGCGCGAAATGCGGGCCAAGGGATAGAGGGAAAACCGGGGAGAATCCCCTTTCAAACCCGGTGTCCCGTGGGGCACCGGGTTCTATCACGTTGGGTGGGTGTATTTTTCCATAAATTGATAAGGAGTTTTTCGCATGAGTGACGAAAAGGTCATGGTCATTTTTCAGCCTTCGGGACGAAGAGGTGAAGTTCCCAAAGGCGTCAATATAATCGAGGCTTCGCGGCTTCTCGGTGTTGATATCGAGGCCCTTTGCGGAGAGAAGAAAGTTTGCGGCAAGTGTGTCGTGCGGGTTGAGGACGGCCATTTCGAGAAATACGGCATTACCTCCAGCATGAGCCATGTGTCCCCCTGGATGGTGGAAGAAGAAAAATTCATCAACGCGGAACGGAAGGATAAAGGGTTTCGACTGGGGTGTATGGCCACCATTGATGACGATATCCTGGTATTTGTTCCGGAAGAATCGAGAGCCGGTAAACAGGTGGTGAGCAAGGCGGCCCGGGATATCCATATCGAACACAATCCGGCCATAAAGCTTTACACCGTGCAGGTGGACAAACCCACATTCGAAGACCCCACCGGGGATTTTGAACGGATTTGCATGGCGCTGGAACAGAACTATGCACTCACGGATCTGACCATTGATATCCAGACGTTGCGGATGCTCCCGGATGCCCTTCGAAACGGCAAATGGGAATGTACGGTGAGTGTGTGGAACGGCAAAGAAATCATCAGGGTTCGCCCCGGAAAAGTGGAACATGCCTACGGGATGGCCATCGATGTGGGGACCACCACGGTGGCCGGATACTTTTGCGACCTGACGACCATGGAGGTTGTGGACACGGTGTCCATGATGAACCCCCAGTGCAAGTACGGTGAAGATGTCATGGCAAGGATTACCTTCCACATGACCACGCCGGGTGGACTGAAGCGCATGAGTGACGACATCATCGAGGGGCTCAACGAACTCATCGAGAAGGCCATCAAACAGACATTTCCGCCCACCAAGAAGAAAAAGAAAAAGGGTGAAGAGCCTGAAATAATAGAAGTTCCCGAAGAGGGAAAAACCTATCTTCGCCTGGAAATAGAAGATATCGAAGACATTACCATCGGGTTTAACACGGCCATGCATCACATTCTTCTGGGGCTAAACCCGGAATATGTGGGGCTCGCTCCCTTTCCGCCGGTGATCCACCACAGTATGGATATCCGGGCCAGGGACCTGGGTGTGAATATCAACCCGTCTTCCTATATGTTCGTACTGCCCAACGAAGCCGGATTTGTGGGCGCCGACAATGTTGGCGTGCTTATCGCCGAAGCGCCCTACAAAGGCGAGGAAAATCAGTTGATCATCGATATCGGTACCAACGGCGAACTGGTATTGGGTAACCGCCACAAACTGATATCATCGTCCTGTGCCACCGGTCCGGCTCTGGAAGGCGCCCAGCTTGCCTACGGCATGCGGGCCGCACCCGGTGCCATTGAGCGCATCAACATCGACCCGGACACCAAGGAGGTCGACTACAAGGTGATCGGAAGAGATGCCTGGAGAAAATTTTCCGATCCCAAAGATATGAAGGCCAAAGGGATTTGCGGTTCCGGTATCCTGGATGTGCTGGCTGAGCTCTACAGTTCCGGCGTGGTTACCAAGACCGGCAGGTTTAATAAAAAAGCGCTGAAGGACCACGCCCGTTTCCGCAAGAACCCGGACACCAATCAGCCCGAATTCGTGCTGGCCTGGGCAGACGAATCGAGCATCGACCAGGATATTGTGATCACCCAGAAAGACGTCCGCCAGATCCAGCTTGCCAAGGGCGCGCTCTATGCCGGCTGTAAACTGATGGTGAAACGGATGGGTCTTGAAAAGGTGGATACGGTGAAGATTGCCGGCGCCTTCGGCACCCATGTGGATCGCGAAAAAGCGCTGACCATGGGTCTCTTTCCCGATTGCGAAATCGAGATGATCAAAGGGATCGGTAACGCGGCCGGCGACGGTTGCCGTGCCGCTCTTTTAAACGTGAAAAAGCGGGTGGAAGCCGACTGGTGTTCACGTAACGTGGAATATGTTGAGCTGACCGTTGAGCCCACCTTCGAGAGAGACTTTATGGAGGCTATGCAACTGCCGCATATGACGGATGAATTCCCGCACCTTAGAGGGATTGTCCGTGACGAGATCCTGGACCAGTAGTGGTGGATAAGGTGCGTGAATCTAAGAATGACGCATGTATTGCCGTTGATCCGGGGGTGTGTGGCTTTACTTGCGTCATCCGTGCCGGTCAGGTGGACAAAAGATCCGTCGATATCGAAATTGCTGAATCGGAGTGTCAGCAGATTAATAAGCTGGCAGGTCGTCTTGAAACCATTTCTTTAAGGGACTTATTCATGCCCTTGACCCAGAACCCGGTTTACAAGGCTGCCCAGGCTTGCGGTTGTCATGCTTCATGCGCGATTCCCTCCGCCGTTTTGAAGGCGGCGGAGGTTGCCATGGGCATGGCCGTTGCACGGCCCGTCCATTTCAGCTTTGATGGTGACAAGGAGGATGCATAAGGTGTCAATGCCGAAAGTAGTGCCCTTCAGGAACGATACGGGGATTGCCCATGCGTTGGTGCAGCGTTTGGGAGATGCGGGCAAGAAATATGGCCTGAGCGCTATTTTCCCCTTTTCCACCGACAAGATCAACGTGGCGGAGTGGGTTCATTTAAAATGCCGCTATGGATGCAACAACTACAACACCAACTGGTGTTGTCCTCCGGCAACGCCGAATCCTGATAAAGTCCGGTCGATTCTGAGCGAATACAGTAAAGCCCTTTTGTTGGTCGGGAGCAAGAGTTGTTCGGATTTTTACCGGAACAACGGCCGTAAGAGAGCCGGCCAGGTCCGCTGCTGGAAGGGGACCCTGAGCCTGGAACGGATGCTGTTTCTGGAGGGATATTATAAATCGTTCAGCCTGGTGGGGGAGTGCTGCGCCCTGTGTAAAGAATGCGCGTTCCCGGAGAGCTGTCGGTTCCCCCAGGAAAAGCGACCTTCCGTGGAATCTTTTTCCATTGATGTCATCGGGACCTTGAAGAATCTCGGCAGCACATCGAAGGTTGCAACGCACACAAAAGACACATTTAATTACTACGGCATCATTCTTCTTGAATGATGATAAGGCCTCGGATAATTTTAAGTTTATCAATTGTGTTTGGGGTCTTTTATTGAACGATCCAAGATGTTTATCACGAAAGGGGGTGCTCATATCCGATTGTAGAAAAAGCGGTAATTCCATAAATTTAAACCGTAAGAAAGGAGAGTCCGAATGGCTAAACAAATGTTACTTGACGCCTACAGAGGCAAAAAGACACCCACAGCACCATGGGTGCCTTATGCGGGCGTTCATTGCGCTTTTCTGATTAATGAACCGGCTGATAAAGTGCTGAAGGACCCCGAGCTGCTGGCAAAAAGTGTTGTCAACGCGGCAAAAAGGTACAAAGCTGACGGGATCCCATTGGCCTTTGACTTGTCGATTGAAGCCAATTCAGTCGGTTGTGAGCTCAAATGGTGGGAGGACAATGTTCCTTCCGTCAAAAACCATCCGTGTTCGGATAAGACCCCGGCGGAAGCGGGACTGAAACTCCCCTCAAAGGATTCAGGCCGTTGGCCGGTCATGTTCGAAGCAGCCAAAATTGCCAAGCCTCAACTGGAAGAACTGGACTGCGCCATGATGGGCCTTTTTTGTGGACCGTTGACCCTGGCCTCTCACCTGGCCGGCGTACGAATTTTTACAGATGTTTATAAAAATCCCGGTTTTGCCGCTGAAGTCTGCAAATTTGCCGGTGAAGTCGGCGCCAGAGCGGCTGAATTCTATGCCGAGATGGGTTGCGACATCATCGCCAATGTGGATCCCGTTGCGTCACAGATCAGGCCCGAGACATTCAGGGAATACGTGACCCCCAACAGCCAGGCGGCAAACAAGGTCATCCATGACGCTGGAATTACCTCATCCTTTTTTATCTGCGGTGATGCGACCAAGGTCATGGAAGAAGTCTGCCAGATTGGAACCCACGGTTTTGCCATTGATGAGCAGATGAATATGAACTTCATCCGCGATCTGGCCCGGAAATACGGTGTGGGTTTCGGTGGAAACCTGAAACTGACCCTGGCTCTCAGCTTGGGGCTGCTCTCTTCGAGAGAGGATGCCATCGTCAGTCTTGCTGCCGGAGGTCAGCATGGATATACCTTCGCACCCGGCTGAGACATGCCTTACGATGTTCCGGTGGAACATATGGACCAAGCAATCGAAGCCCGCGAATGGTTTGACACGTATTACACCAAGTATCCGGATTCTTGGTAACCGGCTTTCAGACAAGGAGGATTCGGATTATGGCAGATAAAATTGTGATAGATGTTGTAACACTGGACAGTGTGCAGTGTGCGGCCTGTGGATACATGATGGAATCCATTGCCGCCCTGCCCGACGATGTCCAGGAGATGATCGAATATAAAGAGTGGTCGATCAAGAACAAAGACGGTATCGGCAAGTTCATGGAACTGGGCGTGCAGGTGCTTCCGTCCATTTGCATTGAGCGGGATATTGTTTTCCCGAGTATCATTCCTCAGTATGAGGAGCTCATCGATGAAATGGCCAAACGTGCCCCAACCGATGCCATGAAAGAGAGAGTCGCGTCCCTGAGAGAAGTCGGGTTCCAATTCGACAAAATTCAGGAAAACCTTGCAAAGGCTGGCGCCGGGTTGGCTACGCGGACTGACTCTACGGTCAAGTAACACAGTTAACCTAACTGAACGGGGCTGTTTTTAGGCCCCGTTCAGATTCCTCCCCCCCACAGAAGGGGCCTGGTTTGACCATCATACAAACAAATGAAGACTTTCGAAATTTTGTCATGGAACATGGTCTGCCTGACACGGAAATGACTTTGTTCGGTGTGAAATGTCCCTACTGCGGTAAATCGGATCAGATCAGGAAACTGGAATCGCCGGATGATTTAATCCGTGTGATCGAACCGGATGCGTTAGCCGCCTATTCCGCATTTCTAAAAAAACTGCAACAGCCTGAAATATCAGTCGGCGTTTGCCGGTTTTGCCGGAATTGCCTGAGCCTCACCAAGACCGATCAGGCCGCACCGCTTCCGGAGGATTTTGTCTGAGACCGCTGTCCCTATTCATCTGTATAGAGGAGAAATTGTAAAATATGCCCGATGTCACCCGCGTGTACCTGATCACAGGATTCCTGGGCGCTGGTAAAACGACGCTCCTGAACCGGATTATCGAAAAATTCCCCAAGGACCAGAAATTGACCCTGCTGGTAAACGAGTTTGGTGAAATCGGTGTGGACGGTACCCTGGTGGAGGGCGATGACATCGATATGATGGAGATCAGCAAAGGGTCCATTTTCTGCGTTTGCGTCAAAACCGATTTTATCAAGGGCCTTTACGAATTGAACACCACCGTCCAACCCGACGTGTTGCTCATCGAGTCCACGGGCGTCGCGAACCCGTCGGATCTGAAAAAAGATCTCAAACTGCCGATTTTCGACGATCGATTCCATTTCAGAGAACAGTTCTGCCTGGTGGATGCCGCTCATTTTGCCGACGCCTATGAAGTTTACGCTTCCCTGGAAAAGCAGATTGCCTCCTCCAGTGTGTTTATCATCAACAAAACGGATACGGCATCGCGCGAAAAGATTGAGGAAACCAAAGAGATTATCGGTCGGTTTCATCCCGACCCCCTTTTTTTTGAAACCACTTATGCGGATATCCCGCTGGAGCGTTTCCTGGAGCTGGATGCGGTAGAAAAATCTCCGTCAGCGTCTTTAAGGGAATCCCCTTCGGACGGGCAGAAGTTGTCCGATGCGGAACTGGACCGGTTTCTGGATGATCTGCTCGACAGCCCGGACCTTGAAATCACACCCCCGGATATGCTTATGTCAGTGGGGTACCGCTGGAATGGCCAAAACCTCAGCGAGGTGAAAACAATTGCTGAAGCACTTCCATCTGCCGTGGTTCGGGCCAAAGGATTTGTGGAAGATGAAAGCGGTATGCATATCTTTAACTATGTCATGGGCGACTGGACCATTGAGAAAACAGATATTCCCCGCGATCGCATAAAGCATCTCAATATTATGGTTTTTATTGGGCCGCCCGAGTCCATGGAGGGAATTGAAACGGCTTCCCGGACCGGATCCTGGTCCAGCCTGGGGGTATATCAGCCCTATTCGGAAGAAGCCGATTAAGAGAAGGCATTTAAATGACTGAAGCAAATGCGTTTGATATTATTATCATCGGAACCGGCCCCGCCGGTTTGACCGCTGCTCTTTACGGACAGCGACTGGGACTGCGCTGTGTGGTATTCGGTGATATCCCTGGCGGGAATTTGTACATGGTGGACAACCTGGCCAATTTTCCGGGGTTCCCTGGTGGCATACCGGGAACTGAATGGGGAGTTAAGACTTTTCAACAGGCACAGACCGAAGGCGCTATGTTTACCATGGGTCGCCTGGAATCCCTTTCGCAAGACGGAAATACTTTTTCCGGGACGGATGTGAACGGTATTCGGTATTCGGCCCCCTGTGCCATCGTGGCAAGCGGACGGGTTCCCAGAAAACTGCCGGTGACCCAGTCGGAAATGAAAGGCGTGAACTTCTGCTCTGTTTGTGACGGCCCTTTGTTCAGGGGGAAGAACGCCACCCTGGCGGTCGTGGGAAGTGACAACGCCGCGGCCCAGCATGCCCTCACCCTGTCCCGGATTGCGGAAAAGGTGTTTGTCATATACCGGAGCCCCCAGATGATAATGGATGCCTCCCATCGGGAACGTCTGGCCGGTCAGGACAGTATCGAACTGATGCCGGGAACGGAGGTGACAGGATACGTGGGCCTCGATCTCGTGGAAGCCATTGAAATTGCAGCCCCTTCCGGTGGTACCGGAACCCTTTCAGTGGACGGTGTTTTCCTGGCCATCGGATGGACACCCAATACGGATATGGTAAAAATGCCCGTGGAAACCATTGATGG
>Ga0233437_1006907_pt1 | contig 11302 bp, 8 predicted proteins | sample SI_122_August201_FD_182714 | JGI IMG/M metagenome (GOLD analysis project Ga0233437, IMG submission 182714) | Seawater microbial communities from Saanich Inlet, British Columbia, Canada - SI_122_August2016_200_MG | ecosystem: Environmental > Aquatic > Marine > Inlet | place: Canada: British... | reverse complement strand
TAGAGACGGTGTCTGAACAAGCTGCCAGGCTTTGCCCCCTGGGCCTCTGAAAGCTGCTCGGCAACAAACTCGACATCGACCAATGCCTTCGGATCCTCAGGTATCAATGAATACAACCCAGCGTGGGTATTGGGAGGAACGTCGTTCAGACGCCATGTGCTCTGGGTCATCCCTAGAGGATCGAACAGCCTCATCTGGCAATAAGACTCGAAATCAACGCCGGCAATTGCCTCGAACACCATTGCCAGCAATCCAAACCCGATATTGCTGTAGCAGCGCGGTGTCTCCGGCGGAATCATCGTACCTGGAGCCCATTTGTGGAAGTTGTCATCAGTGCTATAGAGAGTGCTCCCCGGGATGAGATGCTGCGCATCCATTCCTCAAGAGATGGATGGCCTGTACCACATACGTAGCTGTCGTCATAGGCCTTGTTGTCCTTGATAGAGGACCTGTGTGTCAGCAACTGCCTCACCGTAATCGGTTTGTTCGGATGGTTGGGATTACGAACGCTGAAGTTAAGATACGAGTCAATATCGGCGTCGAGATCAAAGCCAGTTTCCTCCCAGAGCATGCAAACGACGGTGGCTGTGATCGTCTTCGCTACGGATGCGATATTCATGATCGTATCTGCTGTCATCGGCTTGGAGCTCTCAACATCTGCGCATCCAAATCCCTTCGACCACACGATGCGATCGCCAACCACTGCCGCACAGGCCATTCCCGGCATCGGGCTCGGCTCGATCCTCTCCTGAATGAATCGCTCAAGATTCTTCATCGACAGCCTCCTTTGTCAGCAGTTGGTGGTCGTTGAGCGAGAATTCGTTCACTCGTCAGCTGGAGAGAACGAACACCCCGAATCATGAATTCAGCAAGAAGCCGATGGGGATGGCCAAGTAGAGCAGGGATAGTGTGAACTGAAGCACTGTCCGCCACGTACTCCCATGGGCAACAACGTACCGTTGCCGTAGCCCGATGATGGAACGAATACCTGTGAGCCAAGCGAATGATGCGTCGAGAACAAGCAAGCCTCCATAGCCGATGCCAATAGCATGGGTCATTGTCACTCGCGCGTAGGTCGGGCTGAGCCACATGGCGAAGATGACCATGAGCAATAGAACAGTTAACCCGCTAGTTACGCGAGGCAAGAGGTTCAGAACGCCGCGATGCTGGGGAAATCCGCGGAACATCTCCGGTCGTCCGAACATCTGCTCTTTCCGGTACAGGAATCGCGGGAGCATTAGCAATGCCTGATAGGCAATCAAATACACAATCACGCCGTAATCCTGAATTGAGGTCGACATGGACATCCTTTCCACGCGCCTAAACTCTACCAGACAATGCACGGTCAGCCTAGGTCATTAGCGCGATCTCAAGGCGACTGCCGCAATAAGCGAGAACAGGCAAGCAATCATCAGCATGCACACCTGCATCCCGATTGCCGGAATCCTTTGGCGATGTGAATCCCGTATCGATCCTGCCTCGTCTTCGGTTCGTCGTCCGATTCCGCAAACCTGACCAATCGACAGATTCGTGAATCTGCGTTGTCGCGCGGGTTGAAGCGATTCCCACGGGTGGCTATAATTCGTTACTAATTTTCGGGAAACTAGTAACACACCCGCGCAAACCGCGCGTCGATTGAGAGGTCAAACTGGGGGCACATGACAGAGTGCATAGCCTTGCGAGAATCCATTCGAGCGAGCCTGTCGAACCTTGCGGATCAAGTGAACCAGATCCTAGAGATCGAGAATCCGCTGCCAGATGAATCCACAGATCCCTGGCCATCTTGCTTCATGGAGTTTGAGATTGATCACCCGCAATGGCCTCAGGGGCTTTGCCCGTCCGAACGTCAGCAGCGGCGAACGGCTATTGCGATTCGGGAAGCTGTCCACGCGGAAAAGGAGAAGGATTGGAAGCGTCATCAAGAACTCCTGGATGTGCTGTGTTCGCACATTAATGATCAACAGTCGCTCTGGAAAATCGATCATCATGAAGGCTGGAGCAAATTGATGCTTCTTGCCCGTGTCGAGGCAGGGCAAGCGCGTGATTCAGAGGATGATTCGTCCCTTCATCTCGCGCTCAACTATCTGCTGTACGCGTTGTTCTATCGTCCGCTTCTGGGCTATCGCTTGGGCACTTGCCATCACTGCTGGCGGCTATATCTCAAGCCTCTGCACGGGGCAGACAGCATGTATGAGCGCAAAGCGTGTTCACAGAAAGCCTATCGGGAGCGCAAATCCAAGAGCCACAAGCATCACAAGAGCCACAAGCATCACAAGAACCATGAGCATCACAAGAGTCCCGAGAGCCCAAAGAACCCTGAGTAGCGCGGTGCCCCTGCATCAATGTGATCCAGAACGGCACCGGAACTTGCTTGAGCCACAAAAGAACGGAGGAACAACGAATTGAATTCTCTACGATCGATGCTTCGGCACGCCAAACACTACAAACTGCCGCTCGCGCTCACAATGCTTAGCATGATTGCCCTCGTTGGTGTCCAGCTTCTTGGACCTTGGTTGGTTCGGGCAATGATCAATGCGATCCAGAATCCCGATATCAGGCCTGACACAATGGGCTATGTTGCGCGATTGGCCGTATTGGCTTTGGCCGTTTACCTGATCCGCGGTGTGATGCGATTCATTCGAAGCTACTCAGCCCATGTGGCTGGCTGGCACGTGGTAGCCGATGTTCGAAACGAGGTGTATCGGCATTTGCAGCGCTTGTCGCTGCGTTTCTACGAGGACAAGCAAACGGGGCAACTGATGTCCCGGACAGTCAATGACTCCACACTCCTTGAGCAACTGGTTGCCCATGCGATCCCTGATGTCCTCATCAACGTTCTGATGCTGGTTGGGGTATCTATCATTCTTATGAGCATGAGTTGGCAACTTGCTTTGCTGAGTATGATGCCAATTCCCTTCATTGTGTTGGCCATGCGCGGGTTCGCCAAATACGTACGTCCTGCCTTCCGCAAACGACAAGTGGAGCTGGGCGAACTCAATGCGGCTCTGAATGACAACATTTCCGGCATCCGCGAGATTCAGGCATTCACTCGTGAGGATGACGAAGCAAGCCGCATTTGGAGTCGCATTGTCCGACATCGTGATTCCTTGTTGCGAGCATTGCGATTGATGGCCATCTTCCATCCTGCTGTCGAATTCACTGCGTCCTTGGGGACTATCGTGCTCATCTATTTCGGCGGGAAACTGGCGCTTGGCGGAACGCTGGCAATCGCGGATCTGGTTGCCTTTTTCCTTTATCTGGAACTGCTTTATCAGCCTGTCCGTGCCCTAAGCGGTGTTTGGGAGAACATACAGCAAGCCTTGGCCGGTGCCGATCGCATTGCCGAGTTGTTGGAACAGGATCCCGACGTGGCTGAGGCATCTGATGCCCAGGAAATCGTCGGCAGGGCTACAGGAGCCATTTGCTTCGACAAAGTTGGTTTTCGCTATGCCGAGGGAGACATGGTTGTCAGCGATATCAATCTCGACGTGGCCCCTGGCTCAGTTGTCGCCCTCGTGGGGCCGACAGGTGTGGGAAAGACGACGCTGTCGATGTTGCTACCCCGGTTCTATGATGTGACCGAAGGTGCAATCACGCTTGATGGAATCGACATTCGCCAATACACCGTGGAAAGCCTGCGCCGACAGATTAGCATCGTTTTGCAGGAAGTCTTCCTATTCCACGGGACCGTTCGCGAGAACATCCTTTTCGGCCGTTCTGGAGCTACTGACGAGGAGATGTTTGAAGCAGCGCATGTGGCGAATGCCCACGAGTTCATTGAGCAGCTTTCCGAGGGCTATGAGACGCTTATTGGTGAGCGAGGCGTGAAGCTTTCGGGTGGGCAACGGCAGCGCTTGGCGATTGCCCGCGCCGTACTCCGCGATGCTCCTATCCTCATTCTTGATGAGGCAACTTCGTCTGTGGATACGGAAACCGAATTGCTCATTCAACAAGCGCTGGAGCGGCTGATGGTCGGACGTACGACCGTGGTGATTGCTCACCGATTGTCCACGATTCGCAATGCTGACCAGATCGTTGCGCTACAAGACGGGCGCATTGTGGAGCAAGGAACGCATGATGAGCTCATGGCTCAAGACGGCGTGTATCGCTACCTCAATCAGGTACAGACCACAGAAGAGATGTGGAAGACCGTGGCTCCTGATGGTGAGAAGCGCGCATGACTACCACTAAGACAGCGGCCGGGCGGCCGCTGTCTTGTGGAACGTGGCTCGAGTTTCTTGGGCTTTATTGGCTCGTTGCCTGTTCCCATATTTCGTGGGTGTAGGCAGCACTGGATGCAGGGTTGTCGATCACGCCGAATTGCAGGGCGATATCGGCTGTTTGCTGGAATGATGCGGGATCCAAATAGCCAAGTTGTGTGCCAGGCGCCCAGATCAACTCAAGCACGTCGTCCAACATCAACGATTGATGGAGTAGGCTCATCGAACCGTCCGTATCCTGGGCTAACACGATATCGACGGCTTCAGTTCGATGATCGCGTGCATATTCCCATCCACGAAGCGATGCTCGAACAAAACGAACGGCAATGTCGCGATTCGCCTCGGTGCTCAGGAAGGCCTCACTCGTGAAAATCATATCCTCCAGCATGGCTACACCCTCATGATTCACATCAAAGACCGTCAACTGCTCTGCTGGCAACGCGATGGCTTCTGCTGCGCGATAAGCATCTGGCGATAGGGCTAGGAGCTCGTCGAGGCTAATGCCAAGTGCGTCGGCAACGATAGATTCAAAGACAGCATCCAGTTCGTTGTAGCTCATCGCAGCAGAGGCTGAGACACGTCGTTCAAGAAACGTATTCATATCAAATGCTTGGCTTTGAAGTGTCAGATTCGTATCAGGATTGAGTCCATATTTCTGAAGAAGGGCGAGAAGCGGTACTTCGTTCCCGCCGTACCAGATCTCAATTGTACGGTTTTGAAGGTCTGTCGGGCTTACAATGCCTGAATCAGCCCAGGAGATATAACGGAATCCGCTTGACTGAAAAACCTGCGCGATATTGACCAGGGGAACGTCCTGATCGCGTGCCTCAAGAAGAATGCCCATCCACGTCACGCCGAATTGAGCTGTGCCCGCAGCCACAAGATCCTGTGGCTCGTTCGCCCCTCCGGGAACAATCGTTACGAGCAGACCTGCCTCTTCGTAGAATCCCATTTCCTCTGCCACATAGTATCCGGCGAATTGAGCCTGTGGCAGCCATTTCAGTGCAACTCGAACCTCATCCAAATCACCATCAGCGTTTGCTAGAAAGGTTGCTCCAAGTACAAGGGAGGCGAGAATCGTCAGGAGAATTCCGCAGCGTATCGAAGTTTGTTTGGTCATCATTACCCCTTCCTCTTCAGTTGCCATCGGCTGAAACATGCGAACGAACTGTATCGGAGCTCAGCGCGAATCGTCCGTCGAGAGGACAAGAGCATAGGGAGAGGGCGTGTGTGAAGCGTGAAGTTGTTCGGCAGAAGCCGTGAATGACACGGCCTTCTTTCCGCCTTGCCATGCGTGTCCGTAGTATTGCGATTTCGGCGATTGGACAGCCTTGCTGCCTACGATCATCCAATGAGCGCGATGGAAGGCGAGGTTTTTCACGAAATCATGGCATCGATCAAGCTCTGGTTGAGACAAACGGCAACGCAAGAGTCTGCGTTGCCGTTTGCATCTTTGCCGAGTTGTGAGTCTAGGGCTGCATTATGGTGATGCCGATGTCACCGAATCCGACATTGAGCTCGACCATTCCTTCGCCGTGGCCCAACGTAGCATTGGCCGTCTTACCGATAAATCCTCGGACGCCGCCCGTCATACCAGGAAATCGATCCAAGGAGACAGTGCCAATACATGCCTTGGCAAGCAATCGCGCTGACGTATCGACAGACAAGTCGATGTTAATCCAGCCAACTCCCAGATCTACGAGTAGAGTCTGTGCCTCGACATCAGCCAGCTCAATCTCACATATCCCACCAGCAACAATAAGTGCTATGGCATCCAGAGATTGTAGATTGATTCCGCCCACGCCATTCTCGACGATGATTGTCTGAGCCTCGTGTCCGATTACGGCAACGTATCCTGCCCCATTCTTCACCCTCAAGTCGACGCCTGCTGGGATTTGGATGGTGTAGTCGATGTTGCCCATTCCCGTACTGTGCAACATCATTCCCGTTTCGATGTCTTCGACGACGGCTTGCAGTTCTTCTATCCGCTTCTGCTTTGCAGTACGTAGAGCTTGCCAATGGACGATCAGTTCACCACTTGTGGCAGTGGTTTCCGCACGATAGGAAGTAATCGTCAGTTCGCCAACACCATTCTCGATAACCAATTCGCCACCAGTTGGGACTACAAAGGATCCCTCGCTGGTCAGTGTGATCTCATCGTTGCTAGCTTCAAAAATCTCTCCAATATGGATGTCCCCAGATACAATCCACGGAATCTCTCCATTGAGGTAATTAGATTCATCTTTCGTGCTGGGGGTGCCTCCAGTCATGAAAGAGCAAACATCCTTGAGCTGCACCAAAGGCCAGCTCATCCCAACATCCTTTCCAGTTCATCGAGATTCTTGCGGATCTCGTCCTCGTGATCGCGAAGTTGCTGAAGGATGACCTTCGGCGAATCGTATACGACCTCTTCATACTCGATCTCCTTGTAGCGATTGAGCGAGAGGTCGTAGCCGTTCTCGACAATCTCCTCGATCGGTACGTAGAACGCCTTGGTCTTGCGATCCTCGAACTCTGCGCGGGTTGCTTCCTTCCCGTGATCCCACGCCTTCCACTGAGTCACCACATCTGGAATGTCGTTGGCTTCGATCTTCTCTCGCTTGTCATCAAGCGAGTAGCCGTCAGCCAGCATGTCGTAGAACCAGACGCGTTCCGTCTTCCCCCCCTTGACGAAGACAAGAACCGCCGTACTGACCCCGGCATAGGGCTTGAACACACCCGACGGCATCGATACCACGGCCTGCAACTCGCACTCCTCTAGCAGCATCTTTCGTAGAGCCTTGTGAGCATTGCTCGATCCGAACAGCACGCCATCGGGCACGATCACACCCGCACGGCCGCCGACATCGAGCAGGTTCATCATCCTGTTAACGAACAACAGCTCCGTCTTGGTCGTCTTGAGGCTCAATTCCTCGTGAATGTCGCCCTTGTCGATGCTGCCTTTGAACGGCGGATTGGCGAGCACGACGTTGTACATCGCCTTCTGCGTGAACCGTTTGGACAGCGTGTCGGCATAATCCAGATTCGGACGTGCAATGCCGTGCAGCAGCAGGTTCATCGCGCCAATGCGAACCATCGTCGTGTCAAAATCATAGCCGTACAGCGTGTCCTCGCGGAGCGTTCGCCAGAGATCGGCATTGGAGAGCCTGTCTCCGATCAGGCCGCGTTCCAGTCCGTTCTCGTTGACCTCCCGATGTTGCTTGCTCGTGTAGGCAGTGACGATGTGCTGGTAAGCCCCAAGCAAGAAGCCTCCGGTGCCGCAAGCTGGATCGCAGATGCGATCGCCCAGCTTGGGATCGACCAGGCAGCACATCATCTGGATGATATGGCGCGGTGTGCGGAATTGGCCGTTCTTGCCCGATGTGGCAATTTCGGCAAGCAGGTACTCGTACAAGTCGCCCTGTGTGTCTTGGAACGCCTGGCCCTCGCTTCGTTCGCGTTCAATCTCGGTGTAGATCTCATCGATGATGCCAGTGGCTTCCACCAGTAGCGAGGCTTTGGGCAGGATGAAGACGGCATCTTGCATGGCGCGGGCGAAGGGGTGTTCGTCGCCACCAAGTGTCTTGATGAAGGGAAACACACGGTCGCGAACGACGCGCAACATCTCTTCAGCAGGTAGGTGCCGGAACTGGCTCCAGCGCAAGTCGTTCTTGTCGATTCTCATATTGTCGAGACCGGTGAATCTGCCTGCGAACAGCGAGGCATGCTCGTGACTGACGAACTCGGCACGGCCTTGCTCTTCGCGATCCATCGCATCGAGTCGACGCATGAACAGCAAGTAGCTGATTTGCTCAATCGCAGTCAGCGGATTGGCGATTCCGCCAGACCAGAACTTGTCCCACAGGGCATCAACCTTGGATCGTATCGCTGGACTCAGCAACAGCAGCCTCCTTGTGCCTCACACGTTATGAATGCGCTTTCGGCATCCCATCTTCCCCGTGGGAAGAATGTAGTAGTGAGGGCTCGACATTACCACATTCAATCCCTGTCATTACGCATTTCGTCATGCGTCTCGAACAAGTGCGTGCGTCAGCGATAGAATCTCATCGATCTCCGCAGCGGTGAACAGACCCTGGATTCCACGGGGATGGAAACCGGTGAACGGGGCATCGACTAGATCGCGCTTTTCGAGATGTCGGCGTTGAAGGATGTACGTAGTCAAGGTACGCAGGAACTGGATCTGGAGGCTGGTCAGGTCGGTGTGCGCGGCAATGAAGGCATCGAATCGATCGCTGACAGTCTCTTCCCACGATTCAAGGTGCTCCAGGCCGAGCACATGGCGAATGAGCTGGAGGAAATGGGCGGTGCGGTTGTCGTAGATCTGCCGCAACCGTATCTCAGTCACTTGGAGTTCGCTCGATTCAAGTAACTCGGCCAACTCATGGATTTCATCTACCGAGATTGGTTCACCATGTTGAACCTTCTCAAGCACAGGATTGGCTTCGACAAGATCGCGAATAAAGCTCTCGATTCGTTCACGGTAGGAGGCTGTGCTGAGGAGGCCGAGGTCGCCTCCAAGGTCGATCTTCTCCTTGATGGCGATCATGTCCTTGAGATCCAGCTCCATCCAGGGACGTGGACCGATGGTGCGATACTTCATGAGCGGGGCTAGGCGTTCGGCAAGTTGATGCAGGTCGATGTCAGACACATCGTTCCACCAGGTTTCTTTGAGCGCCGCTTCGATCAGATCGCGCTCTCGATTGACGACGTTGACGGTCATGGGTAATTCGTCGAGCTGTGAACGTATGCTCTCGCATATGGCTGCTGCGCGATCCTCTTCGTTCGCCAGTCGCGCAGTTGCGTATTCAACGATGTCGATCTGGAGGCGGAGGCTCTTGAGTTCCGTGCTTGCCCGCGCTCGTAGAACGGGCGCGATCGTCGTTCGCAAGAATCCTAGATCATCCCCATTCATGCGGCTCCAAAAGGCTTCATCCTGTAAACGATGCAGGTCTGCCGATGCTTGCTGCACGATGATGTTTCGCTCGGGAAGTGCGGCGAGGTCGGAGCGAAGATCGGCCTTGACCATCTCACCCAGGCTTGCGTCGCCAGCATTTAGCGCGGCTTCCAACTGGTCGATACGGGCGCGGAATAGACGAACCGGTGCGGACACGGCCACTTGAGGTTCCCGTCCCTTGGGGTGCATGTCGTGCCACTCAAAGTTACCCCAGCAGTCGATGATCAGGAAGCGGTCCTTCTCAGCGCACCAATCCTTGCGCTGCGTTTCGTCTTCAAGGAGAACTCGCGTGCCCCTGCCGATCATCTGCCAGAACTTCACGTTAGAATAGACAGGCTTGGCGAACACGAGATTGACGACTTCTAGTACATCGACACCGGTATCCAACATGTCTACGGAAATGGCCACACGAGGCATGTCCTTGTTCTTGAATTGATCGAGCAGTCCGCCCTTACCATGGACGCGGGAATCTTCGGAGACCAATACACGTGCCAGCCAGCCCTTGTGTTCGGGGTAGAACTCGTCGAACAGCTTCTGCAGGCGACGAGCATGATCGATGGTGATCGCGAAGATGATGGTCTTGCCGGGCAATGTGCCGGATGGATCCTTGATCGACTCCTCCATGAATTCGCGCACGATCAGCCCGTTGGTACCTGAGTTGGTCACCTTGCGCTCCAATTCCGTTCCCTCGAAATCGATCTCTTCCAAATCCTTGCCAAGGGCGATTAACTTGCGCTGCTCTGGTCGCTTGAGGGTCTTGCCATGAATGCCTTCCATCTGGAACTTGGAGCGCACCTTCAGAACCTCGTAATTACAGAGGAACGGAGGCACATGGGCGATCGCCTCATCAAACGTATAGGCGTACGAAGGATCGCTCACTTCGCAATCGAACAGCTTGTAGGTGTCATGTTCGACAAAGTCCGTAGGTGTTGCAGTGAGCCCGATCTTGATCGCCGAGAAGTACTTGAGCACGTTCTCGTAGACATTGTAGATGCTGCGATGGCTTTCATCGGCAATCACCACATCAAAGAAGAACGGCGATACGTACGTCTGGGCCGTCGTCCCATTCTGGATGAGATTGAGCATGGTTGGGTAGGTGGTGACATAGATACGACGATTGGTCGGGAAATCTTTATCTCCCTTCTCCGGCCAGCGCGGCTCGGCAGGGATGTGCTCCTTGAACGCATCAAGGGCCTGCTCCTGAAGTGCGACGCGATCAACGAGGAACAGCACGCGCTTTGCCCAATGCGCGCGCTGCAAAACGTCCATGAGCGCAATGGCTGTCCGTGTCTTTCCGGTGCCTGTGGCCATCACCATCAGGAACTTCCGTCGCTTCACTTCAATGGCTTCAAGGAGGGTGCGAATCCCCTGAATTTGATAGTCGCGACCGGAAATGGCTTGGTTGATCAGTTCGATCGAGAGCGGCCTTCGCTCACTTCGTCGCTTGCACATCCATTCCAGATCGTCTTTAGTGGGGAATCCGAAGATCTCTTCTGGTGCGTAATTGTCGGAATCCCAGAAGAAGTGCTCGTGCCCGTTGGAGTAGAAGACGAACGGCAGTTCTACGTCATGGTTGTCCCGCAGTTGCTGCGCATACTGCAGCGCTTGCTCTTTCCCGAGTTCCGCACTTCTCGAAGCCCGCTTCGCCTCCAATACAGCGGCGGGTTCACCGTTGAGCAGAAGGCCGTAATCGGAGAAGCGTTTATCCTCGAATTCGGACACCGGAGGGCGCTCGCGTACGCCTCTCGGATTCAGATGGATCTCGAGTTCTTCAATGACTTGTGATCGATCCTTGACGTTCCAGCCAGCTAGGGCAAGCTGCTTGTCGATATAGAGGGCACGGGTTTGGGCTTCGGATTCGTTCATTGCTGACTCCCGACGGCATTGAATCCTGGCGTCTCGACTCCACAAACCAAAACGCCCCTGGGACGATGCTCGGGAGCGCGTCGTTCGCTCTGCTCACTTACAGCGCAATCACAGATTGCGCAAAAAGGAGGTTCACTCTTGCAGCTTATTCGTGAAACGTTCACACGTTTGTGTGTCCTTCCTGCTGCCTGATTTTACTTATGTTCATGGATTTTACTTTGAAAACCAAATCGGAGCAAAGATGAGCTACGAGTGGCGAGTG
>Ga0233437_1006905_pt1 | contig 11307 bp, 8 predicted proteins | sample SI_122_August201_FD_182714 | JGI IMG/M metagenome (GOLD analysis project Ga0233437, IMG submission 182714) | Seawater microbial communities from Saanich Inlet, British Columbia, Canada - SI_122_August2016_200_MG | ecosystem: Environmental > Aquatic > Marine > Inlet | place: Canada: British... | reverse complement strand
AGGAGTTGTCCTTATGTTCAAAAATAGAACCCTGTTAATTACCGGTGGGACCGGTTCTTTTGGAAATGCGGTGTTAAAATATCTTATTGATTCAGATATTAATGAAATCCGTATTTTTTCGCGTGACGAAAAAAAACAGGATGATATGCGGCATAGGCTTCAAAACCCAAAAGTAAAATTCTATATTGGAGATGTGCGAGACAAAAGAAGCGTGGATGCTGCTATGGTAGGTGTTGATTATATTTTTCATGCAGCAGCATTAAAACAAGTTCCATCCTGTGAGTTTTTCCCCATGCAGGCCGTCCGAACAAATGTTTTTGGTACTGAAAATGTAATAGATTCTGCAGTTTCACACGGTGTGAAAAAAGTTGTCGTGTTGAGTACAGACAAAGCGTGTTATCCCATCAATGCTATGGGAATAAGTAAAGCGATGATGGAAAAAGTTGCGATTGCAAGAGGAAGGGCACTTGGCAAAAATGCTGCTACCACCATTTGTTGTACGCGTTATGGTAATGTTATGGCATCACGTGGATCTGTAATCCCTTTATTTGTTGAACAATTAAAACAAGAGATGAACCTTACTGTCACTGATCCCCATATGACAAGATTTATGATGACCCTCGAGGATGCAGTGGATTTGGTTATTTATGCCTGGCAACATGGGAATAATGGTGATTTATTTGTACAAAAAGCGCCTGCGACAACATTGGAAACCCTTGCAAATTCCTTGATAACACTCTACGATTCAAAAAGTATTGTGGGTATTATTGGCACCCGTCATGGAGAAAAATTGTACGAAACACTGGTGACAAGGGAAGAAATGGTGAAAAACGAAGATATGGGTGATTATTTTCGGATTCCTTGCGATGCAAGAGATTTGAATTACGATAAATATTTTAGTGAAGGAGAAGATCAAATTGCCAATGTAGAAGACTATCATTCACACAATACACATCGCCTGGATCTGGAAGAGACGAAAGAATTGTTGATGAAGTTACCTTTAATTCGAAAGGATATGCTGGGCGAAGATTTACTTCAATACCCGGAATAAGAACTTACATTGAGTTACTCAGTGTCTAACACAGTGCTACATTGTGATATTTCTTACAAATGGAATTAAATTAAATTACTCACGAAATACTTGACTCTGCATACAAAGTTCATACTGCACTTGGACCTGGCTTGTTAGAATCAGCATATCAGGCCAGTTTAGTTTATGAATTACCAAAAAAAGGACTCAAAGTAGATATTGAAAAACCTTTGCTGCTTATTTACGAAGAGGTTAAACTTGACTGTGGATAATTGGATTGATATTCTGGTTGAAAATCAGGTAGTCGTTGAAAAAAAAACAGTGGAAGCATTGCCCGACGTGCATATAGCCCAGGTTTTGACTTACCTGAGATTATCAGGCAACAAAGTTGGTTTAATTTAATAATTTTGCACAAAAACTTTGAAAGACGGTATTAAATGATTGAATTTTTAATTTCACATCTTATTACGCTGTGTCACTCAGTGTTGAACACAGTATTACTCTGTGAAACTCCAAAAATATGCTAAAAGTTGGAATCACCGGGCAAGTGGGATTTGTTGGCTCTCATTTATTTAATGCCTTAGGCCTCTTTCCTGAAAAATATGAAAGAGTTTCTTTTGAAGATGCATTCTTCCAAGACGATGAAAAACTCAAAGAATTCGTGTCAACATGTGATACCATCGTTCATCTTGCAGCCATGAATCGCCACAACGATCCGGAGATGATTTATCAGACTAATATTCGTTTGGTAAAGCAACTCATTAAAGCATGTGAGGCAACTCATTCAACCCCTCACATTTTATTCTCATCTTCCATTCAGGAAGAACGCGATAACCTTTACGGTAAATCCAAAAAAGAAGGCCGTGAACTACTGGAACAATGGGCATTAAAAAACAATGCGCAGTTTACCGGCTTCGTTATTCCCAATGTCTTTGGCCCCTTCGGACATCCATATTATAACTCGGTTGTGGCCACTTTCTGTCATCAACTAACACATAACGAAACGCCAAGAATTGAAGTTGACGGTGAAATCAAACTGATCTATGTAGGAGAATTAGTACATTATTTCATTGAAAAAATTCGGTTACACAGTGTTACACGGGGAAACACAGTGAAACACAGTGAAACTGTTTTTATCCCTCACACTTCGCAAATTAAAGTTTCTACACTGATAAAAAAACTCACAGAATACAAAGAAGATTATTTCGAAAACGGAATGATTCCCAATCTGGATGATCCTTTCGAACAAAACCTTTTTAATACCTTTTTTTGTTACATCGATCATTCCACATTTTTTCCGTTTCATTTGAAATTGCACACTGACAACCGTGGCTCTTTTGTTGAAACTGTAAAACTCAACAGTGGTGGACAAGTATCTTTTTCCACCACCGTACCTGGCATCACCCGTGGCAATCACTTCCACACACGAAAAGCCGAGCGTTTCGTCGTCATCAAAGGAAAAGCTAGGATAGAATTGCGTAGAATTGGAACAGATGAAGTGCTATCCTTTGATCTTGATGGAACGCATCCCAGTTTCGTCGATATGCCTATTTGGTATACCCATAATATTACTAATATCGGTGAAGAGGACCTTTTCACTATCTTTTGGATCAATGAACATTATAATGCGGAATATCCGGATACCTTTATTCAAAAAGTGTAAAAACTACACCGTGTAGCTCAGTGTATTACTCCGTGGGACACAGTGTAACTTTAAAGAAAGTAAAAGAATGAAAAGACTTAAGATACTAACAGTTGTTGGCACCCGCCCTGAAATCATTCGCCTCTCCCGCGTCATGGCAAAACTCAACGAATCTGAAGCCATTGAACATATTACAGTTCATACAGGCCAGAACTATGACTACGAACTCAATGAAATATTTTACGAAGATCTGGGACTACGCAAGCCTAACTACTTCCTTAATGCCGCTGGAGCCACAGCAACAGCTACAATAGGTCAAATGATGATCAATATCGAACCCATTCTGGAAGAAGTAAAACCGGATGCTTTTCTGGTGTTAGGCGATACCAATAGTTGTCTTTGTGCCATACCAGCAAAAAAGCGACACATTCCGATTTTTCATATGGAGGCAGGAAACAGATGTTTTGACCAACGAGTTCCCGAGGAAACCAACCGAAAAATAGTAGACCATATTTCTGATATTAATATGCCCTACAGCAGTATTGCGAGAGAATACTTGCTCAAGGAAGGACTGCCTGCCGACCGCATTATTAAAACCGGCAGCCCCATGATGGAGGTGATGAACCATTACATGCCCAAAATACAAGCTTCTAACGTAATACAACGGTTGAACCTCGAAAAAGGGAAATATTTTGTAGTCTCCGCCCACCGCGAAGAAAACATCAACAACGAAAAGAATTTCAGAGGACTCTTAACCGCTTTAAACTTAATTGCTGAAAAATATGGCTATCCCATTATCGTATCAACGCACCCAAGAACCCGGAAAAAAATTGAAGAACTCACAACTCACAAATCACAAATCACAAACCACCCATTGATTCAATGGATGAAACCCCTTGGCTTCTCTGACTACATCAATTTACAGATAAACGCATATACGGTTTTATCAGATAGCGGAACTATTAGTGAAGAATCCTCTACCATGAACTTCAGAGCCTTGAACATCCGTGAAGCCCATGAAAGACCTGAAGCCATGGAAGAAGCTTCGGTAATGATGGTTGGGTTAAACCCGGAAAGAATACTGCAAGGGCTCGTTCAGTTGCAATACCAACATACTGGCGCCGAATCTCAACAACTGAACAACTCAAACACTAAAAAAACCCAAAGAGACTTTCATCCGGTAGCTGATTACTCCATGCCTAATGTATCGGATAAAGTCGTTAGGATAATTTTAGGATATACAGACTATATCAAACGCACTGTCTGGAGTGAGTAGATCTAACACAGATTTACCTTATAGAATCCTGGAGCTGCTATAGTTTTACAGACACTCCGACAAGGCATATGTTGTAAGCAAAGGAGTCAACAATGAATTCATAGAAAGCCCGGAGACAATATAGCCGAGAAGTAAAAATGAAAGCAGTCAGATCAGTCTCATCCGTATTCGATAGAAATGAACTACAAAACTTTTCAACATTAGGAAACAATGAACATATTAAAACTCATTGGCCGTAGCAAGGAACTTTTTACAAATGACATTGCCAAGCACGAAGCCGAACTTACCGAAAAAGTGAAATCTTCTAGCTTCCTGATAATTGGTGGTGCAGGTTCAATTGGTAAAGCAGTAGTAAAAGAGATTTTCAAACGCAATCCTAGAAAGTTACATGTTGTGGATATAAGCGAAAACAATATGGTCGAACTAGTGCGTGATATTCGCAGTGCTTATGGCTATATCGAGGGAGATTTCCAGACTTTTGCTATTGATATTGGATCTTGGGAATATGATGCCTTTATTCAATGGGATGGAAAATACGATTACGTGATGAATCTGTCTGCCTTAAAACATGTACGTAGTGAGAAAGACCCTTTCACATTAATGCGCATGATTGATGTGAACATCCTTAATACAGATAAAACCATTAGACAATCAATTGAAAAAGGAACTAAAAAGTATTTTTGTGTTTCTACAGACAAAGCTGCCAACCCAGTAAATATGATGGGAGCTTCCAAGCGTATTATGGAAATGTTTGTGCACCGTCATTCAGAAAATATAGAAGTGAGCATGGCTCGTTTTGCCAATGTCGCTTTCTCCGATGGATCTTTACTACATGGTTTTGATCAGCGTATTAAAAAGCAACAGCCCATTGTAGCGCCCAATGATATAAAACGCTATTTTGTTATTCCAAAAGAGGCGGGTGAGTTGTGTTTGATGTCTTGTCTTTTGGGTGAAAACAGGGATGTCTTTTTCCCAAAACTTAGTGAAAGCCTCCATTTAATATCTTTCGCCGATATTGCAATTAGATACCTTGAATCAAAGGGTCTGAGATCCTATCTATGCAAAGATGAGGATGAAGCACGTGGTTTGGCGCAAATACTTACTGTAAAAGGTCAGTGGCCTTGCCTGTTTACGGGTAGCGACACAACAGGAGAAAAGAATTTTGAAGAGTTTTTTACGGATAAGGAAACCCTTGACTTGAAGAAATTTCAAAATTTGGGGATTATTAAAAATCAAAATGAGTTCGATCTGGAAAAGGTACAATACTTTGAAGCCGAAGTAAAAAAGATTAAATCCACAGGATCTTGGCAAAAGCAAGAAATCATTGAATTGTTCTTCAGCATAATCCCAGATTTTGGATATGTTGAAAAGGGGAAGTATTTGGATTCCAAAATGTAAACATTTGATATCTATGCAAATAAATGAAATGAAAATTAAATGATTCTTTCGGTGGTATAGTTAACTAAGATGGACGATAACAGCTTAATATTTAAAAACACCGGAATCCTTTTCTTCCGGCTGGTTTTTGGATCAATAATCGGATTATTTTCTTCGCGTTTTATCATACGTAGCCTTGGAGTGGAAGATTTCGGTCTTTATAGTGTAGTTGGAAGCGTAGTTGTGATGATGGGATTTTTAAATACCGTAATGACTACCACTACCTATCGGTATCTTGCTTTTGAAATGGGTAAGGGGAAAGATGGGGAACTGAATAAAGTATTTAATATAAGCATGGTAATTCATTTAGGATTGGCACTGGCTTTAATTCTTTTAACCGAAATCTTAGGAGTTTATTACGTACACAACTATTTAAATGTAGATGCTTCTAGGATACCAGATGCCTTGTTTGTGTTAAGATTTTCTACCTATGCAATGGTTTTCTCCATATTAAGTATTCCATTCCAGGGCTTGGTTACTGCCCAGGAAAGATTTGATGTAAGAGTAGCTATCGAAATAGTGAGAAGCATATTACAATTTATTATTGCCCTGGGCATTGTATATTATTTAGGAAATAAGCTTCGTATGTATGCTGTGCTCATAGCTGTCTTAGGTATTATACCAGCAGCTTTATTTTTTATTTACTGTAAACAAAGTTATAGTGCAATCGTTAAATGGGACTTACAAAATGATAGAAGTAAATACCGAGAAATGATCGGTTTTTCGGGCTGGATAATGATTGGTGCAGCCGCAAGCGTAGGTAAAACTACCGGTACGGCATTAATTATTAATTCATTTTTTGGTACACTATTGAACGCTGCTTATGGTATTGCAATTCAGGTTAACAGTATTGTAATAATGTTTGCACAAAATTTAGGACAGGCTGCCATTCCACAAATCACAAAAAACTTCAGCAGCGGAAACACTGACAGGTCCTTCACTTTGGTAGCGTATATTTCAAAATATACATATTTTCTAATGCTCTTAACTGGTTTACCCATATTGTTAGATACCAAATTCTTATTGACTTTGTGGTTGGGAGAATTACCGGCATACACTGTAATATTTAGTCAGCTCATGATAGCCAATGCACTTATCGAAAGTTTAAACAGTGGTATCTCTGCCGTAGTTTCGGCAACCGGTAAGATTAAGTATTTTCAAATAATACTGTCTGGAATATCATTGTTAAGTTTGCCCATTGCTTATTCATTATTCAAAGCAGGGTATCGTCCATCTTCTATACTTGTGGTATTTATTTCAACAGCTATTTTAAATGTTATTGTTAGACAAATTCTTTTAAAGAAAATTATAAATTTCAATGTGGTCTATTTTCTTAAAACCTCATATTTAAAAGCTCTATACGTAACTTTGGCAATTACTCCATTGTTTTTTTTCCATCACATGCTACCTGTAGGAATTCTACGCTTTATTCTTTTTTCTTTAGTAGTGATTATTTGGCTACTGGCTGCAATTAGTTTGGTTGGCGTCAGTCAAAATGAAAAACAATTATTGCAGCAGCTTATCTTAACTGGACTGAGAAAAATAAAAAAATGAATTATATTGCACCAGTAATAATTGCAACTCTCAACCGGCAAATTCATTTTGCAAATTGAACTTGATTATCCGCCTAACGAATCGCATGGGGGGGGTATAAGATAATCAAAGTATTCTTGGCTTTAATTAAAGGTTTAAAAACCGTAATTGTTTTTGAACGGAACATCAATCGCGATTAGGGGAATAAAGCCATTGGGGCACAGGTTAACATAGATGGAAAACTGACAAAAAATGAGTACACAAGATTTAAATATTTATTAATGAATATTAATAATAAACAAAAAAAACGAATTATTGACAGAAGGAAATTGAATGGTAATTAAAAAAACCACAGTCATCGCAGGATCAAGAGGCTTCTTTGGAAATAACTTAGTATCATATCTTAACAAACGAAATGTTTTTAATATTGTCAAAATAGATATTGATGATGGGCTAGATTTATCAAATAGTGATATAATAGATAAGATTAAAAAATTTGATTATTTTGTTCACTTTGCAAATCTATCTTCTATTCCAGATTCATTTTTAATGCCACAAAACTTCTATCGTACTAATTATGAAACAACATTGAATGCTTTAGAATTATGTAGAAAGTATAAAGCAAAAATGATATATATTAGTTCATATGTATATGGTAGTCCCAAATATCTTCCTGTAGATGAAAAGCATGAAATAGTTCCATTTAATCCTTATGCTCAATCTAAAGCTATTTGTGAGAAATTATGCGAAGGTTACAATCGTGATTTTAATATTGATATCACTATATTCAGACCGTTCAATCTTTATGGATTTAAGCAAAAGACTTTAATTATTGCTGAAATAATAGAAAAAATTAAAAAAGGAAATAAGTTAATACAGCTGCAAAGTTCAAAACCAAGACGAGACTACGTTAATATTGAAGATGCAGTGAATGCATTGTACCTTGCAATATGCTCAAATCTTAGCGGGTATAATGTTTTCAATATTGCATCAAATAAAAGTTACTCAGTAAAAGAAATTATAGTCCTTTTTAAAAGATACTTACAGGATAAATCAATTAAATTCAATATTAACGATAAAAATACACGCAAAAATGAAGTTTTAGAAACAAGAGGCTCTTATGACTTAGCAAAAGAAAAGATAGGTTGGGAACCAACAATTTCATTTGATGATGGATTGAAAGAAATATTAAGTAAAGAAAACATATAATAATATGTCGAAAATAAATAATGTGTTAGCTATTGGTGCTCATCCTGATGATATAGAAATTATGTGTGGTGGTACATTATTGAAATGGTTATCCACAGGGATTAATGTACATACTTTCTTATTTACACATGGTGGTTGGAATTCTCCAGAAGGTCTAATAATTAGATCAAAACAAGAAGCAATTAATGAGAATAAAAAAGTCATTGAATACATGAATTATACAACCGCTGAGCATTTAGATTATGATACCCTATCACTTAATTATAGTGATGTGTTAGTCAGTGAAATATTAATCAAAATAAAGAAATATAATATAGATACAATAATATTCCCCTGGATAAAAGATACAAATCACGATCATGAAGTTGTATCAAGAGTCGTAAGTGCTGCGTCGCGCAGGGTTCCGAATTTATTAATGGGACAAATTAATTATTACATGAATGATCATTTTACTCCAAATGTATACATTGATATATCAGATGAGTGGAACAAAAAAATTGATTCATTAAAATTATTTTCTTCTCAATGGGCAAGGTCTGGTAAAGATTGGGCTGAGTTTTTAGATATTACATCCAGATATTATGGAAAGATTATTGGAGTAAAAAGAGCAGAGGGTTTTATTACAACCAAAATTAAAATATAATTCAATGACTCAAAAGTTAAAAGTTGTTTGGATTTGTCATTTCTCAAATCAAGAAATAAGAGATATGATTCCACTCTCTAAAATGACGATATTCAGTTATATTAAACGCATTATAGGAAGAGGTAAGTTTGTTTATACAGATTTTGCCCCATGGGTGAATAATCTCATTAAAGAGTTTGAGAACTTTGAAGACGTAGAATTACATATTATCGCTCCTCACAGTGGATTAAAATGCAAAACCTTTGAAACTAAATTGAATGGGCTGCACTATCATTTCTTTCAACACGATTATCCATTCCCTTTCGATAAAATTACATACAAGCTTTACAGGAAGAAGAAAGAAAAATTCTATAGAAACCGAAAGTTTGTTAAGCAATTCATCCGTAAAATAAAGCCCGATATTATTAACTTAGTAGGCACTGAAAACCCATATTATTCCATTACTGCTCTCGATATAAAAAATATTCCAGTATATGTGTCAGCGCAAACAGTATATACGAACCCTTTACGAAAGACATATAGCAATAGTTGTTTGCAATTGAATTGGGATATTGAATTGAAAATTCATAAAAAAGAACAATATTATGGTTGCCAAGGACGAATGCATCATGATTTAATTTTGAAGAATAATCCAAAAGCGATTATTTTCAAAATGCTATTCCCAATAGAAGTGCCTAAAAATGTAAATATAATGCCCAACCAATTCGACTTTGTGTTTTTTGCAGGAATTTCAAAGCAAAAAGGAATCGAAGATTTAATAGAAGCCTTGTCCATGGTAAAAGAGGTAAATCACGATGTTTCATTAAACATAGTAGGTGGATGTTCTGATTCATACATGAATTTGTTATTGGATAAAATACATGATCTAAAATTATCTAAGAATATAGTCTTTAATAGTTATTTCCCTCTTCATTCAGATATGCACCAACATATTGTACAATCACGTTATGCTGTATTGCCAGTTAAACTTGATGTAATACCGGGTTCGATAATAGAAGCCATCTTACTCGATCTACCGGTTGTGACCTATAAAACATCTGGTACTCCATATCTTAATAGAGAAAAAGAGAGTGTGTTAATCTCGGACATCGGAGATATCCAGGGTTTGGCAACAAACATGTTAAGATTATTAAAAGATGAAAACTTTGCAAAATCAATTGCCAGAAATGCAAAACAATATGTATTGGAAACATTTAATAATGCAAACTCCGCTAAAAGGTTGTTGGCTGATTACAAAGCAGTGATCAATAATTATCATAATAACACCACAATACCTAAAGAGTTGCTGTTTGATTTAGATGAATTCCCAAGATATTAAATAGTGTCCATGTGAACGTATATAACGACAATATTCACAATGTGTTGGATGAAGTAAGATAAAAGCCTGAATTGCCAGACACAAATAGATGCTATCCAAAATATTGTGATTTATAAAAGCTAAACCTAAAATTAGAATTCAAAAGAATATGTCTAAAGTAGACTGCTTCAGATCCTGAATAATAGACATCAATTATTTGTTTTCGCGTACCAGGTAGACTAGAGCTTCTTTGGAAAAGAGTCTAGTGAATATTATTGTGAAGATAATGGCAATGCGGCCTTAACAATCAGACTGATGGGTGGAATCTACTATCTAAAAAGTGCCTATGATGTCATCGATGAATCAGTGGTTTACAGTTTCCTTGAAAACCCCTATTGGCAGTACCATTTAGGATATGAGTATTTCCAGCACAGCTTTCCTTTTGATTCGGCAACTCTGGAAAGATGGAGTCAGCGGAATGGATCATAGGGTATGGAGATGTTTCTGCTAGAGCTGATTGGTAAAGCTCATCGCATGAAGTTTCAAAAGCCATCTGTTATACACAGGGTCACAGTAGACATCACTGTTCAGGACAAGGCAGTTAGCTATCCCACAGGTGGCAAGTTATACAACAAGGGACATGAGCTTCTGGTTCAGAAAGCCCAAGAGGATTGCGGTTTACCTACCATAGGCTTTGCACCAGAGCCTCAATTATGCAGGGATGATACAGGAGAGCTCGTCAATAAAAGCCTGCCAAAAATAATGGCAAAAGAACCTGAATTATAATTTTGGTAGAGTGTTACAGGATGTTGAACGGAAAATTACTCCTGAGCAATATCCTGAGTGGGAAGATCTACTTATCAGATCGCTTCGTGTTTACAATCAGAAACTAAGTGATATAAAAAGCTCTACATCTTTCATGCCGCTGGAGAAGAGTGTTTTAGTAATGGCAAAGTTCACAAGAAGTACCAGTTTGGATGTAAGGTGTGTGTAGTAACAACCACACGCGATAACTGGGTGTGGGTGTATCCTGTCAAAGCAATTCAGAGCAAATAGCATGATTTTCTAAGAGATACTTTTGGGTTATCCTGAAAGCAAAAAAGGATATAAAAATGAGCCCAAGATCAAATGTAGAAAAGCGTGTTAAAGATATACGTAGAAACACCCGCAAGAAATACTCGGCAGAAGAAAAGATCAGGATAATACTGGAAGGCTTGAGAGGTGAAGAGACCATTGCCTC
>Ga0233437_1006903_pt1 | contig 11307 bp, 18 predicted proteins | sample SI_122_August201_FD_182714 | JGI IMG/M metagenome (GOLD analysis project Ga0233437, IMG submission 182714) | Seawater microbial communities from Saanich Inlet, British Columbia, Canada - SI_122_August2016_200_MG | ecosystem: Environmental > Aquatic > Marine > Inlet | place: Canada: British... | reverse complement strand
CAGTCACTTCAACAGGTGCGCCCCTATCCGGTGGCAAACTGTATACTTACAAGGCCGGGACAAGTACCGACAAGGCAACGTATTCAGATATTGAGCTTTCAACAGCTCACCCGAACCCAATCATACTTGATTCCCTTGGACAAGCGACAATATACGGAGAAGGTGCATATAAATTAAACTTGACAACTTCCGCAGACGTACAGGTTACAGGCTGGCCGGTTGATAATGTTACAGGTGATTATGGGGGTGATGTTTCTTATGTCAATATCTCAGATTATGCCGGTGATTTTGCGGCAGCAATGACAGGTATTGGCGCGACCAATACAACACTGCTCATTAATCAAGTGGTGTCACTTAGCGCACACGCAACATGCCCAGATAACGTCACTCTGGAATTTACACGCGGTGGTCAGATAATAGGCGCGTATACCCTGACAATTAATGGGGATATTATTGCTGGCAACTGGCAGATATTCGGTTCAACACTCACAGTTGAAGGGGTATCAGATGTCAATATTGTATGGTACGGCGCAACAGGTGATGGTTCAACAGATGATAGAGCTGCAATACAGGCTGCTATTGATGCAGTCGAAAGCACTGGGCATGAAGGGAGTATATACTTCCCACCACCAGACGTTTATTACCTTGTCAGCTCAACACATCCTGTTGAAACTGCTGTAGGGTTGCTTATAGAGAATAGTAATATTAGATTTTATGGTGAATGGTCAGCAGATCAACTTAACGCATCTTTTCTGCGGTGTGAATTTTCCTCAATGCAAGATGCTGGACTGTACGTGAAGGGTACTTGTTATGGTTTAATTTTTGAACGATTTGCAATGCTTGCAGATAATGCAGCAAGTGTGGCGCACCTAGAAACAACTCCAAGCTTAACAATGCGTCAGTGCAGGTTTACTTCTGATACAACTACGGCAAATCTTGCAAAGGCTCCTGATGCTGGATTAAGGATTGACAGGACATGGATATCTATTCTTGAGGGTGTGTATGCAACGGCTAAAACTTGTTTTCAGATTGGTGACCATGTTGGGACTGGTGGTTCGACATCTATTACTATTAACTCTTGCTATGGGACAAGGGGCACTGTTGCAAATTGGAGTTTTGCATATGTGCATTACAGTACGCTAAATTCCTGTGCTGCTGATGGAGCAGGTAATCCATCTTGGGGTGTTACTCCAATCGCGTATAAATTATTTACCTGTAATAACTTTACGTTTAACCAAAGTGGCTGTGAGGTTAATAATCAGGCTCTTAATGCAGAGACGTGTCTTGATCTTATGATTAATGGATTATATCTATCTCAGATAGGCGTACCAACAGGTTCAGCTTCGCCTGTTAGAGTGATTAGGCTAGAGGGATGTTCGGGAATGGTGTCAGGCATCAGGTTTATACCTGATGCGGTCAGTTTTGATTACCAAACTGGGACTAATGGTGAGCCTCGATATTACATGATGCGGGCCTTTACTGGTGAGAATATTGCTATTTTAGACTCCGAGATAAAACGAAAAAACTGTGACTCAAATCAAGCCGCAGGGAATAGAAATGTATTTTTTATATCTGATACTACACAGATGCGAACTCAAACGCTTGAACAGGTAAGTGGCACAAAAATTAATATACCAATTTTCTCACAAAGCAGCCTATGGACTCCGATAATGTTAAAGATAAGTGGCTTGAGAGGCGAAGATAGTATCTCATCAAACCCCTACCCCTTTAGTGGAGACATCTCCTTCAATGCTCTTACTACTCTGGCTAATGTTGCAATAAATAATGACTACGGAATAACTTCGGCAACTATATCCGGGATGAATATAGTTATAACTTTGGCCAATGCTGTTGATGCTGTGACGTTTACAATTGAAGAGATAACCAGGCGAGTTGTTGAATGCACAAGGCCGGAACTTGTAGATTTCGACAGTATAACTTTTACCGCTCCTTAATATGGAAACCTTCCGCAATCACCCAGATAACCCGGTAGCAAAGCCGAATTTCTATCTCCCAAGAGACACTGGAGAAACACGCCCTGTCTATGATGAGCAAGGGGTAAAGACAGGCACTGAGCCTGTTATTGCCTATGACACCCAGGTACGCCAAGATATAGACCCTGTACTTGGCATCATTACCTACACCAGGAAATCAAAACTAGGCATCCAGCAGATAGCCATAACCTCCTCAGACGTTACGCTCTATAATGGCATAGACGAAGACAATCTGCTCCCTGTGATGACGCAGAACGTCACTCTTGAGACAAGTACAGACGGAATCACATGGGCCTCTGAGCCTACCGTTGACCGAGTGATAGATGCCGACGGTGATGGCCTGATAGATTACCTGATTAGTACTGGAGCCTCTGGATATCTGCAAATCAGCAGTATCTACAACTGGTTTACTGAAGGTAGTGGTAAGCAGACATATGAGTTTGCATGTCCTGGTAAACTAGGCAGGGTCAAGCTCACTTGCACTATCTATGACGATGAACAGGCGATAATCAACATAGATGACTTTGATGGGCCTGTTGACTACACGCTTACTGACGATGTTGCGGAGTGGATTTTCTATCCAGAGGGGATAGCTGATGGTGGCGTGGTCGATCCGTATCTGAGCATCACGGAGACATCTACTTATATTGATGTATTTGTAGATGATACAGACAATACAAATTATGTACACATCAAGACATATGACTCGGGCAGATCCTCCAACGATTACATCGAGCTGTTTAAAGGCGGGACTGAGAGGATGAAATCTCGTCATGCTTTTGAAGTAGGGAATACCCCATACAGCATCCATTATGACGCGGCCGCAACTATGACGGTCTTGGGAGACACTCCTGTGCGGGCTGTTTTGTTGCACCAGGGAACACCAACAAATAGCTCTGGCACTGCGTTGTCAAATGTTACCAGCTATCAACATATGATATACATATACCCTATGGACTCTGCAAATCGGGTAAAGATATTTGTTGATATTGAACTGGTACAGGACGCAAGCATCACCCATTCGGATGCCCAAACATACCCCGCTATTTTAGCCTGCCAGGAAACCGGCCTATCTAACGATGCAGATTACCATGAAGCAAGTGGCAGTGAGGCGTCAAGCAGCGACGGCAATAATTATGACAGTGCGGAATATTTGACCAGATTAGGCGATGAGATGACAGGGCAACTTGTTTTATTATCAGATTCAACTGGACTTATACATCAAAGAGCGCAAACAGCATCATCACGTGGTCCAAGGTTGAGCTTTTTGACTAGATCAACTACGTCAGGCACTCATACAATATCAGGGTTAATGATATATGATTTTGACGGCAAGGGTGCAACTGACGGAACATATGAAGCTGATAGGCTCACTCTTGGGTCACAATATTACAAACCAGCATCCAACGCCAACCTCGCAACAATCGCAGACACCCTTGGCGCTTTCGCAGTTCCAGCCGCATTACAAATTCCAACTGTTGACGAGATAGGCACAGACGGCGCGTACCACTTGGACGGGAGCGTCTGATGGCCTATCAAGTCAAAATACTCTTTAACCAAGACGAGATTGCCCCGCAGTTTGTCCTGCATAGTTATAATTATGATGGCTTGCCTGTCTGTGAGATTAATGGTTCGGAAGTTACGCTCTATGACCCGGAAGAAGAGTCCTTTAACTCTGCCCATGCCTACTGTTGCCGTGTCTTACCGTTTGACTCAGGCTCAACGGACCCCAGTGTGGGCGATGTTATTGTCAACACAACCCACGGAACAGGCACAATTGTTTCCGTGTCTGTCGAGTCCGGCACGTGGGGGGGTGGGGATGCAGCGGGTAAATTTTATATTGCCTACGAGGACTCCGGCAACAATGCCACAGCAGAGCATTTTACGGTTGATAACGCGCAGATTGATAATGATACGACATCGGCTACAGATATAGCGACTGTTGTTACAGGGCAGCAATTAATCATCAGTAATCTTGGTAATTTTATTGATACCGATGAGATTTATTATGGCGATGCTATTGAGGGTGGTGGGGGTGTTTCGCTTACCGTCCAAGACGCTGCTGTAGCTGTCGCATCCGACAACGTATCACTCACCCAGACACATATACTAACTGTTGCTGGTGCCACTGTCTCTGTTGCTTCTGATAATGTGACAATCGGTGTCGCTGTTGAACTTGTCCCTCAAGATGCTACGATTGCTGTTTCGGCTGACAACGTTTCTTTAACGCAAACACATACCCTCGCCGTTGACAGCATTGACGGTGCAGTATCGGCAGACAGCATTACTCTTGCCCAAACTCATGTCCTTGCTGTTGATAGTATCGGTTCTGCCGTATCTGCTGATGGAATCACCATCGTTCAAACACATACCCTTACAGTTGATGCCGTTAATGTCTCAACAAGTGCCGATAACGTAACAATAGAAATCGGGTCGACATTGCTTGTTGCCCAAGATGCAAATGTTAGCGTCACGGCAGACAATTTAGATTTAGTACAAACCCATATTCTAACAGTTGACGATATGGCTGTGTCTGTAGCCGCAGACACTTTAAGCATGTCTGAAGCTACAGGCATGGTGACGATATCTTTTACAGTGCTGAAACCTTCAATAACTTTTTCAGCAACAAAACCAACCATTACTTTTTCAGCAACAAAACCAACCATTACTTTTACAGGAGTTTAAAATGGGGAAATCATTACATAACGATGTATTAGACGCAGCGTGCGACGAAATTGCAACATGCACAAGGCTCGATGTCTGCACAACAGAGCCAACAGACTTAACAGAAGCAACGTCAACTTATACTGTTGGTAACGTAACGCTTACCGCCGGTGACGGAAATGGTGACTATACGGTGGGCGATGGTGATACTTCAGGGCGCAAGGTTGCGGTAGCACAACAGTCTATTACTTCCGCTTCTGCTTCAGGAACAGCCTTGCATATCGCGTTGTCAGATGGGACAAGTTTACTTGCTGTGACAAGCTGCACAAGTCAGGCTGTGACAAGTGGCAACCCAATAACAGTACCGACATTTGATATCGAATTTGCAGATCCTACTTAATAGGTGACACCATGCCCACAAGCATAACAACAAAGGCACAGGAGGAAAGCAGCTACACGATAACGGCTGCTTTCACGGATGAAGCAGGGGCAGAAATTACCCCCAATGCTGACACCATAACATGGACTCTTTCAGACATAAACGGCACCACCATCAACAGCAAGTCAAGTCAAGCAATATCATCCGACGCCAGCGTTGATATTGTCCTGTCTGGTGACGATTTGGCCATAACTGAAACCGGCTCTATTGTTAAGCGTATTTTGACAGTCGAGGCTGAATACGACAGCGACAAGGGCAGTGACTTAAAAATAAAAGATTCTGCCCACTTCCAAGTTGAAAACTTACAGGTGATTACATGAAAAAACTAATCTTAACAGTAGCACTTTTGACAATGGCAACTACGGCGTGTGCCATGGAGCCAATGGAATTTGAATGGGAGTGCAACACCGATAACCCGGCAGGGTATAAAATTCATTGGTCAAGCACAATGGGTGGCCCTTACAGTGACGTTCTTGACGTTGGGCTGCCAACCCCTGATGCTGACAACAAGTGTTATTATACGCTCGCTGCCCCTCCAGCTCGACTAAACTACTACGTTGCCACAGCGTATGACGTTGATGGGTTTAACTCTGACTACTCAAACGAAGTGGATGCCCGAAGCAAGCATGTTGCCCCAGGACAACTTAAAAGGGTAAATTAAATGGCTGACTGCAAGGATTGCCCAAACTATACACGACTGAAAGACCAAGTATGCGCGCTTAATAAGCGGCTGACTGAAAAGTGTACTGCCTCAAGTACACGGATAACTTTTTTGGGTATGCTGTTCGTTTGCATACTTATTTTTACTATCGGGTCCGGTTTGACGGCGCATGAACAGCTTAGTGACCACACTCAGGAGTCAACGGCAATCCATGCAGAACACAAAACAAAGATAAATGGTGTTGAAAAAGTGCTGGTGCACCAAAACGAAATAAACGGCAAGATCCTAGACAAATTGGAAGAAATCCAAACTGGCATTTCGTCAATTGAGACGAAAATAAAAATCTATCACGAGCAATAATGGTACTCTGGATTAATAAAGTTGTGTGCCAGAAATGCTTTACTTGCTCTGCCAGGTCGCAGCTTAACGGCTTACCGGAGATGGCATATCCTGGTGTGAGACTGAAATGGGCGGAGAACGATCCTGAAATTCTTGGTCTTATTTTGGAAGCAAAGGGAATTTGCCCAAATGGATGTATCAGGATTTTAACTGATATCGAATTTGAGAAAAAGGAGGCCGATGACTGAACCATACTATTTGCAGTTTTTACTAATTGTAGATGAGTGGGACGACTTTCAAGCAGCATTACAACTGATAAGGAGATAAATGATTCGATTGACCCTAGACCGTAAGAATTGCGTGAACTGTGGAAACTGTGTCTGGTTTTTGGGGAAGAAATTCTATCAGGAAGGGAAAACCGAAGTTGACGAAAAGAAATTTAACGGCCAAATCAAGAGGCTGACAGACAAATGTTTTCTGGATTTGATACAGGTGGAAAAGATAGATGAGGATTGACATCAAACAGCTTGAATTTATCGACAAGAATTTGCGGGATTTGGTTGTATGGTTGGGGAAACGGTCAGGCTTAGAGTTTACTGCTACGAGTCTTTACAGGGTGAATGATACGGGCGTCCATGGCACATTGCCGTTAAGGGGTATTGATTTAAGGGTGCGGGATGTCAACACCGGCACAAGTATTGAGGCGTTGGTCAACGACTCGTGGACATACGACACTGAAAGGCCGAATTTAAAGTGTGCTATCTTACACGGGATTGGTAGCAATATGCACCTCCACTTGCAAGTACACCCAAACACGAGAATAGGATGAAGTCCTTCGACTGTTCAAAGTGTTTTTTAAGTCTGTCATGCCACCAGGACAGCTACAAACTTGCGATGACGTTGTGCAACGAGTGTCAGCATAATAACAACAATTTTCGGAAAGAAGTGGAAAAGAAAAAGGAGAAAACAAAAAATGGAATACATAATCGAAAGACTGAAAGAGCCTAGTACGTGGCGTGGAATGGTAGCGATGGCAACAGCTTTAGGCGTTGCTCTCAGCCCAGAACAGCAGGCAGCTATTGTTGCCGGCGGCCTTGCCATTATCGGCCTTGTAGGAGCGTTCACTCGCGATGTCTAGTCTCGTAGCCCTTGGGGTAGCTGGACTCGCTGTAGTGGTGTTTCTGGCTATTCTATACGGGCGAAAACAAAAGCAGCTTGACCAGTGCAAGAAAGCAATCAAGACTTATGAAAATTATCAGGATATTGATAATCAGCCTGACGTTGATGACCCTTTTAAGCGGATGTTGGAGAAGTAGTATCTGCCCATCGTTCCCTGTGCCCTCACCGGAAGCGGCAAGGGCGATGCACGAACTCAGCCAGGAGAATGAGGCGGTTAAGGCTTGGGGTAATGAGTTGTTGAAGCTGCAGGAGAAGTTGGAGTAGTTATTCATCCTCCTTAGTTATAGGGGTGGGGCTACTGGTTCTTAACATAATATAATTTATACCCATCAGACACAATCAGTTCATGTGATTCTCTAATCTTATTGACCACATATTTCTCAAACCCATCCATTTTAGGTTTAAATATATCAGTGGCAGTGTCAATATCGTCTATTAACTGATAAAGTTTTGCTTCAAGACTATCTTCAGGCACTTCTTTAAGATTTGAAAAATCAAAACAAGTTTGTAGGTTTGTTGCCATTAACGGCCTACTATTATTAAACCAACAACAATGTTCTTCATGTTCTTCTAAACCCCCGCATGTTTCACATCGTAAAACTTCCGTATTTTCTGCCATCTTACATCTCCTTAGTTATAGGGGTGGGCTTTTTGGTGGGCTTTTTATTTTATTTCATATCTTTTTTATCCTTTTCATTCCCTTCAAAGTGTTGTAAATACGTTATGCTTAACTGCTGAGTAGGCCTTTGACGCCTGCATTCGTAGGTTCGAATCCTACCGCCCCAGCCACTAGTGCCAAGGGCTAAGAGCTTATCGCTTTTAGCCCTTTTTTCTTTAGTGGGCTTTCCAATGGGCTTTTTCTCCCAGGAATTACAGAAAGGCTAGGTCTGAGCGATTTTAACTGGTGTGTATATTTCTCTGTTGTCGTTAGGTTTTTATGCCGTAAAATTTTCTGGATATGGATCAAGGGCACATCGGCTGCAATTAATATACTCGCTGTTAAATGCCTGATGCCGTGAAAGGTGAAAGGCTTAACTTTTGCGGATTCACACAGCCTACCCATCCAGTGCTGCCGGTATAAATAAGGCAGCCCACCTTTGGGGTTAGGGAACACCCATTCATTAACAGCGTTCTGCCGATGCTGCAAAAGCGTTGTATAGAGATCATCTGTCATTGGCAACCAGTTGTATTCCAGAGATCCATCTTTGCGCTTACGGGTGTATAACCGGACTCTTTGACCACCAAAATCAACGTCATCCCATTTAAGGCCGAATAACTCACTTCTCCTCGCTGCGAGATGTAGGTATGAAAATAATAATACACTGTCCTGTTCTGTCTCTGCTTGGTCGTACACTTTCCAGAAATCTTTTTCGGTTGGGACATATCGTGGACTCCTTGTTTCGGGGAACCTGTCTACATAGCATGGGTTGTGTTGTGGGAATCCTTCAATGTATTTTATCCCGTAGTTCCAGGCAGCGACCAGGTTCTTTCTTTCCTTATTTGCGGCATTACCAGACCGCTCTTGTGTTTGCTTTTGTAGATACCCAAGTATGACGCCTGACGTAACATCTTCAACAACTTCATTCCGGCCAATATGTTTTAACAAGTTTTTAAACACGGACTTTTTCTCTTTATATGTAATATTCGCATGTTTCAATTTTGAATAATCCAAATAAATAGTGGCAAAATCAAATAAGGAGATCGTGGGTATCGTTGAGGTGCTGGCCTTTTCTGACAGTTCCCACTTTTTTGCCTCCTTTTTTGATTGGAACTGTTTTGTTGCCTTGCGCCCGTTTGCCCTTGTCTGGCCTATCCACTTTTTCTTGCTCTTGTCGTAATATGGCATCAATCAATCTCCGTTCAAAAAACCTATAACACTTGCCGAATTTTATACCGCCTAAATCAACATAGTATTTTCGAACCGTGGCTTTGTCAACGCCAAGATATTCTGATACCTGTTCAGTCGTCAGGGTGTTGCCTAGTTGTTCGTGCAATAAAGCGTTCATAGCAAAAATGTAGAGGTATTATTATATGAAGTCGATGATTGCAAGATTTTTGTCCGTTATTTATCGTAAAGCAATCGTGCCAGTTTTGACTCTATGCTGTAGATTGGCCGGCCCAGTTTCTTTGCTATTTCCTTGTCTGACAAGGTGGAATCACAGAGAAAAATTTCATCTTCTTTCCGCCAAGGTTTGCGCTGGTTATTTGCTTTCTTTTTTGTTGCGCGCTGTACGGCACGGTGGGCGGCTGAGTTTCTTGCCTTTACAATTGCCTTGGCCGATTCACTCATTTTCGCCCACCTCACAGACCATTTCGGGCGGCCATTGACAACAACCCCTGTTCCAGAACACCTATCACACAAACAGTATTCAACCTCTTGGTCTTGCGCCCTGCCATCTTTACTGATAGATATGTTTTTCATAACGTCATTAACCCTCGCACCTTTTGATATCTTCCAAATATCCCAGGAAAACCCGATACACCGCACGCTCCCTTCGACTCGCTTCGCTCTCAACATCATACCGCGATATCTTCCGGGCCTCTGCGTCAAGGGCGGCCAAGGTGGTTGTGGTAAGGTCTATGTATGCTTGTAGTTTTTCCATGTATTGCTCTGTTAGTTGCTACTTATCCCCAATTTCTTGAGGCCGTTTAGCAGTTGGGCAATCTGGCCTTTAACAGAATATTGCGCTCCCAAAGTTATCATCATACCCTCATCTGCAAACACCTGTACCAGTTCTTCGGACGTCATTTTGCAACTAACAAGTAAATCAACTTGACCCAAAGGGGCGGCTATTTCTGAGGCTTCGGCAAACCCTCTTGCTCTGCAATCATCACATTTCTTGTACCAACTCTCTCTAACCTTTCCACATTCTTCACACTCTGCTATAGGTGGCATTTATTCTCTCCTGTATGCCCCTTTGGGCAAGTTATTACACCGTTCTATTGCTCTTTGTCATACTTCCTCACCATATCTATCAATAAATCTGCCTGGTCATCACTAATTGTATTCCCCATACCCACCGGATAGCCTAAATTTGATATGAGATATTGCACCATCTCCCTCAATTCGGGTGTCTCAGCAATAGAACCAGCCGGTACAGCAGATTCGCTAGACTTTTGCGGTTTAAATTTATCTCTAAAATATGCTTCAGCTTTTTCTTTTTCATAATCTTCAGGTGTCATACTCGCTCCCTCCTGACCTCAATTCGTTATGTGTTAAAAACACCATCTTTTATAGCGCCATCAATCCACAATTCAAAAATCTCGTTTGCGTCATCTTCATTGTGGTGTTTAATATCTTCTACCGCATGGGCATAACCACAGACATAAGCCTTTTTAATCAAAACCCTAACCGTATGGTCACATAACAAGTCGCTGCACTTGACCCCAATGGGCGCAGTTTCTTGGGTTGTTGCTTCCTTCTGTGTTTCCGTCATTTCAATTCGTCTCCTTTTACCCTTGGGGCAAGTGACCTTGGCGTTATATTACTCAACACCACCAAGTATTTTATCAGTCAATTCTCTGTAAGACTCTTCGCCATGGTCTCCAGAATAAAGCCACTCAATTTCCCTTGCTAACTTTCCCGCAGTCTCAATAATCTTGTGGGCTGTTCTTATTCTCTCCATCGTGTATAGAGAAAAACATTGCCCTCTAGTGTCGCCAAATTCATCTTTGGTTTCATTATCGTTAATATCAATCTCATGTTGCAACTCATCTGCAAATTGAGAGATACGGAAACAACCATAATCAAAATGTCCACCAGACATAATTCACCCCGTAACATAACCAGTCGCTCCACCAATGACCCCAAGCCCACCGGCGATTTTTAGTAATTATTTAATAATCCAACCGTAAATTATCTTTACAAGTTGGCTGCTCGGCCTGCTTGGGGCAGGTGAGCTTTAGCGTTAGCATTCACAAATAAGGAGCACGAAAATGAAAACTCTACTTACTTTAATCATCATCTTTTCCTTATCTGGTTGCGCCTATAGCATATCTGATATCAATACAGCTAATTCAGATCCAGTTTG
>Ga0233437_1006899_pt1 | contig 11314 bp, 8 predicted proteins | sample SI_122_August201_FD_182714 | JGI IMG/M metagenome (GOLD analysis project Ga0233437, IMG submission 182714) | Seawater microbial communities from Saanich Inlet, British Columbia, Canada - SI_122_August2016_200_MG | ecosystem: Environmental > Aquatic > Marine > Inlet | place: Canada: British... | reverse complement strand
TTATTCCATTCAGCAAATTCTTTTAATTTTTTATGGTAATCTGATCTCTGAATAACTCGCTCTAAACAGTCAGAAAGATTCTCTTCCACAACTTTCTGAGTGGTTGGGAATTCATCACCTATCCTAAAGAGGTTTATCTTTCTGAATTTGTAAGGATCAATATTCATATCGTCTGCAATTCTATCTACATGAGCTTCCATTGCAGCAAATGCCTGCGGTGCACCAAAACCTCTGAAAGCACCATTAGAAGGTGTGTTGCTTCTAAACATACGTCCACGAATAAAAACGTCTGGTACCGAGTATCCGCTTATTGAATGCAAGACTCCTCGAGCCAAAACAACAGGTGATAATGTTTGATATGCTCCAGCATCAATTCTGTAATCTATTCTGCAGCGTTTAATCTTTTTTGTTGTTGGGTCAGTCCATGTTTTCAGTTCCACTCTTGATGGATGACGCTTTGTTGTGATCTGAATATCATCAGTTCGCTCTAAAATGATCTTTACCGGTTTTCCGCTTTTATAAGATAATAAAGAACTGATCCCGGCAAATAAACTTGGGAAATCTTCTTTCCCGCCAAAAGCTCCACCAATACCTTGTGGAGACTCAACAATAACTTCATCAACTGCATCTCCCATCATTGCTTCTACACCATGTTTTACAAAGAACGGGCACTGTGCAGTTATTCTAATGAACATATTATTTGCTTTTTTATCATACACAGAAATTACACCTTGGGGTTCTAAGTAAGCCTGTTCTTGGTGAGGTGTATAATAAACATTATGATGATATATCCATTCTTCTTTCGGCATCTTATTTGTTGTGTGATCGATGGTTGATTCTTTACCAAAATGATTCTCTTCGTTATCTAAACATTCTTTAATTCCAGTTATTGCAGGAAGTTCTTCATATTCAATTTTTGTTTCTTTAATAAAATTGAGGAGTAATTTCCGGTTTGGATGTGCAATGCCCATGATTACCTGACCGTAATGCATAACCTCATCATCTACCATAAATGGTTGATCACAAACAGGTTCAGGTACAATATTTTCACCCGGAATATCTTTTGGTGAAACCATTGTGAATTCAGAAAGGTTATAGTTTTTTGGGAAACTTATTTTCTTTATATAACCATGATGACAAGTGGAATAGAGCAATTGTCCATGCAAAATATCATCGTAAGTATAATCATCTATAAACTTCCAGGATCCGTCTAATTTTGGTCGGGTATCAAATTTTTTAACACATTTCATAAATACCTCAAATTATTAAAGACTACAATTTTATTTCATCCAATTTTTTTATCGGTTTAGGAATATCAATAATTCCCTGAACTGAATTTAGATCTTTTAAACCACTGCCTGTAAGTAACACTACATTTTTAGATTTTTCGTCAATCAGTTCTTTTTCTGCATACTTCATGATTCCTGCAAAAGCTGTTGCTGCTGCCGGTTCAGAGAAAATACCAGTGTTTTCACTCAGTACTTTTGATGCAGAAATTATTTCATCATCACTTACTATAACCGATTCTCCAGCATATTCATCCATGAATTTCTTTGTCATCCAGTAATTTCTTGGAATATCAACAGCGATGGAATCTGCTATGGTTGTACTTGGCTTAGTAACGAATTTATCGTTATCCAGATTGCGAACGATGTTATCACTTTTTTCAGATTGAACAGCCACTATGGTTGGGATCTTTTTAATGAGGCCTAACTTTAGAAGATCTTCAAATCCTTTGAATACTCCAGAAATTATACAACCATCTCCAACTGGAACAAAAACTCGATCAGGAAGTTGCTGTCTCATTTGCTGAAATATCTCGAATGAAACTATTTTCTTACCTTCAATTGTGAATGGATTATAAGCAGTATTTCTATTATACCATCCAAATTTTTTTGTCGCTTCAATACTCAGATCAAAAGCATCATCATAACTGCCATCTACCGGAATAAGTTGAGCTCCATACATTAATATTTGAGTAAGCTTAGCTTTGGGTGCAGAAGCAGGAGCAAAGATAATTGCATTTTGCTTTTGAGAAGCACAAATTCCTGCTAGAGATGATCCAGCATTTCCAGTTGATGCTGCTACAATTGTATCTATTCCCTGCTCTTTTGCATAAGCGCAAATTAGTTCAGAAGCTCTATCTTTAAAAGAAAAGGTCGGATTTTGTGAATCATCTTTTAAGAAGATCTCATAAATACGTTTTTGTTTTTTCTTGTTAATGGGAATACTTGTAGAGCTGATCTTATAAAGAGGTGTTTTCCCAACCTTAAGCCAAGAAAGGCTACGCTCAGAATTAATTGGTAAAAGCTCCCGATATTCTTTTGCCTTAAGTTTATCGAAAAGTTTGTACCATTTTGCTAAATTCTTGATCTTACCATAATGATACAAAGTTTTTAAAATTCCTTTTGGTGGGATATCTGGAGTATTCTCTTTTTCGCAAACGGGGCAAAGGTATGTAACTTCATTTTGTTCATATTTTGCACCACAAGTGGTACATTCAAAATAATATTTATTTTTTTCCATCTATCATTCCATTCTTCATTATTTACTCTTAATTCCATTTAGAATTTTCTCTGGTGTTAGTGGAACCGAACGAATTCTTACTCCAACAGCATTGTAAATTGCATTTGCAATAGCAGCAAGTGGTGTGTCAATTCCAATTTCACCAACAGATTTTGCACCGTATGGTCCTGCTGGGTCATAACTTTCTGCAAACTCAACAGTAATTTTCTTCACATCTTTTCTATTTGGAATTTTGTATTTCATAAAATTGTTAGTTTGCATTTTTCCATCATCAGAATAAATCACATCTTCATACATTGCCATTCCAATACCTTGCAGAATACCACCTTCTACCTGAATTTTTGCTAGATTTGGGTTTATCGTAGTTCCACAATCAACAACCGCAACATAATCTAGAATATTAATTTTCCCTGTTTCAGTATCAAGCTCAATTTCTACAAAACCAGCCATAAATGGTGGCGGTGATTTTGGGCTTGTATTAGAACCCGAAGCGATAAGTTGTTTCATATCTGCACCAAATTTATAATACAATCCTTCAGAGAGTTCTTTTAATGTTATAGATTCATCGCTATCTTTAATTTTAAATGTACAGTCACTAAAAATAACATCATCTTTATGAACAACATGCAGAGCTTTTGCAGCTTCTTCAATGAGCTTTTCTCTCATATTCAATCCAGCTTTTCTGGCAGCATTTCCCGAAACAAATGTAGTGCTAGAAGCATAAGCTCCAACATCATAGGGTGTTGTATCTGTATCAGAAGAGGTTATCACAATTCTATCTACCGGAACTCCGATTGCCTCAGCTGCAATTTGGCTAAGAACGGTATCACTTCCTGTTCCCAGGTCAGTAGCACCAACAAGTAGGTTAAAAAATCCATCGTCATTTAATTTTAAAACTGCAGCACCCATATCTAAAAGTGGAATTCCTGATCCTTGCATGGCAATTGCAGTTCCTACACTGCGTATTTTATTAGCGGTAATTTGTTTTGAGGGAAATTTCTTTTTCCAGCCGATCAATTTTTTACCACGCTTTATACAGTAATCAAGCTTACAGCTTTCCATTATCTGAGCAATACCTTCGCCACCTTCTCCCATAACACTGAAAACAGGTGAAGATTCACCTTCTCCAATACAGTTTTTTAGACGTAATTCTACAGGGTCCATTTTGAGTTTTGCAGCAAGTTCGCACATTGCAGATTCAACTGCGAAATTTGCCTGAATAGCTCCATAGCCACGATAAGCGCCAGCAGAGCACTTATTTGTATAAACTACTTTTCCTTCAAAACGAAGTGCCCTTGCTTTATTATACATAGGAAGAAGTTTAGAACCTGCAACCATAAATGTTGTTAGAGAATGCTCTCCATAAGCTCCGGTATTAGAAAGAATCTGCATATCGAAAGCTTGCAAATTGCCTTCTTTATCCGCTCCTAACTGGATATCCATTCTCATTTGATGGCGGGTAAAAGTACTTTCATTAACCTCTTTTCTTGTATAGAAACATTTAGATGGTTTACCTGTTTTTAGTGTTACAATTGCTGTAAAAAGGTCATTATGAACTTGCTGTTTGGCTCCAAACCCACCACCAATTCTTGGTTTAATGACCCTAATGTCACGTAAAGGTTTTCCTAAGGCTTCACCTATTATACGACGTGTATGATATGGATTTTGAGTCGAAGAAATTATGTTTAATCTTTCCTGAACATCGATGTAAGCGGTTGATGTGTGCGGCTCCATCGCTGTTTGCTGTTGTGCATGAGTATAATATCTCTCGCTTACAACGAAGTCACATTCAGCTAATGTTTTCTCAACATCACCCACGATCATTGTATCCATGTAACTACAGGCAATATTGTTTTTTACATCAAGTCCCATTGGGAACATTGTATAAATTTCTTTTTCTGGATGAATGATAGATTTGTGACCTATTGCTTTCTCAAAATCAAGTACAGGTTCAAGAACCTCATAATCCACTTCAATTAGTTTAAGTGCATCATCAACAACTTTTTCTGTAGTTCCGGCAACTATTGCAACTTCATCACCTACATAACGAACATAATTATCTAAAATAAATTTATCTTTTGGAGATGGTTCAGGATAACCCTGGCCTGCTCTTGTAATTGGAATTCGGGGTACGTCTTTATAAGTAAGAATGCACTCGATTCCTTCTACTTTATGTGCCTTTTTTGTATCAATTGATTTAATTTTTGCAAATGCGTATGGACTTCTAAGTAACTTAACTATTAAAGCACTTTCAACTGCAAGGTCATCTGTATAAGCAGAGGCTCCTTTTAATAAACCTCTTCCATCAACTTTTGGGATTGAATGGTTAACTTCTCTAAATTTCATCATTTCACCCCCATATATTTTTTAATGCCACGGAGTTGGCCCTCATAACCACTGCATCTGCAGAGATTTCCAGCTAAGTAATGATTGATCTTCTCTACTGTTGGATTCTTCAATTCCTTTTTCATTGCATAAGTGGTAAGAACAAGAGATGGCCCACAATATCCACATTGATCAGCTCCTTCACTCACAATTAGATCAACAATTTTATCCGCTTTTTTACCTAGGCCTTCAACGGTAATGATCTTAACATTTTGTGCTCTAGCAGCTAAGAATTGACAAGAGAGAGTTGGTTTCCCTTTAATAAGAACAGAGCAAACACCACAAGTTCCTGTGTCACAACCTTTTTTAACACTTTTAAATCCAATTTTTCTAAGAATATCTAAAAGGTATTCATCACCGTCAATATTAGTGTTATAAAATTTATTATTAATATTTAATTTAAGTTTCATTATAGAACCTCCTGCAAAGCACGTTTCACAAGAATTGGTGCGATCATTTTTCTATATTTACTCTCAGCTCGCAGATCTTTACCAAACTTAATTTCATCTGCAATCATATTGGCTGCCTCATCAATCTTATTGTTATCAGAATTTATAAATTGAGCTGCTTTTACAGATAGTTTGGCAATTGTTGGACGAGTTCCAACAGCAATTTTTATGCCATTATAATTGGAAACAGCAACAGATAAGATCGCAAAATCCGCACTAGAATTGCGCATCATTTTATACGAACCTTTCCCTTTTTGTTTCTTTATAATTATTTTTTTTAAAATGTCACGCTTGATGCTCCAATTTGAGATAAAGTCACTAAAAGATACAATACCATTTTCTTCAAATTCAAGTTCGCAATCCAAAACGAGCAAAGCTGTATTGATCTCTGTAAATCCTAAACGACCAAAAATGGCTCCACCTATTGTTGCGCTATTTCTGAATTGAATCCCAATAAGATTTTCTAGAGATTTAGTTATGAGGTTTCCAAAATACTTATTAATAGTAGAGTTAGTCTCGATAGTTCTTAAACTTGTGTATGCCCCGATTTCAATATAGTCTTTAGTTTCCTTAATAAAATTGAATCCAAGATTAGAGAGATCAATTCCTGTAGAATACTTTTTATCTGATATCCTTAAGAAAGTAGTACCACCAAGAATTACTGAATTTGAATCATTTTTAAGTATTTCCAAAGCTGTTTTTAAATCTTCTGGTTGTAAAAATTTGTCAAACCTCATAAAACCTCCTTGTAGCAATGATAGCACCATCAGCATTTAAGCCGATGGTGCATTATTAATTATTTATAATTTTTTAAAAGACCAACTTCTTCATTAAATTCGTTGATCAATTTATCAAAATAAACAACTTCGTCTTCAAATATTGCTCGCCAGTATTCTTCATCCCACTGTTCAAGTATTTCCTCATATGTTTTTCCCTGTTGCTCTACCCATGTAAAATATTTAAGATTATGAACACGTTTACGATCTCTATATCCAAGTTCTTTGAAATTATCAATATCCTGTTGAACAATACAGCCTTCAAAATCAACTGCTGCATTCATTTCAGTATAGACGCCTTTCTTTTCTAATTCCTCATCCATTCTCGATTGATACATTTCCATTGAATCAGTAAAGATCGTGAAGATTACATCATCTTCTCCCATTTCAAAGTACTTTGCTGTTTTTATTGCAGAAAGTAGATTCCCGATAGATGAAATTCCTAGTAATTCTAATTTATCAAGAACATCCTTTGGAACACCTTTTCCTAATAGAAATTCTTGCCCGACTTTCTCATTAAATAATTGCATAACACGCATGCAATCTTCATCATCGATAGCAACACCTGCATCAGTGTTCATCACATTATGAACCCATGGAATATGTTTGTCACCGATACCTTCGATGCGGTGTCCACCAAATCCATTTTCCAAGATTGTAGGGCATTGAAGGGCCTCAGATGCTATTGTTCTAACTTTTGGATATTTAGTTTTGAGGTAATCACCTGCAGCAATAGTTCCAGCAGAACCAGTAGCAGAAATATATGCTGAAAGTTTTGAACCATCTTCCCTTATAAATTTTTCGAAAACTTCTTCGATAGCTGATCCTGTTACGTTATAATGCCAGATAGGATTGGCAAATTCATCAAATTGATTAAATATGACATTTTTGGGATCTTCTCGCAGTTCCCAGCATTTGTCATAGATCTCTTTCACGTTAGATTCACAACCAGGTGTTGCTATTACTTCAGAACCGATCTCTTTCAACCAGCTAAAACGTTCGGGACTCATCTCTTCAGGAAGGATAGCAGTTGGTGTTACACCAAGTAACACAGAATCAAAAGCACCACCCCGGCAATAATTCCCGGTAGAAGGCCAAACTGCAGTATCACAGGTAGGGTCGAATTCTCCGCTTACAAGTCTTGGTACTAAACAACTGAAGGCTGCACCAACTTTATGAGCTCCGGTTGGGAAGAATTTTCCTACTAATCCAACAACTCTGGCTTTTGTTCCAGTAATTTCTCTAGGAATTTCCAGAAAGTTTACATCACCAAACCCACCACCTTGTTTAGTTGGTTCATTTTTCCAGGTTATACGGAAAAGATTAAGCGGATTCACATCCCACAAACCGATATTTTTCAACTCCTCTTTAATTCCTTCAGGAATCAAATCAGGATTTTTTTGTTGCTCATAAGTAGGAATAATGATGTTCTTTTCTCGACATCTTTTTATTGTATTCTTTCTTACATCTCTATCAATTTTTTTAATTATTTTAGACATCTTATCTCCTAATTTTTGTACCAGCATCTCCAAATACTGCATCAGTAAGAAGTGCTGGAGTTGTAATTATTACTTCTTTTCCACCATTTTCAAGGAATTCAATCGCTGCCTCCATTTTAGGAAGCATTGAACCACTTTTAAAATGTCCTTCATCACAATATTGTTTTGCTTCTGAAAGAGTCATTTCCATAATCTCTTTTTGATTTTCTTCTCCAAAATTAAGACATACGCGTTCAATAGCTGTAGAAATGATTAAAAAATCTGCTTTGAGATTTTCTGCTAGAAGAGCAGATGCTCTATCTTTATCGATCACAGCCGGAACACCTCTTAAACTTCCATCTTCATTTTGAATAACGGGAATTCCACCACCACCAACAGCAATAACAAGATAATCATTTATTATGAGGCTATTAATAATGTTTTGCTCGATGATTTTTATAGGTTTTGGTGATGCAACTACCCTACGATATCCTCTATCCGCATCTTTGGCTATATCCCAACCATACTCATGTTTTTTTGATTTGGCTTCTTCTTCAGATAAAAAGGGACCAATAGGTTTTGATGGATTGCTAAAAGCGGTATCATCTTTATCTACTAATACCTGTGTTATAATAGTTGCTATTTTTCTATCTATCTTCTTTTTCTGTAATAAATTCCCGACGGCTTGTTGGATCTGATAACCAATAGCTCCTTGTGTATCTGCTCCAGCAGAAGGGAGTGGAATTTCATGAATCTCACTTTTTGCAATTTCAGACCTAAGTAAAATGAATCCAACTTGCGGACCATTCCCATGTGTTATTACCACATTGATGTCCTTCTCGATTAACTTAACGATATGTTCCGAAGTCTCAATAATACAATCATTTTGATCTTCGACAGTTTGGTGTTTTGCATCTTTTATTAAAGAATTTCCACCAATTGCAACAATGGCTAATTTAGACATTTATTTCCTACCTATATTATTTTTCTTACAAATTATTTACACTTTAAAGATAATGCAAGTTTCTTCTTTTAGGATAATCTATTGAGATTACTATTCATTATCTCAGTAAGTTTTTGCACAGGATTATTGATCTTAGAAAGGAAGATCATCGCAGTAATAACAACTGGCTTAAAACTAGCTTGAGTGTATGTGTCGTAAAGGTTGGCATCAAAGATTTCTTTTGTTACTTCACCATGATCACAGTTCAAACCAGTAACATCTGCTGGCAGTGGATGCATGTACAATGCGTTGCTTGTTAGAGCTGCTATCTCGGCAGTGTATTCCCAATCTATGTGTTGCTGGTTTTCCACAAGGCATTCTTTTTCCAATGCATCTAATCCAGCTTGATCACAAGCATGCAACAGATCACGTCGCTGCTCCATTACACCAAAAGATGCCCAAGATTTTGGGCATACAATATCTGCACCTTGGAAGGCTTCCTTCATGTCATGAGTAATTCTAAAGTTCCCACCACTTTTCTTAGCTTGCTTAGCAGCCAGTTCATTTACGTTTGGTAACAGATCATAGCCTTTTGGGTGGGCTAGTGTAATATCCATCCCCAATCTTGTCATTAACCCTATCATACCTTGTGCAACAGAAAGAGGTTTGCCATAACTAGGACTGTAAGCCCAGCTCATGGTCAGTTTTTTCCCTTTCAGATTTTCCAATCCACCGAAGTAATCTTTAATTTTACAGAGATCAGCCATAGATTGAGTAGGATGATCGATATCGGATTGCAGGTTCACCACAGTTGGTCTTTGATGCAATATACCTTTATCATATCCGAATTGAACTGCATTGGCTACTTCACGTTGGTAACGGTCACCTTCATGAATAAAAAGGTCATCTCGAATACCTATTACATCTGCCATGAAAGAGATCATGTTTGCAGTTTCTCGAACTGTTTCACCGTGAGCGATCTGAGATTTTTTTTCATCCAGGTCTTGCACGCCAAGCCCTAATGCATTACATGCTGATGCAAAACTGAAGCGGGTTCTTGTAGAGTTATCGCGAAAGATTGACACTCCCAAACCGCTATCAAAAATGCGAGTTGCAATATTACTTTTATGCATTTCTTTAATGATCTCAGCAACAAGTAAAGTCGCTTTAATATCATCCATTGATTTCTCCCATGTAAGCAGGAAATCCTTTCCGAACATTTCAGGTTTTAGTTTTTTAAGTTCTTCTATTTTCTTTTTAATTATTTCATTCATAAATTCTCCAATTTCATCTTTGTGGTTAAGGCTTCTCATTTAATTCAGCTATAAATCCAGCATAGAAAGCAGCTGCAGCACTAAGGTCAGATACTCGTGTCATTTCATTTGGTGCATGAGCCTGATCTTCATCGCCAGGTCCCATTCCAATACACTTGATTTCAGGATTTTTTCCCATTATAAAAACGCAATTTGTACTGAACGTCCATTTATCTATTTTTGGTTCATTCTCCAGTGTTTTTATATAGGAAGCTGAAGCATTCTTAAGCCAGATTGAATCTTCTTCTAATTTCCAGGTTGGGAAATATTTTTCTACTGAATATTCTTTGCCTGTGTAAGCAACAGCATCATATTGAAGAACTGTTACTTCTGCATCTTTCACTCCGGCAAGCTTGCAGCATTCTTCCAATTCTGCAACTGCTATTTCTTTTGTTTCGCCCCATGTTAAACGGCGGTCTAATTGGATTTTTGCATAATCTGCAACTGCGCATTGACTTGGTGATCCTGACTCAAAGATGCTGGTTGTAATTGTTCCTTTACCTAAGAAATCATCGTGCTTTAATCTATCATTGAGTTTTTCAACTTCATTAACGATCTTTGCCATTTTGTAGATTGCATTTACTCCACGTTCTGGTGCAGAACCATGGCAAGAAACACCTTTCACTTCGATCGTCATTTCCATTCTACCTCGATGACCACGATAGATATTCAGGCTAGTTGGTTCGGTGCTAACAACGAGTTCAGGTTTAATGCAATCTTCTATTATCATGTGTTCCCAAGCAATGCCATCACAATCTTCCTCCATTACAGTTCCAGTGAAGAGGATTGTAAATTCATGGTTAAGGTCGAGTTCTTTGATTATTTTGGCAGCGTAAACCATAGATGCCATTCCGCCAAGTTGATCTGAAGCTCCACGTCCCCAGACTTTTCCATCTTCAATACGTCCTTCATGAGGAGGAAAATCCCAATTATCTAAATTGCCTGGATATACTGTATCAATATGTGCATCAAATGCGATGAGTCGGGGGCCATTTCCAATTGTTCCAATAATGCTTCCAAGTCCATCAATTCGGACTTTATCAAATCCAACTTTTTCCATTTCCTTCTTGATAACCTGGATCATGTTTCCTTCTTTCATAGAGAAGGATGGAGTTTGGATCATTGCAGCTAGAAATTCAGCTGTTTCTTGTTCATATTTAAGAGATAATTCTCTAATTTCTTTGAATATACTCATGTTTTCTCCTATTTATTTAACCTTAAAAAGGTTTTTTTCAAAACCTCTTCTTACTTATTACTTTCAAAAGTTTTTACAAGTTTTCTAACTCTAAAAGAGTAACAATGTAAGATTCTTCGAAAGAAACTTTTTCAGAGTCTTTGTTTACAAGAAGATACATGATAATCTACGAGATTTATAGATCTGATCCGTTGCTTTTCTCCATGTTATATTTTTTATTTTCATAGTATTATAATGTTTCACCTAATT
>Ga0233437_1006898_pt1 | contig 11315 bp, 14 predicted proteins | sample SI_122_August201_FD_182714 | JGI IMG/M metagenome (GOLD analysis project Ga0233437, IMG submission 182714) | Seawater microbial communities from Saanich Inlet, British Columbia, Canada - SI_122_August2016_200_MG | ecosystem: Environmental > Aquatic > Marine > Inlet | place: Canada: British... | reverse complement strand
TCTTCCTGAATTTGATCTTGCCGGAAATGTGCGAACATATAACGATTCAATAGATATAGGAGCTTATGAATGGAACGGAGTGGGAATAGAAAATTACGAATTTGTAATTACGAATTACAGAATAAGTAATTATCCAAATCCATTTAATCCAACTACAACTATTTCATTCAGTTTAACCACAGAGATCACAGTAGATACAGAGATAATAATATATAACCTAAAAGGACAAAAAGTGAAAAACTTGCCGATCACCCTGAGCGGAGACGAAGGGGCAGGCATTTGGAATGGTACAGACAATTCAGGACAGTCTGTTTCTTCTGGGATATATTTTTATAAATTAGGGGTTGGTGATCTTCAGCAAGTGAATAAAATGATGTTATTAAAATAGGGGAAAATTATGAAAAACGAACGCAAAGGTCAAATTATCGCAGGTATAATATTAATACTTGTGGGTCTATCGATCTCAGGATTAAGATTATTCATTGGATTTAATCAGAATTTATTTATGCTGCTGCTGGGTGGATTGTTTATTGCAGCATATTTCTACAAAGATTCTTATGGTTTACTTATTCCAGGATGTCTTATTACAGGAATTGGATTAAGCAGCTTAAATTATGGTTTTTTCAGACATTCTTCACATTTTAACACATTAGGATTGGGAATCGGATTTTTCTGTATCTATATCATAGATCGCATTAATAAAGGCAAAACTCTTTGGTGGCCTTTAATACCAGGTAGCATATTAACATTGATTGGTTTATCATCCTCACCATTCAATCTGTGGCGTTTTTTCAATGTTGGATGGCCAGTAATTTTAATTGCATTAGGATTATGGATCATAGCAAAATCCACAGGTTTAGTAAAAAGTAAGAAGGAAAATAAGGATAGTTAATAAAATTACATAAGTTCAATTGATCTCGTAATGAGTAAGAATCCTTCCTGAGAACAACTTGAAGGAATCTTCAGAAAGACAGTTCATATATTTTACATTGACAGATATGGCAAATTCAAATTTCCAATATATAAAATAATATAAGAAAATAGGGAGTTTGATGAAAAAGATAGACCTTCATGTGCATACAAATTATTCAGATGGGATATATTCACCTCGCGAAGTTTTAGAATTAGCAAAGGAAAGTGATCATGGTGTGATTTCCATTACAGATCATGATAATCTGGATGGTTATCGTAATGCGATAGAAATAGCAAAAGAGATGGAAATTGATCTCATACCAGGTGTTGAGATAAGTTGTCTTCATAAAAACAGGGATGTGCATATCCTTGCTTATTATCTAGACACAGACAACGAAGAGATCAATGAACTTTTACACGTAATCTATGACAATAGGTTTCATCGTGCAAATTCGATGATCGAGAAGTTAAAAGAGCAGGGTGTTGTTCTAGATCGTGAACAGATATATGAGAGAGCAGGTGAAAATAATTATCTTGGTCGCCCTCATTTGGCATGGGCATTAATTGAGAATGGATTCTGCAGAAACAAATACGAAGCATTTGAAAAATACTTGGGTGAGCATTGTTATGCCTATGTTCCTAAAGCTTCACCAAGTGTAGAAAGAATAGTAAAAGCTATTCGTAATGCTGGCGGTGTTAGTGTTCTTGCACATCCATATACCTTAAGGAATGATGAGCATATTTATGATATCATCAAATTCGGAATTGATGGGATGGAAGTTTTTTATGCTAAATGCAATGATGAAACTGTATTGCACTATAATGAAATAGCACAAAATAATATGCTCATAAGAACTGGTGGAAGCGATTTTCATGGAGAAGGATTGGATAAAGAAATATTTAAAAACTTCTCTGCACCCGATTTTGTACTTGATGAATTAAGAAGTAAGGCTCGGGGAATGTAATGGAAGATCTTGGAGAATTTTTAGAAATAAATAAAACAAAAGGTTTACCAAGAACTTACAAATTTAATCAATTCATACGTTGGTTTACATTAATTTTTGCTTTATTGGCTATTGCATATTCAGTTTGGCTTATCTTTAATAAAGTTGATTCTGATTCGTCTAAATTTACACAATTTGTTCCTTTTGCGATAATGTTTCTTGCACTGAATTCTTTTCTAAAGAATTTATTTTCTCTTAATATAATAAAGCTAACTCAAGAGATGATATCATTTAAATATTTAGGAAAGAAAAGTGTAAATATTCCTTGGGAATCAATATTAAAGATGGAATTGAATGAAGGCAAGCGCAAAATGATTCGTTTGAAATACACAGTTGATAATGTGGAAAGGTCATTAGAGTATACACTCAGTTTTCCTAAACCTTTAGAAATTGCCAATAGCATTGCCGAGATGGCTCCCCAAATTGAGTTTGATGAATTTATGGCAGCTGTAGTTATCACAGATAAAGAGAAGAAAGATTTTATTAATAAGAATCAGAAATGAAGATCTTAAATAATTGCTTTCACTTTAAGGGAGACCTACCTTGCAGACCGCACAAAAAATATGGAGTTCATTGCAATGACTGTGATCATTTTATTCCCATAGATAAGCGCATTCTCATAATTAAATTAGGTGCTGCCGGAGATGTGATTAGAACTACACCAATTTTACATAAACTGCGTGCAGAATTTCCAAAAGCACAAATTACTTGGTTAACCGATTCACCTCTTTTTATTCCAAAAAAATATGTGAACACGATTTTAGATTGGAATGAAAAAAATGTAATATGGTTACAAAATCGTGAATTTGATCTGCTGGTAAATTTTGATAAAGATTCACATGCTCTGGCTTTGGCTGAAAATATAAAAGCTGTCCAAAAAAAAGGGTATCTTCCAGATGAATTTGGGAAGTGCCGTCCTGCAGATATGGATGCAGAACACAAATGGCAAACAGGGCTGTGGGATGATTTGTGTATGCAGAATCTTAAGAGCTATCCGAAAGAAATTTTCGAAATGTTTGGGTACGAATTCATGGGAGAGAAGTATATTCTAGATCTACCAGAATCGGATAAGAAATTTGATCTTTCAGACGGGAAGAAGATAATTGGTTTGAATACAGGTTGTGGAACTCGCTGGCTTACCAGACTTTGGGGTGATGATAACTGGATTGAAATTTCCAATAAGTTATACGATAAGGGATTTGTTCCGCTTCTATTGGGCGGGTCAATTGAGCATGAGATGAATACTAAAATTGCAGCCAACTCTAAAGCGAGCTATCTTGGTTATTTTGGAATGAAAGATTTTCTAAATCTGATGAATAAATGTGATCTTGTTGTAACTTCGGTAACAATGGCAATGCATATTGCTATCGGATATAAAAAGAAATTAGTTCTTTTAAATAATATCTTCAACAAACATGAATTTGAACTATATGGTCTTGGTACAATATTAGAACCGGCTGACAAAACCTGCCTGGGATGCTACAAGAATACATGCGAAATTGAGTGTATGAGCACGATTTCCCCAGATTTGATTTTTGAAACAATAGAACAATTGTTAGGCACATGAAAATAGGATTTTTAGGTCCAGCATATCCTCTGCGTGGCGGGATTGCACAATTTAATATGCTGCTGGCAACGGAATTTAATAAAGAACATGAAGTGAAGATTTTTTCATTTTCTAAACAATATCCCAAAATAATATTTCCCGGTAAAGATCAGATAGATCATAGCGGAGCAAAACCAGACTTAGATATTGAACCTATTGTAATTCCTTACAATCCTTTAACATGGTTTTCTGCGGTAAAAAAAATCAAACAATGGCAACCGGAAATACTTATCCTAAAATATTGGATTCCCTTTTTTGCTCCGGTTTTTGGTTGGATAATTCGCCGATTAAAAAATAATAACATCAAAGTTATTTATGTTATCGATAATATTGTTTTCCATGAGAAATGGTATTTTGCTGAAAGACTTACTAAATATGCACTTGGGAAAGCCGACATGCTAATAACGATGTCCGATTCCGTATATAATGATGCAAAAAAAATACTGCCAAAATCAATTATTGTTAAAGGTTTACATCCAATTTATAATTGTTATAATTTGCAAAAATACTCCAAAGAATCAGCCAGAGAGAAACTGAAAGTTGAGAAGAAAAAAGTAATTCTCTTCTTTGGTTATATTAAACCATATAAAGGTTTAGAGTTATTAATTAAATCATTCCCATTGATTTTAGAAGAATTATCAGATGCACATTTAGTGATAGTTGGAGAGGTTTATGGAGATGCTGCTGTCTATTTTAATTTAATAGAAAAACTTGAGCTAAAAAATAATGTAATATTCCTTAATAGATTTGCTACTAATGAAGAAGTTGAATTATATTATAAGGCTGCTGATGTTTTGGCTTTGCCTTATATAAGTGCAACCCAGAGTGGAGTTGTGCAAATTGCATATGATATGGAACTTGGTGCAGTTGCAACTCCTGTAGGTGGTTTATCAGAACTTGTGCTTAATAATAAAACCGGTATTATGGCTACTGATGTAACAGAGCGAGCTTTTGCTGATGCAATTGTTCATTATTTTGATCTAGATCAGGAAGAGTTGGTTAAGAATATCAGAGAAGAAAATATAAAGTATAGTTGGGATGCTCTGGTAAAATTAATATTGAAATGAAAAAAGCCCGAAACAAATTCGGGCTTTAATATATCTTATGTAAATTATCTATTGTCCATTCATCTTAGCATTTTTAATAGCATCGATAGGACAAACTTCTTCGCATTTGCCACAATCTACACATGCATCTGTTATTATGTACTGCTCTTCACTTTCGATGATAGCAGAAGTGGGACATACATCTACGCACACACCACATTTTACACATTCAGAAGTTATTATGAAAGCCATAATTTCTCCTTCAATTTATTTTTTATGTTCACCTATACTTCCATGATCTCAGTTTCTTTAGTTTTAGCAGCTTCGGTGACCTTACTAACCCATTTATCTGTTAGTTCTTGAATATCAATTTGCAAGTCTTTCATGTTGTCTTCGCTGATCTCACTTTTCTTTTCCATGTTTTTAGAAGTTTCATTTCCTTCACGACGAATGTTCCTGATCTCGATTTTGCCATCTTCGGCCATTTTCTTGATCTGCTTCACAATGTCCAATCTTGTCTCTTCTGTTAAAGGTTGGAATGGAAGGCGGATTACATTTCCATCGTTATCTGGTGTAACTCCAATATTTGAGGAAAGAAGAGTTTTTTCGATACTTTCAAGTATAGATTTATCCCAAGGTTGTATCACAATTAGTCTTGGTTCCGGAATAGAGATATTACAAAGTTGTTTTATAGGAGTTGGAGCTCCATAATAATCAATTTTGATATCATCTAAAGCAGAGGCATTTGCTCTACCAGTTCTTATTCTGGAATAATGCTTGAGCATAGACTCAAATGCATCTTTCATTTTCTCTGTAAGACTCTGTAATAATTCTTGCATGATAACTCCTTACTTATGAACGAATGTTCCAACTTCTTTATTCAAAATTGCTTCTTTCAAACTACCCTTTTTAGTAATGTTAAATACTTTAATGGGCATATTATTTTCACGAGCTAAAGAAAAAGCTGTCATATCCATTACATGCAATTCTCTATCAAGAACCTCACTAAATGTAATATCAGCTATAAATTTGGCATTTTTATCTTTAACTGGATCAGCGCTATAAATACCATCTACTTTTGTCCCTTTTAGAACTATATCTGCATTTAATTCGATGGCTCGGAGTATTGCTGCGGTATCTGTTGTGAAGAATGGATTTCCAATACCACCACAAAAGAAACAGATCTTTCCCTCATTAAGGGAAGTTGTTGCTCTGTTTGGAGTATAGAATTTAGCCACTTTATCAACTTGAATAGCAGAATAAATTTCTGTACGATAGTTTTTTTTCTGAAGAAGTCCACTCATTATTAAGGCATTTTGAATTGTTGCCAGCATACCTACATTATCAGCAGTATATCTATTTATATGTTTACCAACTTCAGAAACTCCTCGGAAGAAATTTCCTCCACCTATTACTATTCCAATACTATATCCAGCTTTTCTTATGGAGATGAGATCGTCGATGAGTTCCTCTACACATTGCATGTTAATACCAAAACCTTTTTCACCGGCAAGAACTTCTCCGCTTATTTTGAATATAACTTTGTGAACCTTCTCGGGTTTATATCTTCTCATCAGATCTCTCCTGCAAATTATTTAGCCTTTCATCTGCTCTGCAACTTCAGCTGCAAAATCTTCATTTCTTTTTTCTAAACCTTCACCAAGTTTAAAACGTAAAACAGAATTTATCTTTAAATCTCCAAGATAATTTTCTACAATTACTTTATCATCCTTTACAAATTTTTGCTGTAAAAGACAATTTTCTTCGAAGAATTTATTCATTTTACCAATAAGGATATTATCGATTATCTTCTCAGGTTTTCCTTGTTCGATAAGCTGAGCTTTAAGAATTGCTCTTTCTTTATCTAAAATATCCTGTGTAACTTCAGATTTATCTAAAAAATCTGGAGCCATAGCAGCAACATGCATTGCAACATCTTTTGCTTTGGTTTTATTCTCGTCTGTTACTTCACCTTTCAACTGAAGCAAAACACCGATCTTTCCACCCATATGAAGATATGTTGATACAAAATCATCTGATGTTACTTTTTCGAAACGTCGGATATTCATATTCTCACCGATCTTGGCAATGATTCCCTTAAGTGTTGTTTCGATGGTTGATCCATCAATTTCAAAAGCATTAAGTTCTTCAACAGTTTTAAGATCATTCTCAAGAACGATCTTTGTAAGCAAGTTTCCAAAAGCTTTAAATTCTTCGTTTTTTGCCACAAAGTCAGTTTCAGAATTAAATTCTACAAGTGTCGCCTTCTTTTCATCTTCAGAAATTGCATTGAATACAAGTCCTTCAGCAGCGATTCTACTTGCTTTTTTTGCAGCTTTACTGATACCTTTTTCTCTGAGGTAATTTGCAGCAGCTTCTAAATCTCCATTAGTTTCAATAAGAGCTTTTTTGCAATCCATCATACCTGCATCAGTTTTCCCTCTGAGTTCCATAACTAGTTTTGCTGAGATACTCATAATATATATTTCTCCTGATATAAATCTTTTAACTAAGCTTCTTTTTCTGTTTTCTTAGTTGCTTTCTTTGGTTTGTCTTCGGTCTTTTTTGCTTCAGCTTTTTTAGCTGCTTTTTTAACTGGCTTGGAAGCTTCTTCTTTCTTTGGCTTCTCTTTAGTCTCTTTTACTTCAGCTTTCTTAGTCACCTTTTTAGCAGGTTTCACGGTTTCTTCTTTAACTTCTTTTTTTACTGCTTTTTTGGTTTCTTCTTTTGGCTTCTTTTCAGCTTTTTTTTCTACTTCTTCTTTAGGCTTTTCTTCTTTTTTCTCTTCCGGAGCAACAATATCTGCACCTTCGAGTAATGCTTGTTTCCCTTCGATAACAGCATTTGCCATTACATCTGTTATTAACTGAATAGCTCTGATAGCATCATCATTTGCAGGAATAACATAATCAACAAGATCTGGATCTGCATTTGTGTCTACCATTGCTACAATTGGAATACCAAGTTTTTTAGCTTCTAAGAGTGCAATGTTTTCCTTAATAATATCTACGATAACTACAGCACCAGGTAGTTTGTCCATCTCTCTTATTCCACCAAGTCCAAAAAGAATCTTATCATAAGTACGTTTCATCTTTGTGGCTTCTAGTTTTGTGAAACTATTAATAGTTCCATCTTCTACTATCTGCTCATAATAATCTAATTTCTCTATGCTGCGTCGGATAGTTTTCATATTTGTAAGCATTCCACCATACCAACGGTTTGAAGCATAAAATCCACTACATTTTTTAGCAGCACCTATAACAGCTTCTTGTGCTTGTTTCTTAGTTCCAACAAAGAGTACAGTTTCACCTTTAGAAACTATATCTTTGATGAACATATAAGATTCATTGATTGCATCAAGAGTTTGTTTAAGGTCTAAAATATGGATGCCATTTCTTTTAATAAAAATGTATCTATCCATTTTTGGGTTCCACTTGTAAGTTTGATGACCGAAGTGTACTCCGCTCTCTAAGAGAGACTTCATTGTTACTACTGACATTTTTTCTCCTTTATTTACGGTTCTTTTTCTCCTATTCGGTTTCGTCTGCAATTCAATCCGGTTGTTACCAGACACCGCTTTGCATATATCCGAATAGTGTGATCAGTTTATAATATTTAAACTGATTAATTGATCAACGTTTAGAGAATTGGAATTTCTTTCTCGCTTTTGGTTGACCCGGCTTCTTTCTTTCTACCATTCGTGGGTCACGAGTAAGGAATCCATGCTTCTTTAATTCGCCTTTTAATTCTTCATCATATTTAACAAGAGCACGAGCTATACCATGACGGATCGCACCGGCTTGACCTGAAAGACCACCACCATTAACATTTACATTAATATCAACTTTATCGGAAAGTCCAACAAGGCTGAGTGGTTGTTCAACGATCATTTCAAGAATTTCACGTTGAAGATGTTTTTTCATTGTGATCTTATTTGCGATTCGTTTTCCTGTGCCAGGTGTTAAGCGAACTCTTGCAACTGATTTTTTTCTTCTTCCTACAGCATCAAAATATTGCATTTGATATCTCCCTAACTAGATAAATTGAGTAGCTTGGGAGTTTGAGCTTTATGAGGATGCTCGGTCCCAGCGTATACTTTAAGTTTGGTGAATATTTGTCTTCCCAAGATGTTCTTTGGGAGCATTCCTTTTACAGCATGTTCTATAATTCTTTCAGGATGATCCTGAATCATTCGTTTGAATGGGATAACAGTTTGTCCATCTGGATAACCACTATAACGTTTATAGGTTTTCTGTAATTCCTTATTTCCTGTAAGCCTGACTTTCTCAGCATTGATAACTACAACGTAGTCACCGGTATCGAGATGTGGACTATAATATGGCTTGTTTTTCCCTCGGAGGATTGTCGCTATTTGTGTAGCTAATCTTCCCAATACCATATCTTTTGCATCCACCAGATACCAATCCTGCTTGATCATATCTGCTTTTGGAGTTTCAGTTTTCATTCTATCTCCTTATTTTTCTATACTATTTGATGATCGGACGAACAAAATATTTTATCAGTAGTTTTGCTGTCAAGTATACTATGAAATTAATAACAATAAGCTACTTTTGTGTCATACATTACAACGCTAGATCATAGAAAAATATTGCCAAATAACTTCAAATAATAAAGTTGATAATAAAATTGAACAAAAGAGGTTTTATGAAAATTAGCGCATCCTTAATACGAGCAGTTATAATTATTATTTTACTGATAATTGTTGTTAGTGATTTTTTCTACATAAAATATTTAGAAAAAAAAATGGATAATATTACTATTCTCAGCGCCGAAGCAGACTCTATGGTTGCCGTAAAGGTATCTTCATTTAAAGAACCAGTAGTTGTTTTAACTACAGATTTTATTGATAAATTCTACCATTATAGTTCACCATTCAAAGACGGAATGACTTTTAATGAACTCATAGATGAATATGTAATGAATCGATGGGCAGATCATTATGGTTGCGGACGTGGAACACGAGAACGCAAAAGGATCCATGAAGGCATTGACCTGTTTGTGCCCGAGAATACTCCACTGTATCCCCTCACCAATTTTGGGATAGTTACGGAGGTTAGTGATAACCCTCATTATCTGGTTCAGGTAGAATATAAAAAACCGGGTGGAATTATTGACTCAATGAAAATAGAGTATGGAAAGACCATAAGAATATTGTATCCGGAAGGAATTGAAAGTATTTATACTCACCTAAATGAAGTGTTTGTAGAGCTTAACCAAACTGTTGATAGAAATACTGTTGTGGGTCTTACGGGACTTACCGGAAATATTCGTAACAGTGGGAAACCTTCCCATTTGCATTTAGAGTTACGCGATAGTGAGAATAGGTCTTTTGACCCAAGATACAGGTTAAGATTTGAGCAGAATTCTGCAGAGAATTTCATTAAGCATATTAAAATTGATGATGAATAATTCCCAAGTATCGGGATAAACAAAGGAGATTGTTATGATAAAGATAGGTTTGTATATTGTAGTGTTGATGATGTTTTTATCTGGTTGCGCTGTAATGAATACTTCGATGATGGAAACAGCGGAAACGGTAGAACCGGGGCACCCAAAATTTGGAGTTGAATATGGTTATGGTTTAGATCTAACTTCTACAATGATCATTACAAGTATCGAACCAAATGAAGAAACAGCTTTTGATGCTGCTGGTTTACTTTCTTTACCTGTTTATGGAATGAAAGCAGGTATCGGGCTTGCTGACAATATAGATATTAATGGTAAAGTTTGGGTATCTTTGGGTGGAGTTGGCTCTAAAGTATATTTAAAATATCGTTTACCATACGAGAGCGAAAAAGCAGCAATTGCAATAATGCCTGGAATGACATTTGTAACAACGGAATCTGATGATGAAGAAGATGAAAATACTATTGAACTCGCTGAGATAAATTCCTACGGATTTGAACTTCCATTTTTGGCAACGTACAGAGTGGGAAGTGCTTTAGCAGTAACCGGAATGGCAAGGTACAGTGCAGATTTTATTTCTATAGTTGAAGCTGATATTGATGAAGCATTTATGCTAAATAGATTTGGGTTTGTGGGTGGATTATCACTTGAACTTGGTCCACTGTATTTCAGACCAGAAGTTGGGGTTGAAATGGCAAGTCAGCAATATGGATCTTTTGGAATGGCTCCAATTTTTGCAATCGGAGCGGGATTCGATTTTTAACATGAATGAATATATAATTAAAAGTTGGAACGATTTACAGGAGAAACTATTCGAGAATTCTTGGAATCCCAGGATCGGTAGGTATCGTTCCAAATATGCTTTTAGAGGGCTTTCTGACAGAGAATATAAACTAGAAACAACTCTTATGCGGCTGGGTGGAGATTATTCTCAACTAGAAAATCATCTGATAAGAAACTTTAGTAAATACGCTCATCAAAATGTTGTGGAACGTGACTCTATGTGGCACTGGCTCTCTGTCGCTCAGCATCATGGACTTCCAACAAGACTAATGGATTGGACGTATTCACCATATGTTGCTATGCATTTTGCTACTGAGAATATCGAGAAATTTGATGTTGACGGTGCTATTTGGGCGGTGGATTATATTGAGGTTAATAAGAATGTTCCTAAGGTGTTAAGCAACGAGTTACAAGAAGAAGGAGCTAATGTTTTTACTAGTAAAATTCTGCTGGATCATGTGAATACTTTGAGTGATCTTACGAATCTTTCTAAGGATGATTTTACACTTTTTATTGAACCACCTTCTATTGATGACA
>Ga0233437_1006896_pt1 | contig 11319 bp, 3 predicted proteins | sample SI_122_August201_FD_182714 | JGI IMG/M metagenome (GOLD analysis project Ga0233437, IMG submission 182714) | Seawater microbial communities from Saanich Inlet, British Columbia, Canada - SI_122_August2016_200_MG | ecosystem: Environmental > Aquatic > Marine > Inlet | place: Canada: British... | reverse complement strand
TTAGTATCTGTGCTTGAGAGTTTTCGTCCCAACATATCATAACTAACAGAGGTCATGAGATTACCCCCTTGATAAACTTCTTCCAGTTCACCAACAGGACTATATTCATAGGTCAGGCTAATGTTATTGGGATCTGTTTTGGTCACGAGCCGATTTTGCGTATCATATTCTTCCACAATCGAGCGCCCTGATGACGTTGTTGTCTTTGTTAAATAACCTTGAGCATCGAGACTATAACCCACACCAATACTGTCCACAGGTGATCCCGCATCACCTGCTGGTGGTTCTACAGAAACTGTTCTTCCGAGAGCATCTTTCGTTGTTTGCACGTATGGACTTGAATAGGTTTCACTAAAAGCGCATTCGGTTGTAAAGGCCGGCTCTGTTGCATTGACCGTATACCCACCATCTTCCATGCGTGTAATCACTTTGCGATAATTACCCCGCTCTGTGTATTGGCAGGACTGCAACAAATGACCAAAGGGATCTGTGTATGTGATCTGAGATTCACTATTGCCATCATTAGTACTACTATGTCCTGTTTGCGGTTCCCAGATTTGTGTTTTAAGAACAGTCACATTTTGCCCACCAACAGACTGTTGTTCATACGTATAATCAATGGCCTTAGTCCGTTCATCTTGACCATCTGTGGCGTGCGCATATTCCTCAACCACACGACCAAAGGAATCATACACAACTCTTGTTCCTGTGCCAGCATCATTGTATTCTGCTTTAATTTTTCCAGTAAGGCGATCATAACTCCTGCCAGTATATAACTGCCCACCTGTTGGCAAATTCACAGTATCTTCAACAGGAAACATACCATCACTATCATAACCATAGGTTACTGTAACACCATCAGGTCCTATTTCTTGTTCAACATTGCCATAACCATCAAAAACACGCGTTGTTGTAGCAAACGTGGCTCCACCCGCATCTTCTTGTTGCTCCATCAGGTCCTGATTTCCTAGATTGTCATAATCATATTGAAAATAGCGATAGTCTTGACCACCATGTGAAATCGTATACGTTTCCACACGATCACGAATCATGAGATCTGAATCAAAATGTGAATCAGGATAATATGTTTTGGTTTTTGTGAGCAAAGATCCTGAATTATCAGAAAGTATTTCTGTGAGAATGTTTCCATCATCATCATAGGTGTAGGCTGTTGTAGCAACCTTAGTATTTGAATTTGCCAAATCATAAGACGTGTTTGTTTGGCTTGTTAAGGTCACCCGATCAATGCCTAACGTGGCATCTAAAACAACAGAATCCCACTCAAGTGTTTTTCTCGTCAAAAACTTATTCCCTGCTTCTTTCAAATAATAATAGCTCCGTCCAGATAAGGAAAATTCTGTGTAACCTGTAGAATCAAAGTAACTCGCATAAGAACCTTGCAACACATCCACATCACCTTCTGCCTGATGAAAACGAGTGGTTTCTATAATGGTATCCCATGTCTCTGAAGGAAATGGCGCAATTGTTTTTTCTACTGTTTGAAACCCATTAAAGGCAGACTGATAATAGTTTGTGAGTGTGTGATCATCAATATCAGCCGAGGCCTTGACGGCTTTGTTCACATACAAATTTCCGCCCCAGAAATCATAGGTTGTGTAACGCATATCAGGATGACGCGCACTTTCAACAGTGCCATCATCACCACTAATCGTGTAATCTTTTACAAATATTTTATGAACCGTATAAATGTTATAAGGTAAGTAACGATGATTTGGAATTGCCGCATCATTTCTTTTTGTTTTTGTAGACGGCATGTACTCAATTTCAATCTCATGTCCACGACCATCATTAACACTTCTTAAGGCTCCTATTGGTTGATTAACTTTATCATCATCCCAAACACCATGTGTGTCCGTCATTTCCAAGGGGTGCACACGCAAAGGATATACTTTATAAACTTTATTATCTTCAGTAAGCGTGCGTTCATCTAAAGAAACACGATCAGGAAATCCATCACCTGTGAGGTCAATGAAGAACGTGTGGTAATCTGAGTTCACAAGTGGTTGTGAGTCTCGCGTTGTGATATAACCTTGTGCGGCAAACTGTCCGGTTGCATCTTGGACAGGATCAACTATCTCTAATGATTTTGTGAGATAACTATAGTCTTGATAATCATAAAGGCCCTTATAAAAATATACAGTGAATTCACCATTATCACGATCACCCACAACGCGATCCAACATGCCATCGCCATTCATATCAATCCAATCCAGCCATGCTGTTTTAGCTCCTTGCCACGCTGTATCTTCGGTCACAAAATCATCTAAAAGTGCTGTGTTATTCACGCCATCATTGTTCACACGTGATCCCAAAATATCCGGAATATTCCACTGGGTCCCATACTTATTAAATTCAACGTGAAAACCACCGCCAAGAAAAATGCTTTCACCTTCATCCTCAAAATCTCCATCTTCGTTTAAATCATCAATATGCTCATAACACTGCATCTTCCATGTTCGATCAGGAAGGCCATCACCATTCACATCACGAATTTCACTAACAACCTGTTCACCATCTGTAGTTGTAATATTAGTTAATCTATTATTATCCTCACCGTATAAAAGGATTGGATCATACCAATCATAAGAGTCTGGCAACCACCCAGCGCCATAATTGTAGAAGATATGAAAATTATCACTCACATCACTACCTTCCACGCGATCCACAAGCCCATCGCCATTCATGTCCAGAAAACCCAATTTTTTAATTTTTGCACCAGTAGCATGCCCCACAAAAGGATCACGCCACTGTGTGATCGTTGTTGAAAAGCCTTTACCGGTATTATAAGCCACTTTGAAAAATGCATGATTTACATCGCCATCGCTTTCCATAAAAACACGATCTGGCAAAAAATCACCATTCACATCCATGAGATAAGAATGTTGATAACCAACATTATCAAATGCCGTTAATTTACCGCAGTAACTACTATCCCAATCACAAATATCACTATACAAAGGATCAACCCATTCAGAAGCACTGCCACGATCTTGAAAGCCATTCCCATCGTTAAAGTAAACATAGATCGTATTATTATTTTGGTAACTCACAACATGATCCAAAAGACCATCGCCATTCATATCCAAAAATTGAGCATAGTCTCCAATTTCACCAGGATTGTAATCAGAACTTGGTGACGTATGTGATGCTTGAAATATTAAAGGTGTCGAATCAAAGCCATATTCAGATTCATCAATGTCATAATAATCAAGCGTAATGGGTGGAAGATATTCAGAATCAGTCGCTCCATATTGTTTTATCTGAGATAAGTATTGCACATAGTTATAATTAGATGTTTCATAATTAAACTCATACTTTTGGAGGCGCCCTGAGTCTTCAATTGTTATTTCTTCAAGTCGTGTGGCAATTTGATCAGGATCTGTATGGTATTGTTTGTGCACAGGATAATGAGTATACGTATCTGCGCTAATGTTTTCATAGTCAAAATCAATACTCACATCTTGATAATTAATTTCTCTGGGAAATTTATCAGAGTTGTAACTCACTGACATGGTATTCCCATTAGTGTCTTCCACATAATCAAGATTCCACTTGCTCACATATTGTGTTTCAGCACCTAAATCATCTTCAACGGTATAATGCACAAGCGAGTTAGTGTCTGTCCCAAACGCATAGCGATAACCCTTTTTATCAATTACAATCCAACCCAAATCATTACGACCGTTACTATAACTACCGTTTGTGGTCTCATACATGTGCAAATAAACATTAAAGGCAGATTCGATTTGAGCCTGATAAAGATCCACAACAACACCGGAACCAACACTAAGACCATAATCAGATGCACTGACATTGCCATCAACCAAAACAAGTGATTCTGATTGCCCGGCAAAACGTACTTCATAACTAGTACCCTCTTCAAAATCGACAATACCGTTTGTTTCTGGTTTTCGCTGAATAGAACCTAATTCTAAATCCCACCCATAACCCATAATGCTATTGGGATTTTTACGTTGTGAATTATAATTAAGAATTAAATTAGGCTGCACACCACCTGTGGCTGGCGGAACAGGAAGCTTAACACTATAGGTTGCTGCCCCACTAAAAAGATCTGCTTGCACACTCTGACCAGACGCACTCGACCCTCCTGAACCTGTATGGAGAAATGACGGGGCATTACCCGTTCCAGCAGAAACTGTTGCTGCTTGTACATTTGCCAGAGGAGATAGCACGAGCATGCTTGTCAAAAGCATAGTGATCAAAATGTTGCATTTCTTCATTCTGCACTCCTAAATGTTCCTGTTCTCGTTGTCGTTGTTGTATTATTGTTGAATGGTTGCAACACACCTTCTTTGAGCCCTGGTCCTTGGGTTCCTTTTTGAAAATCACCTTTATTGAAATCTCCTTTTTGAAAAGGATTGTCCTTGAAAGGTCGGCCATTGTTGTTATTGTTGCTCTCGCAAAACCAATCACCTTGCCCAACATTTTTTATGTGTGGACAGGTATCTACATGATCAGCATAGCCATCATCATCAGAGTCAGTGAGCAAGGGGTTGGTTTCACCAAGGTAGGCTTCCCACTTGCCATTACCATTTAAATCTTCTTCCCCATCTTCCAAACCATCAGCATCAGTGTCTGCTAAAAGTGGGTTAGTATCATTGGCTTCGAGGAAGCTCCCATCACCATGCGTTTCAAAATAATCGCTCACACCATCTTCATCTGAATCTAGTTTGTACGCGCAAGTTTCATCATCATCCCAAACACCATTATGATTCTTATCTTCCACACCATCAGGCAAGCCATCGCCATCACTATCTGCAGAATCTGGTGAGGTTCCCTCTGAATCTTCTGTGCCATCACCCAGTTCATACACATCTAAAATCCCATCCATATCAATATCTTCACCAACCTCTACATTCACGCTGTATTCAGAAGTATTGCCAGAAGCATCAAATGACAGAGCTGTCACCATACTGCCATCTGCAAAAGAATGTGTGTTTGGCAAAACAGAAAAGGCATCATTCACTGGTGTGAAATCACCAACAAAATCTGATCCACCACCATAGAATAAATTATCGTCGATATCATCTAGTGATAAAGTATAAAGCTCAACGCGCGTGGCATCAGGAGCCACACCCCAACTGAAATAACGAGACTCACCACCCTCTGAGTTTACAAGTTCAAAAACCTGAAAATGAGCAATTGTATTCAAAGATGTATTCGCGCCAACATCCTCATCAAGCCAATCGTTGACCGTCACACCATCGCCACCTAAATCAATGTCTAAACCTGTGCCATAGTTGCTGCTAATACTATTATGGGTGATGGTAATATTTTCCGAACTCTCACCCAAAACCCACACGCCACCATTCGCATTATTTTGAATATTGTTTTTATCAGAATAATAATTGTCACCACCAATAGTAACATTGCTCGATTCATCAGCCACAACAATACCCACGCCATAACCTTCATACGTTCCAGGGCAAAAAGTAGCATCATAAAGATCAAAATCAGAAAGACAACGGCCACTACTCACCACATCATTGTGACGCACAACTGAATCACTACTTCTGAGCCAAATGCCATCAGTTCCCGCATCTGTAATGGTGTTATCTTGGATCGTAACATTATTGGCATCAACATAAATGGCATTTTGATTATTGGGTCCAAAATCATTGTTTTGAACAATATTACCAGAACCATCCACACCAGAATAAGTTTCACTAAAAGCATCACTCACCACAACACCATAAAGGTTTGTGTCGACATCTCCGGTATAGGTCATGCCAAAGCGATTAAGCTCTACAGTGTTATTGCGACCAAAGAGACACACACCAGCCCCGCTATTATTGCCTACAAAGCTAAATTTAGAAATATGGTTGTTGTCTGTGTAAACATGCAATGTACAATCATCACCAGCCACACCGCCACCACCATTAACTTGCGTCCCATCGAGAACAACATCAACATCATCTGAACCTTCAAAAGTGATGGTGCCAAGACAGTCTTCCAAAATAACAAGCGGGCCCAAAAGTTCCACTCGTGTTTCAGGCGAATCAATGATGGCAAAAGAAATTGTATCATTACCCGCAGTATCACAAGCATCCTGTAATATTTTTCGCAAAGTCCCATTGCTCATATCATCAGCCGTGTTTGTAACAATGCGATCAGAAGCCAAAGTGGCTAAAGGCACTAAAAGTTGAATAACAAATAATATGATAAATACTTTTTTCATTTTCATGAAAACCTCCAAAATTTAGAAAGAAACGCGCACACCACCATTAATACCAACCGCATGCGTTTGATAAACAATGCCATCACTTTTTCCTTGTTCAAAAGTGTAATTAACACCCCCATAGACACTCAATCCTTCTATAGGCAGATTCCACTGCACACCAGCACCACCATTGGCTTGAAACACACTTGAAAAAGCAGGATCTGCCACATACCCATTTCCAAAATTGCTGGTAAGCGAACCCAAACCCAAGCCAGCGCCTGCGCGCACATAGACAAAATCTTTAATCAATAGTTGATAACCACCAGTCAGTGATGCTTGCGTTCTTTGGGAACCTAATAAATCAGCATTGCCACGCATGAAATCAAGATGAAGGCGTGCATAAGGTCCAGACCCACGGATGCCACGTGGCATGTAGGGAGCATTATCCTTGTACAAATATGTGAGACCAAAACCGTTTGAGGAAGAATCGTTGGGATCCGCTCCCTCTTCTGAATAAACATCTTTGAGCCAAAACATGGGCGCGACAGTATTTTCTAAGGAAAAAGCATGCTGCCCTAATCTTGTGCGCGCAACGGATTCCACAGGAGCCTTTTCTTCTGGAGCGGGTTCTGCTTGTTGCTCTACGATTTGATTTGTTTGTATTGTATTATCACTCATAGCATTCTCCTTGCTGTTAATAAGCACTTCCAAATATCTCGACTGTTTGCGTGCCACATAAAAATGATTTAATGGTTAACATCCCGTCATAATCACCAACAGTGTGGTGAGGAAAAATAATGGGCACATCTAAGGACTTGCCCGCATCAAGAACGTAGCTTCTCAATCCTGGTGCCACACCTGTGACATCTGTAGACAATGTAAATGAAAGCCCACCATCCACTGTTCCATTCATTTGCCATTCTTCACTGGGTTCATTTGAAATGGTCATATATTGCAGTGGAATATCTTGATCAGTCGCAGACACAGAACCAAAATCAACAATGTCGGTAACAGCAAAATTACAGTTAGGAACATTAAATCCCTGCCCTCTTAAGGGAATGGGTTCAATTTCCTCAGACGCATTGCTCACCACAATTTCTAGCTCAGCTGTGACTTCTCCTTGTGTTGTAGGGATAAACGTTACAGGAATCCGAATGATGTTTTCAGGCGTGATAGAACTCAACAGTTCAGGTGCCTCACCCACAAAGAAAGAACCTGTTTCATCATTAATAATACGAATCTCTTCAATACGCGCCACATCATCGCCTACATTAGAAAACTCAATGAATGTCTGTTGGTTGGGTTGATGACCAAATGGATCGCCCATACCAAAATCAACTTCAGGTGTTAGAAGAAGAAGATCTGAAAACAAAGCTTCATTGGGATTACTTTCTTCATCAACTTCTTGACCATCATTAATCCCATCACCATCAGAATCAGGGTTGTTGGGATCAGTGCCTAATTCATACTCTTCAATTTCTGTTAGTCCATCCCCATCCACATCATCTGTGGTAGCATCAACAACTGTCACTGTAATGCCACATTGTTCAGCCCAATTTGAAGCCGCTGCCCCATAAAGAGCACGCATGCGCACACAATAGGTTTGGTCTTTTTGAAGAAAGTGCACACCATTGCGATAGGGAAGATTAATGTGAGCACCACCTGTGTAGGGAATAAGTTCAGAATTATAAACATCCCATGAGAGCATGGGATCCCCGTTATCTTCTCTGACTTGAATTTCGTAATAGGTGAGATTTGGGTCTTCGATCTGGGTTGTTTCGATACGAATGCCGTGGTGTGCTGGTCCTTCTAGAGATGTGGACTCTGCTAAATTAATGCTCACATCAGCATAACCAAAGACATCGCTAATAAGGCTAACAAAAATAAAGCTGACTAAGAGTAAACCAAAAGTTATTTTTTTCATTATTTGCATAAAAAATCCTTCACTAAAATTGTCCTTACACCCCCTTCTTATTCACATTCCGTGCCAATTTTTTTCGTTATTTTTATTCAATCATAACAGCAGGTTACGTTTTTCGACCTCAAATAAACTGTAAACCCTGTTCGAGAAACTTAACAGATGTGTTTTAGAATTTGGACAGGTAACTAATCAGAATAAACACCAAGATCGAGAACGTAGCCTTCATGATCACAGGTGTCTTCTAGTGGTAGGGCCATAGAATAGGCAGGGCCATAGAGATCTACATTGAAATCTCTTTCATCAATAGATGAAACGACGAGAGGATTCGAACCTGTGTAAAACACATGATTAAAATCTAATGTACTGGGTCCCGCATAGGGGGCCTCATACAAACTAATGGCATGGTTATGAAAAGCAAAAGGAGAGACCTCTATATCGGGATCATAAGGATAGTAAGCATTGTTTCCCCGAGGAAATGTATCAATGTTTCTCACATCAAAACTTAAATTCTCATCGTTGAATTCTAATATACCCGCTAATTCTGAAGATTCATTAACAGTATCTCGATATAATGAATAGCGCAGCCTCTCTCTTAATCCAATATCCGTCTGAAGTGCTTGCGTGACTAAAAAGGCTTTTAACCGAAGATAAGGAGGCAGAGTTGCTTGATCTCGAATTTCATAAGTCCCACTAAAGTGACTTTCTAGGTTGATTTTTTCAGATGGCCTCTCTGATATAATTTTTAAAAGCATACTATCATTGCCGTTAATAAATGATTCATATATTTCCCGAACACTTTCATTTCTTTGAATCATTGAGTACATGGCCATGAGATCAAAGTAAGCACCACTTGTTGTGATGGGTACTCCCTGAGGATAATTCTCAGAAATAAATTCATCAAATTTCTTCCAGTGTGATTCTAAAGGATTGCGATACATAGAATAAAGGACACTAGGTCTTATCCCTAACCTGCTTTCTTGACGATCAAGTTTTGTATCTAGCTTTTCACAATTATTAATAAACCTTTTCTTTCTGAGCTCTTTCATCAGACCTTTTCTTGGTTCATGATATAAGCGAACATAATAAATCAGATCACGAGGTTGAGTTGAAGCCATTCGATATTGCCTGTCCACTGCCATTTTAACACCTTCAATAAATTGATCAAAATCATCACTAAGAAGAACATGGCGATCTGCTTCATTATGAGCATAATGAAGGACATCATTAAATGTAATTACACTTTTTTCACTTTTATACTGTTTAAGTTTCTCATAAATTTCTCTAATATTGATATTCTCAGGCAAATAAAAGGCATCAATAAGCAAAAACAACTTTTGTTGATTATAGAAAGCTAATCGCTCTTCTCCATTGGAATAACCACGATGGCTAGTTGGAAATGAGTTGGTTTCTTCATCGAGAACATCTTTTAAAGCAATGATATTCTCTCTAACAAGATTCCACGTATCATTATTGACAATCGCCTGTATTAAAGATTCATCATCCTGCACATAAGCAATCGATGGAATATAACGAATAAAATCCATAGAGTTCTCAAAAAAATCAATACTCACAAGTCTGCTAAGCACTTCTATGCCATTTTCATTAACAAGAGGAATATTATGCAAAACCTCACATATTTCTAATGGGTCTAGCTCATTCAGATCACCATCTAGTGATTTTATTAAACCGATAGCTCTTTCAACACACTCCAGATTAATGGGAGGCACATTGCCCTCATTTATCTTGCTCACTTGCAACACAAGACTAATTAGCTCACCAGGATCTAAAGTAAAAATACCATTAAAGACCTCAATATAGGCTCGATAATCATCATCGAGCCAAAATGTTTTTGACTTGTAAAAGGCGTCAATAGACAAAGCATCCAATTGATGGCAAACTACCACAGTTCTTGGCATCCCATACTCACTAAGTTCCCTGCGTCTTGTCTCTAACAAATACTCAGGATAGACTTTTGATAAATCTCTCATGAACTGTTTTTTTTCATCATCATCAAATACGGTATTTAAATAATTTTGAATGGGAAAATTGCGCATCCTTAACTGAGGATAATACTCACAATAATCATCAAGAACTTTTACACGTTCAGAATGCTTCAATTCAGAAAGTTGGTCATAGTTCATTATTATATCAAGAATAAAGTCATACGCCCCCATTTCAAAGACTTTCTTAATCAACCCATACCCTTCTTCTGAGGATATTATGTCTATAAAAACTAAATAGGAAGCTATTGTGTCATCGAGATTCAAGTTAAACGTATCCAAAGGCAAACTCTTCACACGCTCTAGCATGGTATTCGAGTGATATTTTGTTAGCACTTCTTCAAGAGCCAAGAATTCAGCTTCATTATCTAATGCCCATATTCCGCCAGGGAAATAGGCGAGGACTAATGGTTGGGGCTTTCCTGAGTGAAAAATAGAAGCAATCCCTTGTAAAAAAAGAGGTAAATTATAAACTGGCCTATCTGTTGGTATGTGGTTTAATAGGTTTTCCTTGTTTTCATTCAGAATGAGCCAATCACTCTCATCTAAGTTTTCCAGACCTCTCAAGTCTTTGATTAATTGGTCTAGTGAAATCTGTTTTTTTCCTGTGCCATTATCATATGTTGGGATGAGTTCATTTACTCTTTTATACGTATTTGAGAATTGAACAAGGTCACTCCCTGCTAAATATAATTTATACAAAGAACTATCATCCTCATGATTACTACTCAGAAACAGAAAAGCCTCTTTCTCTTCTTGCTTGAGAACACTTATTTCTTTATATTCTTCCTGTTTTAGTTCGAATTCTAATGATAAAACACTATCGTGCTTAGGAAAAGATCGAATCAGCTTTGAATAGTCTTCTAATATAGCAAGTATCTCTTCACTTGTGCTAAAGTCCAAACCAGCACTTTCAATCAAAGCACCAATTGTTATTTTCTCAACTCCATATGATTCATGCCATGTTTTTAACTGAACGTCATGATCACCTGCCAACACATTTTGAAATACTATACTTTCCTCATGTGCGTACATGCCGTATACATCATAAAACAATGAACCTTCAGTGTACTGATTCCCAACAGCATTTACATCTGTTATTATTTGTAAACCTGTTCGTTTTTCCAAATCATCACAGGCAATATTAAAGCTATTAAACCACTCGCTATAGGAGCTATTTGGGGCAAACAATTTCA
>Ga0233437_1006895_pt1 | contig 11321 bp, 9 predicted proteins | sample SI_122_August201_FD_182714 | JGI IMG/M metagenome (GOLD analysis project Ga0233437, IMG submission 182714) | Seawater microbial communities from Saanich Inlet, British Columbia, Canada - SI_122_August2016_200_MG | ecosystem: Environmental > Aquatic > Marine > Inlet | place: Canada: British... | reverse complement strand
TAAGAACTCGCCGATTTTCCCGCTACAAAACCAGTACTCCACGCAATTTGCAAATTAAACCCACCCGTATAAGCATCTACATCAATAATTTCACCGGCAAAAAATAGATTTTTTTCTATTTTTGATTCCATTGTTTTGGGGTTAATTTCTTTCACATCTACCCCACCCGAAGTGATGATTGCCTCTTTTATTGAACGTAATTTTGACAATTTAATTTCAAGATTTTTGAAAAGATACAACAAGCGTTTTCTTTCTGTTTTAGAAATTTGATTAACTTGTTTTTTTGCGGAAATTTCGGTAAATTTAATAAAAATTGGAATCATTTTTTTGGGTAAAAATAATTTCAAAACAGTTTCAAATTGTTTTTTGGGATTTTCGGCAAAATCACGTTGAATACGAATATCCAATTTTTCTTCCGTTAATGCAGGTTTTAGGTCAATAATTAATTTATGATTTTCTATTCTACGAAGATGCGAACTCGCCGAAAGAATAAGCGGTCCAGAAACACCAAAATGAGTAAAAAGCATTTCGCCAAAATCATCATAAACCATTTTATTATTTGCATCATAAATTTTTATAGATGCATTTTTTAGTGATAATCCCTGCAATTCTGTCACCCATTTTTCTGTTGTTTCGATGGGTACAAGAGACGGCTTAAATTTGTTAATCTTATGCCCAAATTTTCGGGAAAATTTATATCCATCACCAGTTGAACCAGTGCCCGGATATGATTTTCCACCCGTTGCAATGATTAATTTTTCAGCTCGTAACACTTCACCATTTGCCAATTTTACCGCAAATATTTTGCCAACTTTCAAAATATCTTTTGCCGTTTGGTGAATAATTGTTACATCTATTTTTTTTAACTTAGCTGCCAATATTTTCACCACATCAGCCGCATTATCCGAAACAGGAAAAACACGATTACCACGCTCAATTTTGGTTTCCAATCCATTCCGATTAAAAAAATCGACCACATCAAAACTATTGAATTGGAAAAGTGAATTGTAAAGAAATCTAGAATTGGTGGGCGTGTTGGCAATCACTTCTTTCGGTCCGCAAAAATTTGTAATATTGCACCGACCTTTCCCACTAATGAGAATTTTCTTGCCCAAAATTTCATTTTTCTCCAAAATGGTAACTTTCGCACCATTTTGCCCCGCTACAATTGCCGCCATCATGCCGGCTGCACCACCACCAATTATCGCAATCATTATTTTTTGAAAAATATGACAAACATCGGTTTTGCTAAAAAAACAAAAATCCCTGTCAATAACCACCACAAATTAATCTGCAATATTTCAGGGAAATATTTGGCTAAAATAATGCCTGCCAAAACTCCTACAAATTGTAATAACTTCACATCCATTAGTGAAAATAATTTCACTTTTTTATTAAAATAATTTAACATTTTTCCTCCGAGATTTTCTTTTCCTTTAGGCATTATTTTTGGCAAGAACTATTTTTATTAGTAATATCATTTGACCTAAAATCTAAAAATTCAACTTTGACTCGCATAAAAACTAGGAGACTTAAATGAAAAAAATATTTATGGTTTTGATGACTTTCCCAATATTAATTATGGCATTAAATGTGGAAATTGAACAACCACAAATTTCTGCAAATCAGTTTACAAATAACCTTCCCAAAATGATGAACATTGGAGAACCGGCAATACCATTTGTCCCCATCAAAATCTTATTACCGATGGGCGAAAAATTAGCTGAAATCTCTGTCAACTTCAGTCATGAAAAAACTTTAAATGGTTCGCATTACATCGATTTTACACGCCAACCACAACCATTTTCACAAAAAACTTTTGATGCAACAGTACCAAATAACAAAATTTATGAAAGTGAAAAAATATTTCCAAACAGCGATTATAAAATTTTGGGAACGCAAACTTTCAAAGGTTACAATCTGCTTTTGATAAATTTATATCCTTACAAATATTCACCCAAAAATAATGAAATCATTTGGTTCGAAAATGCTCAAATTTCATTTTCAACAACACCAAATTCAGATTTAAAAAACAGACAAAATGAAATGTTAATTTCCGATGAAGAGACAAAATTAAAAGTCAAAAATATCGTTATAAACAGAGAAAACATCAAAAGTTATCAAAAAGAATATTTCTCTAAAAATCGTAGTTTAGTTGATGCTGAAAACCCATTCGAAATGATTATTATCACAAATTCAGAATGCGAGCCGTATTTTACAGATTTCATTAATTGGAAAGCAGCGCACAATACTTCTGCAACTACTTTTTTAACCGCAGATATTTACGCAGAATACGAAGGCATTAATGATCAAGAAAAAATCAAAAATTTCATTAGAGATGCGTTCATCACATTTTCCGACACCGAAACGCCACTTGAATATGTAATTTTGGGCGGTGATGATGAAATCGTTCCTATTCGCACAATCTGGATAGATACTGGCTTCGGCTATTTCGACAGCAATATGCCATCCGATTTATTTTACGGCTGTCTCGACGATAATTGGGACGATAATGGCAATGGTATTTATGCTGAATTAGAAGATAATCCTGACATCATTCCAGATGTTACAATAGGTCGTTTTCCTGCTGAAACGGAAACCGAATTTGCTAACATTTTCAATAAAACTTACGATTACATCGAAACAACAAATGTGAGTAACGACATTGCCTACACAATTGGTGAAAATTTGAATTGGAACCCCGTAACTTGGGGTGGCGACTACAACGATGCACTGTTGGAAGAAGTACCAACATTGGGGTTCGATTACCATCTTTTCAAACTTTATGACCGCGAAGGAACATACAGTCCACAAAATGTGAAAAGCGCAATAAATAACGGATTGAGCATCATTAATCATATGGGACATTCTAATGAATCGGTTGTTTTTGGACAAAATATGGGCTCGGTAAATAGTTATACAAATACAGAATTTGGATTTGCTTACACACAAGGTTGCTACCCCGCTGCCTTTGATGAAATGACGAGCCAGCAAGGCGAAAGTATTGCTGAAAATTTGGTGAAGGGCGAACGCGGTTTGTATGCATTTGTTGGCAACACGCGTTACGGTTGGTACAGTCCAGGTAGCACTGACGGTCCCTCCCAACCTTACGATGTAGAATTTTTTAAAGCAATTTTTGAAAATGATATGCGTCAGCTTGGAAAAGCACTTGACGAGTCAAGAGTTGTTTTGGCAAATACAGCATTAGAGTATGGATGTAATCGTTGGGTACATATGGAATTAGTTCTTTTCGGTGACCCGTCAGTTGGTGTGAAATATCCAATTGGTTCCTTCCCATTTATCCAGCCATATTTAGTGGAATTTGATGACTCGCAAACCGGTGATGGTGATGAAACACCAAATCCAGGAGAAAACATTGAAATCAATGTAGTTTTGGAAAATTTGCCAAATTGGGCTGATGCAACGGATGTCTCTGCAACTATCAATTTTTATGATGAAACAATTCAAATTCTAACCGAAGAAGTATTTTTTGGTAATATTCAAAGTGGCACCTTGGCCACATCTTCCCCGTTCCTCATCTCAATTCCACAAGATTGCAATTACGATTCTTACAAATATTCCGTCACCATTACAGCCCCAGTTACCGAAAATTCCTATTTTGAACGCTCTTTCGATTTTGACTTAAAAGTTTCCCTTTTCCAACAAAACTGGCCTTGGACAAATTCGGCATCTGTTTTTAGCAACCCAATTATCACCAATTTCGATAGTGATAACGATCTTGATATTCTCATTGTAGATGCAAACTCGAATATAAATTTATTGGACATTAACGCAAATCAGCAAACTGGGTTTCCGCTAAACGGCGATGCTGGCATCTGGCGAAGTACTGCATTTGGCGACATTGATGACGATGGAAATGCAGAAATTATCATCGCAAATCGTAATGGCGAAATCATCGCACTTGATAATTCTGGAAACGAAATATTCAATAACGCTGAGTGTTGTGAACAGCTTCTCACACCGATTATCAGTGATGTTGACGGCGATGAAAATGCTGACATTATCAGTTTTGGAATGAACGGAATGTTGAATGTTTTGGATAATTCTGGCAATATGTTGGCAAATTTTCCAGTTGATTTTGAGCAAATTTCTCTGAACGAAATGGCTTCCGCTGACCTCGACGAAGATGGTAAAAACGAAATTTTGATTGCATTTAACAATGGTAATCTGCACGCAATAAATTATTTGGGCGAAAACATAGACGGTTTTCCAGTCGAATTTTCTGCCTCACTTTGCTCGGCACCGATTATTTTGGATAATTTTAAAATTGCGGTTGGAACTTCCGACAATAAAATTCATCTCATCGATAATACGGGAAATATTTTATTCACAAAGAATTTAAGTGGAAGAGTTGTAAAATCTGCGATCGCAACTGATTTCGATAACGATGAAATTTTGGAAATCGCTTTCGCAACCACCAACGGTGAACTTCATATTATCGACCAAAATGGGGAATATTTGAACGGTTGGCCAATTGACATCAATTCATCAATTCCAAATGCACCTCTCACCGCCGACATAAATAATGATGATTTACCAGATTTACTCTGTTTCAATTCAGCAAGCGATTTCTTTGCTTTCAAAGCAAACGGTGAAGAGTTTGATTTCGCACCTGTGCCAGTTAATTTAATCGGGAACACACCACCAACAGTTGATGATATCGACAATGACGGTGATTTTGACATCATTGCAGGTACGACAACTGGTGCAATCATCATTGATTGTAAATTGCCAAAAGGCGTAAAAATTCCGTGGAATACATACCGTGGAAATTATTGCAGAACAGGATTTTATGGTGACAATAAAATTTCCACAAATGTAGATAATGATGAACTAGAAATTGCGAATTTCAAATTAACAAATTACCCAAACCCATTCAGCAATACGACCACTATTTCATTCTCACTAAACACCGAAAACACAAAAAACGCTAAAATTGAAATTTATAACATCAAAGGTCAAAAAGTGAAAACTTTTTCTAATCTCCAAACCAGTCAATCTGCAATCTGGAATGCAAACAAATTTGCATCTGGTATCTATTTTTACCGTTTAATCGCAGATGACAAAATCATCAACACCAAAAAATGCCTGCTGATAAAATAGGAGCTTCAAAGTGAAAGGAAAAGTAAAGTGGTTCAACGATAAAAAAGGCTTCGGCTTTGTCCTCTTAGAAGGTAAAGAATATTTTGTACATTGGCTGTCAATCGTAACAGCTTCCGACCGCGAAGAAAAAACACTTTCTGCAGGGGAAGCTGTCGAATTCGATTTGTTGAAAACCGATAAAGGAGTTCAGGCAATTAATGTCATTCGTCTAAAGCTCTAGTTTGTTCTTCGTTCCGTCCAAGTTATTTTGAAACTTTCGTTTGGTTTGAGTGTTTTTTCAAATTCAATCTTATGTGCATCTATTTTACGATAAGAGATATTTTCATTAAAAATCTGCCACTCACCGTATAATTGGTGCGTTACTAAAATTGTTTTGCTCTCTTCACTACGATTTTTTAGTTCAACAAGCATCTCTTTTTCGCTAACTTTTTTAGAAATTCCTCGCGTACTTAAAACTTTTGTTTCGCCAACTAAATCAAAAGCATAACCGGTAGTTAATTTTACTTTCTCATCTTTGGGAGTGTGATTAATTCTGTCTTCACCGATAAATTCCAAGTTATTATCAGCATCATCTTGACGGTATATTTTCACAACTCCTTTGGGAAGAGCTTTACCAAACCCAGCTTTTTCACTGTTTATAAACACAATTTTACTCTCAACTTTATTTGAATTTGTGTGATAAACATATTTTGCTTTTGCTTTTATGGTTGTAGTTTCAAACAAACGAAGTTGCTTCACTTGTTTATTGTTTATGGAGACATTTTCGCTAAGAGTATAAAGATGAAAATCGTGAAATGATTTTTCTTCAAATGCAGCTCCTTTGCTTGCCAGAAACATTGTGTCTTCTGATTCATAATAATTATTTCTTTGATTTCTTGATACTTTTTGCACTTCACCAGCGATTAATTTTAATTTCGTATTTTCAAAAGATTTACCAGTATTATTGGTTATTGTAACCCAAGAATTTACCGTCAAATTTTTATCATTCCAAACAGCGTTGTAGGTTACATCCCACTTTAAGCCAGAACAGATGTAGGAAAAATCGAGTGGATATTTGCCTGCTTTTGTAGTTTCCAATTCCCAATGTAAAGTAGGTTTTAGAAAAAAGTTGTCTGGTAATTTCGCCAAATTCTTACTGCGAATTTCACTGCTGTTTATTAAAATTAATTTATTGGTGGTGTTTTCGATAATGCCGATTGTACTAGCATCATAAAACTGTAATTTACCGATAAACTTTTCATCTGTTTTACTGATAATTTCAATCTCTTCACCGATGTATTTCTCCAAAATCTTATTCGAATTTGCTAAATCGTATTCGTAGTTTTGTGAGAATAGATCAAATTTACCTTTTAACGCTCTGATGATAACTGAATTGGGTTCGATTGAATTTGGAATCTCATCAAAGTAGTAGTGCTGAAACCCTTTTTGTAAATCCAATTCCAATTTGGTACGAACGAGTGCGAAATTTCCATTGTAAATGGTTACCTGATTTGCAAATAGTAACCCAACCATTAATGTGCATCCTAAAACTAATTTTTTCATTTTACTCTCCTATTTTTTAATTTAACGCTGATACTCGCTGATTTATTATGATAAAAATATGACCTAAAATACATCATCGTTTACCCTCAGGCACATCATCATTTGACCCCTGATACCCAAACGGACATCTAAAATACATCTCACGATATGTCTGGCACATCATCATTTGACCCCTGATACCCAAACGGACATCTAAAATACATCTCACGATATGTCTGGGACATCACATTTGACCCCAGGTACCCAAACGGACACCTAAAATACATCACCCGATATGTCAGGGACATCATCATTTACCCTCAGGCACATCATCGTTTGACCCATGATACCCAAACGGACATCTAAAATACATCATAGTTTGCCCTCGGGGACATCACTTTTCACATTCCCCCAGCTGAAGTTGGAGGTTAATTCCTTACTTCTCTGTGCCAAGTCTGTGTTAGTCTGTGGCTAATCCCTCACACAACGAAGAGAAAACCCGGAAATCTTAGCGTAGCTGTAACGGGAGACATCTGAATAATTGTAATGCAGGTTGCGATACCACGCATTATGATTAGAAGAGACCGTAGAAGACCAAAAATAGCAGTAGTTGCTCACATTGCCATAATTACCAAGATTACCACGACAACCGCCCGGAAGACTGTTAAAACCACTTGTGCCGAACGCTGCGTTGTTTCCTAAATCTCCATTGTTCCAAAGGCTGGAGTTGCCAGCCAGTTGGCTACCTTGGTCGGTGCCTCTAAATCCTGTGTCAGTCGCTTCGCTTTCGCTCATACCAAGTGTTATTTCCAGTTCCATCCACTCCGCATCACTGGCAATGTGCCAACCCTCGGGAGCAATGCCTCGTTCGTCATCCACCGCGTACCAATTGTATAAATAACCGTAAGTGTCGGCGTAACTTTGGTTGTTGTCATAAACTGCATAAGCACCACTTGTTGTATTTCCCCAGCTGCTATTACTCAATCCCGTGGGGATTGCATCGCCGTTTCTATAATGCGTTACCTTCAAATTCTCTGCCATCCACTCTTGGTTACCTATCATAACTGTTTGGTAAACATTGCCATCTATGTCTGTAACTGTGCCTTCTCCGCTATTTCCAAAAGTAATGCTCGTAATTTCACTAATTTCAAAATCTTGGTTGCCAGTTGTGGTGTGAACTGTCATCACTGTGGCAAATAAAACGGTTACTAAACTAATTGTGGCTAAAAATAGTGTTAATTTTTTCATAATTTTCTCCTATTTGATTAAAATCATTTTTTTGATTTGTTCAGTGTTATTCACCGAAACTTTGTAAAAATAGATTCCACTTGCAACCTGTTTGTTGTTACTGTTTGTACCGTTCCAAATTACTGAATGTTCGCCCATCTCCATTGCATCATCGAGGAGTGTTTTCACTTTTTGACCTTTCACATTGTAGATTTCAATTTGTGTTTTTCCAGCTTCCGCTATTTCAAATGAAATTGTCGTTGTTGGATTGAACGGATTTGGATAGTTTTTCAAAAATTTAATGGGGATTTTACTGATAAACTCCACCACTTCTTCCACCGATACATCTGGTCCGAAAGTTATTTGCAGAATTTCAGCTGTGTCAAACTCGATTGTTTCACCGCTATTCAATTGAATTGTCATTATTTCTGCATTTAACGACAAGCCTAAAATGGCGATAAAAGTTAAGAAAATTATTTTTTCCATATTTCCTCCTGTTTTCCATTTTTAATGGTTTTTTAATTTACAACACTTTTTACTTTTGCCAAAATCATATCAATGCCAATTTTATTGTAACCACCCTCAGGAATTATCACATCGGCAAATCTCTTGCTTGGTTCCACAAACTCAATGTGCATCGGTCGTACTGTCTTGCGATATTGTTTTAGAACAGATTCAAGACTTCTGCCGCGTTCGTCCATATCGCGTTGAATACGGCGTAAAATACGAATATCTGCGTCTGTATCCACAAAAATCTTAATGTCCAATAAATCCCGTAATTCTTTATTTTCAAAGATGAGAATTCCTTCCACGATAATAATTTTAGAAGGGTTTTCACGAATTGTTTGGTTGGTGCGTAGATGCTTTTCAAAGTCGTAAACTGGCGTTTCAATCGGTACTTGATTTTTTAAAGTTTTGATGTGTTCGATAAGTAATTCTGTTTCGAAAGTTTTGGGATGATCATAGTTCAATTTTGCTCTTTCATCAAACGATAAATCTTTGAAATTACGGTAATAATTATCGTGTTTCAGAATAGTAATTTGACCTCTCACCTCTTCTTGAATTGCATCTGCAATCGTGCTTTTTCCCGAACCTGTTCCACCGGCGATTCCAATAACCAAAGGCATTTTTTCTCCTTATTTTTGAAAAATAGAAATTTCTAAGCCATCACCTATTTCAATGGTTGCAGTCTCAAAATTTTCATTATTTTTGATAAAATCTAAATAATCTTGTACCGAATTTTTGTGCGAAATCACATTGTCAGCAACAATAATTGCACCGTTTTCCAGTTTGTCTATTATCAGTTTAATGTAATTTATGTAACCAATTTTTCCCGCATCGATGAAGATAAAATCAAATTTTTGGGTAAGTGTGGAAATAATTTCTTCCGCTTTGCCAAAATGTTGAGTAATATTATCGCGATTTTGTAAATTTTCTTTTGCCAAATGGAATCGTTCTTCATCAACTTCGATGGTGTGAATTTTCGCCTTTTCAGCTGAAATTGAAAGCCAAAAAGTGGAATAACCATTTGAAGTGCCAATTTCTAAAATATTCGTTGGTCGTTTCGCTTTGATGAGCATATAAAGTAAATTCGCAGTTTGTTCATCAATGTTCCAAAGTCGGTGAATTTCTGTTTTTTGTTGAGCAAATTTTGTTAATTCCGTTACAAACAGATTTTTTATTTTTTTCATTAATATTTATACTGATAGCCAATTGAAATGACTAAATCATCTTCATCTAAAAACTTTTTTGCTAAGCCACATTTTATTTTTTGATTTTTATTGATTAGCCAATTTACTGTTTGTTGCAAGATAATTTTTTCGGTTATCTCGCCAGCAAACCACACTGCAACATCATCGGGGCGATCATTGTAGTTTATGCTAAAATCATTCCCAATACCGCCTTGTTTTAGATAAATGCAATTCGTATCGAATGAAAAATCATTAAATTCATAATTCAATTCAGTTGAAATTTGCATTAGATTACTGCCATTTGTAAAACCTAAGCCAACTTGATTGTGCGAAAATTTATTTGGCAACGCTTTGTGGGTGTACATCCACGGTCGTACTGCCACAAACTCGATTGTTGCTTTGGCATCATTGAATTTCAGAGAATTACCCATTTGAATAGCATATTTATTACGCCAATCGTTGGGATTTGCGAAAAATTCTGCGGGCACCAATTCATCAAAAATAAAATTAAAATAAAAATTATTGTGGTGGAATTTCCAATTCAAACCACTGTAAATTAAGGCATTGTCACGATCGTTCAAACGATGTTCCGTAATGCGATAAAATGTGTGTGGCAACAGGTAATTCGGGTCGACACTACGACTTCCATAAACAATGTGCTCGCCAATAAAAAGTTCAAAATTGCTGTTCGGAGACCAATTTATTTTGTGGGTTACAAAGTATTTATCGTCATAATTTTTATAGAAATATAAAGTGTCGATGCCATCTGGAATGAGGGTAGCATGCAAAAATTGAAGCGAAATTTTTCCAAAATTAAAATTTGCTGAAAAGTAACCATAATCGTCAGATTTATCATTCAAAATAATGCTACCAGCAATATTACTGCCAATTTGGTGTTTACCTCGACCAACCGAAATTTTAGCAAATTCCGCTAAATATGTCATATTTCCAGTCACATTATCCAACATTGGAATGTCAGAATTATAAGTCCAGCCGTCATTTAACGGTGAATGAGCGAAAGCAAAATCTGTGTCACCAAAAAAATAACCCGACCAACAATTTGTGTGAAATAACAATTTGTTTTTTATGTTTGCATTAATTTCAGCTCCCAAATAAAAAAAGTCATACATAGAATCTGATTTTGCAACAAAATCGTTGCCACTAAAAAACGACATCTCAATTTTACTTTTTTTTGTCGAATAATGTAATAAACTAAAATTTTCTGATAATAATGGCACCGTTTCGGTTACATTTTCGGCGAGAAAAAAAAGATTGCAATTTGAAGAAATCTGTGGTTCATTCCAGTTTAAATTAAATCCAAATAATGAAATTTGAACAAGAATAATCAGGAAAATAATTTTAATTTTCATCAAAACTCTCACGAAACTATCGAATCAGTTTTATCGATGAAATTTGCGATTGCGGGTGACTTATCTTTAATATTTTCGAATGTGGGCTCCACATTTTTTATCTCTTTTTTTTCGTATGAAAATTCAACTCGAATTAAATTTCCAAAATGTTCGCTAATAATTTTAGAAATTTTTTCTTTCTCTTTTTTCAACATGCCCAAAGCTAAATTAGAACTGACAACAAAGTGAATTACATTGTTAGAAATATCACTTATTTTACTGCTATCCAAATAGTTAGCAAGTATCGCTTTCATTATTTTCAGCTTATTTACGATTACTTTTTTATTATTCTTCCACGCTTCTATCGTCAAGTTTTCGACTTTCATTTTTGGTTTTTCAACTGTTTTCG
>Ga0233437_1006894_pt1 | contig 11321 bp, 9 predicted proteins | sample SI_122_August201_FD_182714 | JGI IMG/M metagenome (GOLD analysis project Ga0233437, IMG submission 182714) | Seawater microbial communities from Saanich Inlet, British Columbia, Canada - SI_122_August2016_200_MG | ecosystem: Environmental > Aquatic > Marine > Inlet | place: Canada: British... | reverse complement strand
ACGTAAATTTCGCTGTCAAGTCAAACATGGCTAAGATCTTTATGGACCTAAATATGGTAGATTATCAAGTAAGAAAATCAAATGGCGCTAAAGAAATTAGTCAGATTGTTACTGAAGCAAAAGAGGCGACGGTGCAGGTTATTTGTAAGGAGAAAGAATGAAGGAAATAGCTGTAATAGATATAGAAACATCTGGATTTCAAAAACAAGGCGGGCTGATTGTTGAAATCGGAATTGTTGGTCTAAATTTAGAGACAGGGCTAGTCACCAATGAATTTGACTCAATAGTAAAGGAGAATGAATTTAATGAGGTACATTCTAAGCATCCATATGGCTGGGTTTTTCAAAATTCTGATTTAAGATATGATGATGTCTTATCGGCGAATAATTTGACTGATATGCTGCCAGAGATTCAAAATGTTTTGAATAAGTATTCATTAGGTGCTACTGCATACAATAAAGCATTTGATTTCGGCTTTCTGAAGTCAAGAGGGTTACAAATTAAAGAATTAGACTGCATCATGTTGTCTGCAACGCCTGTTGTGAACTTGCCGCCTAATCCTGGTTACAGCACTCCAAAGTGGCCCAAGGTAGAGGAGGCGTGGGAATATTTCTTTCCACAGATAGAATATAAAGAGGCTCATAGGGCATTAGATGACGCAAAACATGAGGCATTAATTGCTTATGAGTTGTACAAACTTGGGTATTTTAATGGATAACGTAACTAAAATTCCGTATGGGCAAGATCTTATTGGAGGCCTTAGTGCTCATTTAAAGTCACTACAAGGCTATGATGTAATGGCGCTTGAGTTATTGCAGAATGCTGACGATGCAAAGGCTACAAAAATTATTTTTGATATTTGTGATGATGGGCTTCGTGTCTGGAATAGTGGCGTTTTTAGTTATTGTGGAGATTTAGAACATGAATGTACTTTATATAAAGAAAAAGACAACAAAACTTGTGATTTTCATAACTTAATCGTATTTCAAAAAAAAGGAAAGTCAGGAGATTCTGACAATATTGGCAGATTTGGAATAGGTTTTGCTTCAACTTATCAAATTACTGATAATCCGGAAGTTATATCAAATGGTATTCAGCTTAGATTTAATCCATTAGATGTTGATATTGAAAAGAAAGACGTTCCAAACACTAAAGGAACAGACTTCTTTTTCCCGTGGGCTTTTGATGCTAATTCTGCAACAAGAATCGGTTTGCTTGCATCAAATATTACTGGCGAATTAATTGAGCAGGTTTGTTCAGACTCTCAAACAGTATTTAAAAATGCTTTAATTTTTTTAAAGCATATTCAGTATGCAGAAGTTAAGAGAAATGGTAAGCTGCGATTCACTGTTGAATTAGAAAGATCTGACGACAGAAAAGATCTTATAGTTACGTGTAGACCAAAGAATATTTCTAAACAGTATTTAATATTAGAGTCTAATATTAAAAACGAAGAAAAAAAAAGGGCATTTCTCAAGTTTCCTAGTTTAGAAAGGCAAAATAGAAAAGATAATGTATCTGTTGCAATTAGAGTGGATAAGCCGGATTCATCGAATGGTTTATTGTATGCATTTTTGCCAACAAGACAAAGCACAGGAATTCCATTGCATGTTAATGCAGATTTTTTTCCAACAAGTAGTAGGAAATCTCTTATATTTGATGGCTCTGGACAAGATAAATATTGGAATATTTTATTAATACATACTTCTGCAAAAATTATTTCAGAAAATTTAGAATTATTACGAGATGAAATTGGCCATATTCAGCTATGGAATATTATTAATAGTGCATTTGAGGTTTCAAAAGACACCCAACTAGAAAAAAATTTTCCAGATTGTTTTAAATATTTTTGGAATTATATTAACAAGGAGGTAGAAAAAGGTTGCAAATTATTTTTTTCATCTGAAGGTGGGTATGAGAGATTTGATGATATATTTTTTGGTGCAAATTGGAATGAAAATGAGAAGAATGTATTTAATAAAATTGGTGGAAAATTCACACATAATGACTTAAATTTGCATCAAAAAACATTTAAAAGTTTAGGTGTAAATGGATTAAAAATTAAAGATTTGTTGCCTTTTTTAGAAACCGATGGATTATTGTCCTCTAAAGATGAAGTAATAGATAACAATAAATTAAATGATTTTTATAGACCTGTCTGGTCATTAATTAATAATTTATTGATGAATGACAATACTTTGATTTCTAAGAACATTGAAAGATTAAAAAGCATACCTTTGATTGTTAGCACCAATCTTAAAACCATAAGTATTGATATGTTATATGCGTCAATATTTCCTATTAAAAATGTTGATCTAGCGAAAGTATTCATCCTTTTAGATTATCCGCATGATGATTTATTCGAATATCTAGAACTCTATAAATTAGTTAATTGTTTTGAATTAAAAGAAATGGTGAAAGAAATGGTAGAAGCGGGTGAAGATTGCCTGCCTTCTAGTCTTGATGATTTACGTAGTTTTTATTCTCTAATTCCAAAGCTAGATAATACTGAATATGAAAATTCTAGTTCGGTTTATGAAAATTTAAAAGAATTACCAATATGGAGAACAGATAGTGGGTTTTATACACTTAATGAATCCTTGCTTCCTGGGGGGTTTGATGATCCAACAGGAGAGGCAAAATTATTAAATCGTTTATATTTATCACCTGCTATCGAGGAATTTCTTAAAGAAAAGTTAGAAATAAAAAAACAAACAATTAAGGAATATGTTCGCAAAGTCCTTCCAAGGGTATTTGATGATTCTGGCCCAAGAAGTACTAAAGAGTATCAAGAGCTAATCAAAATTTTAGCCAAAGATAATAGCTTATTAGATGACGCTAAAATAATGGATTTATTAAAAGAAACAGCTATGATTCCAAATATGGAAGGTGGCTGGAAGACTCCAGAAAATATTTATTTTAAAACTAAATATTTATCAGGTCTTTTTGGTGACAATCTAGAGCTATGGGTTAATGAAGAAATGATTCCAAAAGAGAACTCTGTTGAAGCGTTCCTTAAATCGTTGGGCGTTCTATCAAAACCTCACTATCGTCACATCATAGATAAGATTTATAACTTGTCTCAGGAATATAACCCAACTGCTGATATTAGAAAATTAAGCGAAAATCTTTTTTATAAATTGTCTGAAATCTATAGTAATTCTAAAGATAAAAGAGAATCTATTGAGAATGAGATGCTGCATACTCTGCAATTAGAGAAAACATTGCCAATAATTGGAGATAATGAAAGTTGGCATTATCCTGATGAAATATATGCACCATACAAGCATCAAGCATTTGAATCTCAAGCGGACGTACTTGATTTTTTAGATGATAAAAAACTTAACAAAAAATTATTAGAAACACTATCCTTGAAATTTGATACTGATATTGGTATTACAGAGATTGCAAATCATTTAATTCATTGTATTGATAATAATAACAAACCACATCTTTTGCTTTATCAAGAGCTTGATAAACGAGTTCAAGACTTAGATCTTTCTAGTCATAACAAGTATCTAGCCTTTGCTTTATTAAAAGACACTAAATGTATATGGGTTTCAGATAGATTTGTCTCACCAAATCAAATCTTTTACACAAAGCAAAATTTAGGTGATTATGCTTTTACGATTCCTGAAAAATTAAATCAATATAAGAGTTTTTTTGATTGGATTGGCATTAAAGATACACCAAGTGTTAAAGGCTATATTCACATTATTCAAGATATTGTAGACAAATACTTTCCGCATGTTGGCCCTGTATCAACTAAAGATAAAAAGATTTATGAGATTTGTACAAGCCAAATTGTTGCTTTGTGTGACAGTCCACAGGAAGAATGGAGCAATATAGAATCATTGGCTGATTTTAATTCTATTCTAAATATTAATGATAGCTTTTGTTTTTATGATGATGTTTTAATTGAGGATAGTGATTGGTATAAAAATTACTTCATAGGAGATGATTTTGATTGGTTGTCTAAGTTAAAGGACTCCCAGTTGTTACTTGAAAGGCTTGGTGTGAAAAAACTTTCAAAAACTGTGATTTTGGAATTAGATTTTAAAGATGGGGAGGAAAGATTCGAAAATGAAAAAACAGAAATCCTAAGGGGTCGAATAAATTTATATATGAGAATCTTGCAAGACCAAGGTCAAGATTTCTTGATTGATTTAAAGGCTCGTTTGGAAAAAATAGAAATTATTAGTTTTGAAAAATTAATGGTTAAAGCTAGTATTAATGAAGACTCTTTAAAAATAACGTCTCAGGCTAAAGATGTCGATTCATTTTTTGATAAGCAAAGTAATGAATTATATTTAGTTAGGCCGATATCTACTAATTTTATTAATATATTCAAGCCAATATTACATATTTTGTTGCCAGCAGTGAGTGATTCAGAACTTATCCAGTTAGCCGCACTTTGTGACCAAATATCAGGAAAATCTATTGATTCAGGTAGTCAGTATTTAAGTGAATTAGGGCTAAAGCCAAGTGGGTCTAATATTGAGAGTATCGATGATATTGATTTAACTTCTCCAGATGTTGAGTCTTTAGGTGTTGGTCAAGAGGATTATTATGGTGAAAAGGTTAAAGATTCTCCAAAAGAGGAGTCTTTGAATACAGACGTCAGGCAAAATATATTAGAAAGTCAAGGCCAGGACTCTAAATCGAGTCCAAAAAATAAATCGACTAATGAGCCATCTTTAACACCAGATACGCCACGGAAAAAACCTAAAAATATTTCAAAACAAAAAGCAGAACATAACAAAAGACTGGTGTCTTATGTAGAGTCTAAATCTAAAAAATCTAGTGATAATAATAACCAAGATAGAAAGCTAGAAATTGAAGTTTTATCACGAAAAAAAGTTGTGGAGTATGAAATAAATCGCAGCAGAGAGCCAATAGAAATGTCGCAAACTAACCCGGGTTATGATATGGAAAGCATTAACAAAGTTACGGGTGAAATTGAGAGGTTTATTGAAATCAAGGGAACTACAGGGTCATGGAAAAATATGGGGGTTAGTATTAGCAGTACTCAATTTAGTCATGCCCAGGATAAAGGGAGTAATTATTGGCTATATGTTGTTGATAATGTAGATGAATCTTATGCTAAAGTATACGCCATCCAAAATCCTGCAATGAAAATTGATAAATTCATGTTTGATGGGGGTTGGAAGGCGGAATCTGAAGAAAATGAGCAAGAATTGAAAGACAACGACTTTGGACTTAAAGTTGGCGCACGTTTTTCCAGTGAATTGTACGGCGAAGGTGATATTATCAATATTGATGGGCCCACGATAGAGGTTTCTTTTGATTCTGAGAAAAAAAATCGAAAGATGTTCTGGAATCCGAGCTCAATGCGCATCTTGTCTAAAGAATGAATTAACGGAGGATTTATGGAGTATAAGCAAACAAACTGGAGCTCTATTAGCACAACTAAAGCAACATTCAAGACATATACAGACGATGAAAGTACTTTATCTGTATATATTTATGAACAATTTGCACCTATTGAATGTACATCTGGTCATAGAGATAAGTGCTTGAAGGCGCTTGAGATAGTAAAACAACTAAATGATGGTGATAAGTTTCAATATTATACAAAAGGTGATGTACAGAGTTGGAAGGAAAAATATTTTTATCGACTCGAGCCTATCAATAGTGGTACTGAGCATATACCTAATAAGAGCCCTAAAGATTTATTTACTATTGGTACAGTTATTGAACATACAAATAATGGTAGAGGAATTATAAAAGAAGTTATAGATCGAGGTATTACAACGCAACTAAAGGTTTTCTTTTATTCATCAAATGAAGAAATGTTAGTAGTTTTAAACACATCAACTATGTCTATTGTTGATTCACAGGATACTTAGTTATGGCCCAAATGATACCTGCTTTAAATGAGGAGCAATTAAATTCAGTTAAATCTAAAGCTGAAGTTAAGCTGTACAAAGCTTTTAAAGAATTCTTACCTAATGATTTCGTTGTTTTTTTTGAAGTATGTTGGATTTTAAAGAAACAAGATAAGCAGGCCAGAGATGGCGAGACTGACTTTGTTATTTGTCATCCTGATTATGGTTATCTTTGTATTGAAGTTAAAGGTGGGGGTATAGGTTGTGAATCTTCAAAAGGGCAATGGTATTCGTTCGACATATACAATAAAAAACACTTTATTAAAAACCCGATTGACCAAGCAAAGAATGCTAAGTATTCTCTTCTAACAAAAATAAAGGAATCTGCCGTAATACCATATGTGTCAAATGGTCATGCAGTTTTTTTTCCAGATATTTCCAATATTAAAACTATCACAAGATCTGATTTACCGGAAATTTTAATTGGATCTTCAAGAGATTTAATAGGTATTAAATCATGGGTTGAAGGGGCTTTAGAATACTGGATTGATGAGTCTAATGGCAAGGGTAAATTAGACAGAACTGGAGTCGAAAAATTTAAAAAAGTTTTTGCACGATCGTTTGAAGTTAAGCCATTGATCGCTGAAAAATTATTAGAGCAAGAAGAGAGTCGATTAAAACTCACTGAAAATCAGATGCAGATATTGGATATGTTGCGTAAATCCAGACGTATCGCAATTAGTGGGGGTGCAGGTACTGGTAAAACAGTTTTGGCTGTTGAAAAGGCTAAGAGGCTAGCAAGTGAAGGTTTTAAAACTCTGCTTACTTGTTATAACAGGCAGTTGTCAGATAGTCTTGCTATTATCTGCCAAGATATTGAAAATTTAGAGGTTATGAGTTTTCATCAGCTTTGCTATTACCGTATTCAGTATGTTCAAAAAACTATAGGAAGAGATTTATTAGGGGAAGCTGAATCAACCTATCCAGGCGCCAATAAAATGGATGTCCATTACCCTGTGGCCTTGTCTTATTCTATCGATGTGTTGCAAGAGCATCAATATGATGCAATTGTTTGTGACGAAGGGCAAGATTTTAAAGAAGAGTACTGGTTGCCAATCGAAATGCTTTTAAATGACTATGAAAATAGCCCGCTGTATGTTTTCTTTGATGATAATCAAAATTTATATTCTAAGGCGAGTACATTCCCTATTCAGGCGCCTCCTGTTTCACTGGTTACAAACTGTAGAAATACAAAACAAATACATGATATTTCTTATCAATATTATCAAGGAGAAGGAGTTTTGGCTCCAAACAATATAGGAGATGATGTTAATGTTATAGCAACGCCAACCATCCAACAACAAGCAAAAAAAATTCATGGGAAAATCGTCAATTTGATTGCAAGTGAGTGTGTATCTCCAGGAGATATTACTGTACTTATTCTTGATAACATGAATAAAAGAGCATACTTTAATTTATTGAATAACCTCCCACTTCCTGGAGCTGCCACTTGGCTCGAGGAAGATATTAAGGGGCCTAACAACGTGTTACTAGAAACTGTACATCGTTTTAAAGGGCTAGAGTCTCAAATTATATTTTTATGGGGATTGGGAAATAGTTTTGGTAATAATGAATTACTGTATGTTGGCTTGAGTCGCGCAAAATCACTTTTATATTTGGTAGGAACTCATGAAGATTGTCAAAAAATACATGTTTAAATATATATTAACAACAAAAGGAGTTAAGTGTGACAGATGAATATTATGACATTCCAATTACACTAAAAATGGTAATCTCAGTTAAGGGCAAAGATCGTGAAGAGGCTAGTGATAAACTTTACAATTTAACTGAGAAAGAAGTGATTAAACTAGTGAGTGAACAGATTGATTTTGTTGGTGATAATATCGATATATCGCTTCCACATTAGCGGCAATTAAATAATGAGTAACAAACTAACTGTAATTGATTTTTTTGGAGGCGCTGGAGGATTTTCTGAGGGCTTTCGTCAGCAAGGATTTGAGGTTATTAAAGGCGTTGATTATTGGAAGCCTGCAGTAGATACTTTTAATCATAATTTTGGGCTGGATGGAAAGTCTATTGATGTTTTAGAGTACGCTGAAGATATTGAAAGAATTAATCAATTGCCAGACTCTGATGTCATTCTGGGTAGCCCCCCATGTGTAAGTTTTTCAAGTTCCAACAAGCAGGGTGGTGCAGATAAAACTCTTGGTATTAGCCTTATAGAAAATTTTTTTAGAATAGTTGCCGTTAAGAAGTATCAGCCAAATTCAAATCTCAAAGCTTGGTTTATGGAGAATGTTTCTAATTCTATAAAGCACACAAAAGATACTTATACATTCACTGAATTAAATTTGACAGAGTGGGCGAATGAACAGGGCATTAATCCAAATAGCCAAGCTATTAATTTTATCGACAACCATAAAGTCCTAAGCTCGTTTGATTTTGGCGTAGCACAGGCGAGAAAAAGGTTATTTGCTGGTGAAGTTATTAGTACTGGCAGATTTCCAGATTTAGAAAACAAGGTTGGATAAAGATGACGAAGGGGTATCAAAAAAAGTTCTACTACCCGGGGCATTATGGTTCGCTTCATTTGAAGGTAAAAGCTGGGGCAAAACTGACGGATTTTCAAAAATAGTTGAGGTTATTAATAATGTTTTTGATGGGCGTAATAAAAAAGCGGGACTTGTCTTGTGCACACCGTGCAGTGATAATGAAGAGGCATACAATATTCAAAACATATATAAAAGAAGTGGGGTTAAACTTCAAAGTTGCGATGCTATTTTTGATTCTGATAATATTGAAATTTTAATCATCCCTGGGCTTTTAGCTATCACCCTGTATCATTTTTCAACCGACGATTGTCGCAACCTAACTATTCCAATAGGGCATTTAACAACCGATAAAAATAAAATAAAGAACATTGCTAAAAATATTAAAGAGTGGTCTAAAACCCCTATATTTCATGAGTTTTTTGAAAGAAGTTCCACACATGAAGATCCTGTGTTACCCAATATTGTTGATCCAGTATTGGATTACTATAGAAAGAAATAAACAGACTAGTTAAATACTTTGCAAGTTGACTGAGATTGTAAAGTATCGAGATATCACTGTTGTAGTAGTTTTCAATTAGTGCAAGATTATTTATTTTTTTTGATGAGGTGGCATGACGCAATATTTAACAAAATCCAAATTTAAACTAGCAACTGAATGCCCGACCAAACTTTTTTATATTGGAAAACCGGAGTACATAAACAACAGTATAGATAACCCTTTTTAGAGGCGTTGGCAGATGACGACTTTCAAGTAGGGGTGGCGCGGTATATTACCCTAATGGTTTGAATGATAGTGAAGTGTTAGAGCAGACCAATAAATAATTGGAGAAAGATGAAATTACTGTTCCCATGTGCAGTTTGTCAGACCGCTACAGAAAGAAGTGGTAAGGTAGTAAAACTTTAATATAAAATTAATTAGATTTTTAATCTTTTTCAATTATTTTAATGAAGAATAAATATACATTTATTGATTTATTTGCCGGATGTGGGGGGTTGAGCGAAGGTTTACTGTCCTCAAATAAATTTGAAGCATTGGCTCATGTTGAGTGGGAGCTTCCCATGGTAAACACTTTAAGAAATCGACTAATTCAGAAATGGGGTCATTCAGAATCGGACTCGATAAAAAGAGTTGTACACTTTGACATACAAAAAACAGATGAATTAATTAACGGAAATTGGAATAATGATTCTAAGAAGCTCTATTCCTCAAGTAATCATGTTGATATTGTTAATTATGGATTGACAGGCTTAATTGACAAGCAAAAAGTTGATCTTATTGTTGGAGGTCCACCTTGCCAAGCTTATTCAATACACGGCAGAGCCACTGATTCGAAATCAATGAAAAATGATTACAGAAATTATTTATTTGAGAGTTTTGCAAAAATAGTTGATTTTTTCAAGCCCGAAGTTTTTATTTTTGAAAATGTTCCTGGTATCCTAAGTGCAAAGCCGGGAGGAACCCTTGTAACAGAAAGAATTTATTATGCTTTTAAAAAGATAGGTTATAACATTCTTAAAGGTAATGAATTAAATGAGTCTATATTTGACTGTTCAAATTTCGGCATTCCTCAAAATAGAAAAAGAGTTTTAATTGTAGGTGTTAAAAACAATTCTCCATTCAAAATTGAATCTTTTTATGAGGCAATTAATGAAAATAAAGATGAAAAAAACAAGCAATCTGTAAAAGATGCAATAGGAATGCTACCTAAAATTTATCCTCTAAAAAATGCTATAAAAAAAGAAGGAAAAAATGTGTCTCATTATTCGGATAATAATAATATTTCACACCACATCCCTAGATACAATAACAGCAGAGATGTTTCTATTTTTAGAGAATGGGTAGATAATAAAATGAACTATATTTCGCATAAGGAGAAAGTTGATTTTTATTATAGAAAAACAGGAAGAAATACTTTATATAGTAAATATAGAAACTTGGAGTGGGATAAGCAATCTTACACAATTGTTGCCCACCTTTATAAAGACGGATTAATGTTTATTCATCCGGATTCTGAGCAAGCAAGAAGCATTACAATAAGAGAGGCGGCCTTATTAATGACATTCCCGATTGACTATAAATTTGTTGGTTCAAATGCATATTGTTATAAAATGATCGGGAATGCTGTCCCTGTTGCTTTTTCTAAAGTAATTGGCGAGTCAATTTTTAATATTTTATCAGAAGAAAAATGAATGTACTAATCGCATGTGAAGAAAGTCAAACTGTCTGTAGGGCGTTTAGAAAATCTGGTATTAATGCGTATAGTTGCGACATACTACCATCTAGTGGAGGACACCCAGAGTGGCATTTTGATTGTGATATATTTAAAATCATAGAAGATAAGGGTGGGATTTTAGAAAATGGAGAAGTTTTACATATTGATGGAAATTGGGACTTGATGGTGGCACACCCTCCGTGCACCTATCTTTCTGTAAGTGGCGCAAGATGGTATTACCATCCCGATGATAAGCACCTACCCACTCATGAAAGAAGGCCTCACCCTAGATTTCCAAATAGAAGAAAACACCAAGAAGATGCTCTGGAGTTTTTTATTAAGTTATTTGAATCTGATATTGAAAAAATTGCAATTGAAAACCCTGTTGGGATTGTGAGCACTCGTTATCAAAAGCCAGACCAAACCGTCCATCCATGGATGTTTGGAGATGAGGCGTCTAAGGCAACTTGCTTATGGTTAAAAAACTTACCTCAACTCACCCCAACGAGAATAGTGGGAAAAGGAGAAAGGGTTGTTTTATCTAGTGGCAAGTCATTGCCTAAGTGGTATTCTGACTCTTTCCACACATCAATATCCACAGAGCAAAGGAGAACTTTAAGGAGTAAGACTTTTCAAGGCTTTGCCGATGCTATCGTTACACAATGGTCAAAATAATAAATTAAAAT
>Ga0233437_1006892_pt1 | contig 11324 bp, 10 predicted proteins | sample SI_122_August201_FD_182714 | JGI IMG/M metagenome (GOLD analysis project Ga0233437, IMG submission 182714) | Seawater microbial communities from Saanich Inlet, British Columbia, Canada - SI_122_August2016_200_MG | ecosystem: Environmental > Aquatic > Marine > Inlet | place: Canada: British... | reverse complement strand
ACCGGGCAGGCCGTCCCCTTCACGGCGGGCACGAACAAGTTGCTCGCGAAGTGGCTACCCTCGGGCGGCGCTGACCCGAGCGGCGCGGGCGAGTTCATCACCGTCCAGTTGCTCAGCGAGGCCGAGGTCGGCGCGCTGAACTCCCAGGTGCAGACCGCCGCGTTGACGGTCGGTGTCGAGGCGCTTGACGCCATCCCGGTCACCGTCCAGATCACCGACGCCGACGGCGGCACGGTCGGGGCGGTCACCCGCTGTCTCGCCGAGGTGTTCGACGACTCGATGGACCGCGTTGCGGCGGCCGGGACGTTCAGCATCAACGAGACTGGCGCGGGCGCAGAGGTGAGCAACACGGTGGGCGGCGTCGGCGCGCTCATCTTCACGACCGACAACACCGGCGCCGCGACCCTGAGCATCACCGACACGAGCGCCATCAGCACCGACACGGTGCGGCTCGTCGTGACGCCACTCGACAACCTGGGCGGCGGTTCGGTGGCGTTCAGCGCCTCCGACGCCGACCTGACCTTCGCCTGATCCTGCGCGCCCCTGACGGGGCCTGACGACTGAAAGGGGACGCCGCATGGCGCTCAACATCGAACAACTCAACCCCTCGGAGTTGCTGCGCGGGACCCTGATGGACCCGACGCCCGCCATCGAGGAAGGGATGACCTATCCCGCCCTCTGGGCACCGGACCGGCAGGTCAACGTCGGCATCGACTCGGGCTCGCCGCGCCTGCACGGGTCCATCCGGGTCCGCGCCGTTCGCAACGCCCTCGGCGCTGCGGCTGACGTGCCCCCGACCGTCGGCATCGACGACCCGCCCCGCGCGTCCGAGCGCTACCCGGACGCCTCGGTGCCGTTCGAGTTGCACAAGGTCGCGGGCATGGCCGAAGAGTCGATCAAGAAGATCGACCACGGGTTCAGCGCCGAAGAAGAGATGCTGCTCTTTCAGGAGGCGCGCGCGGCCCACGACATCAAGATGAACCTGCGCTCGGCGCTGTTCTACACCCTGACGGCGGCCGAGGCGGCGGCGGCTGCCACCGACGGCGGCAACCAGACCTACGGCTATGCCGCGCCCGGCTGGCGTGAGTTCGACTGGCAGGTTGACGGCGGCTTCGGCGTCATCGGCGGGTCGCTGACGTTCCTCCAGAACTTCCAGACCATCGTCGACGCGGCGCGACTGGCGGCTCACGGCAAGCGCCTCAACGCCATCGCCTTCGGCCAGGAGATGCTCCAGCGGTTCCAGCGGGACCCGACCTTCCTGGGGCGGCAGACCGTCTCGGTCGCGACCGCCGCTGGGTCGGCGCTCGCGATGGTCGCCGGGTCGCAGTCGGTCGCCCCGCCCGAGCACGTCATGGCCGTGCTCAAGCAGCACTTCGGCTTCGACGAGGTGCACATCGACTCGTCCGTCCACCAGCCGCAAAAGAAGGGGCTCGCCGGGGCCTCGGGCTACATCTGGGAGGACGACAAGATCTGGATCGGTCGCGCCGGGGCCGTTCAGGCGACCTCCAGCGGCGGGCAGGCCCGCATCGTCCGCACCCAGAGCGCCTACGCGCTCGCCCGCTCGACGTGGCTCAAGACCGAGGTCGGCAACGACCGGCTGACGAACCCGACCTACCGCGAGTTCCACGCCGAGAGCCTCATCGACCCCGTGGTCATCCAGGCCAACGAGGGCACCATCATCTCCAACATGAGCTAAGTCGCGGCGGGGCGCTCGTCGCCCCGCTCGGCTCAGCCGAGAGGCACACCGATGCGCTACCTGAACGTCGGACGAGACACCATCGTAGACGAGAAGGGCAGCGCCCGGTCGCGCGGTCAGCACGTCGACCTCGACCCGCGCCGTGCCGCCCACCTCCTGCGCGTCTATCCAGGGTGCATCGTCGTGGTCGAGAGGATGCCCGAGAGCGCGCGCGACGAGCCGTTGCGCGCTACCACGCCCACCGAGCCCGCAACGCGCCCTCCTGAGCCACGAGTCGCCATCGAGGATGCTTTGCGGGTCAAGTACAGCGAGGCGGTCGAGGTCGACGCCGCACTCAAGCCGCTCAAGGCGGCTGGTGTCGTCGCGTGGGCTCGTCGCCTCGGCTATCGCGGGGTGTCGCGCAAGCGGCAGGCGCTCGCCTACATCCGAGCGCAGGACCCTGACACCGCCCTCGCTGAGCGGCCCTGATGCGCGCTGCCGTCCCAGGCGGCGCGGTGCTATCCCTCGCTCGCACACCCGGTCGACTTCGCGCGCTCGTGCGTCAACGCGCGGGCGTGCAGGACGCCGCCGTCGAGTCGGTCGAGGACTCGCTCACCAAACTCGCCGACAACCTCGCTCGCCGCCTCGCTGCGACCCTCGGCGTTGACCCTGACAGCATCGTTGCGCCCGATGGCGACGATGGGCGCGACGTCGGCAAGACCGCAATCGAGCGCCGACTCGCCGGGCTCGGCGACGGCGACAGGCTCCGCGCCGCAGTCCTGTCCACCCAACTGCTCGACGTTGAGGAACTCGTCGAGGCGGCGGGGCTCGACCTCACGCGCGAGCAGTGGCGCACGGACGTCGCGAAGCTCGCGGGCGTCGTCGAGTCGGGCACGCAGGGCATCGCCGCGCTACAGGACCGCATCTTAGACAACGTGGCGAGCGAGGCCGCCTTGGGCTCGCTCGTCGACTGGCAAAGCGAGGCGATGTTCGGAGGGATGCGGCGCGAGGCGGCGGTGCGCATCCTCGACTCGCTGCGCGCGTCTGCCGGGCTGATGACCAACGAGCAGGTCGCGCGCACCATCGCGAACTCTGAGCCGCTCAGCATCGGGCAGGCGCGAACCGAGGCGCGCACTCGCATCGCCGAGGCTGACCGCTTCGTCGCGCTTGAGGTGCAGCGCGCGGCCGACCCCGACGGCGACCGGCTGATTCTCGCCTACCTCGGGCCCGACGACCGCATCACCCGGCCGTTCTGTGACCGCCTCGTCGGCAAGGCGTTCAGTGAAGCCGAGTTCGAGCAACTCGACAACGCGCAGACGCCATCGCACCCGCGCATCGCAGGCGGCGGCTACAACTGCCGACACCTGATTATCAGCGTCCCGCCCGACGCGCTCGATGAGCTAGGATTGACGCGCGGCACGCCCGCCGACATCGCTGCAGCGAACGCGGCGGCAATCGGCGCGCGCAAGCCCAAGGCGAAGGGGACACGATGAGCCACGTTCGACAGGCGCAGACCGGGCAGGACCACGTTTTCGTCTTCCGCCCGTCGCGGCTGCCGTCGGCGGCACCGTCGCTGCGCGTGGTCATCGGCGCGACCGACTCGACGCTCGCGATGAGCGCGGTGCGCGTCGCGGCCTCGGTGACGGCGGTCGACGCCTCGATGGCGGCGCTCGCGACCGATGCGACCGGCGCGGCTGCGCGCGGCCTCGCGGGCGACGAGGGCGGGCAGGCGTGGCTCGACCTCGGCGCACACGGTCAGTACCCGGTGCGCGTCCTGCGCGTCGACGCTGACGGCACAGTGGTGCTCGACGAGGCCCTGCCGCACTCGGTGCCGCTGACGGCGGCCGGGTCGCTCAACTGGAACGTCTGGAGCGTGACCATCCCGGCCGCGACCATCGGCGCGGCCGTCGTGCGTGGAGGGCGATGGGATGCGACGTGGGTCGCCGACCTCGGCGCGGATCATCCCGGGCTGTCGATGCACGACGGCGGCTCGTTGCGCGTCGTTCGCCGCCCGTTCTCGACGGGGCTCACACACGACACTCTGCTTGAGCACGTCCCGCCTCTGCGCGGCCGAGTGCCCGACCCGCAGGAGTCTTTCCAGCCGCAAATCGACCTCACCGATATGCTGTCGCTCGTCGAGTCCTGCCTGCCGTCCAACGCCTTCGCCGATATGACCGTCGGCGAGCAGTGGCAGCGGGCGCACGCCATGTTCGTGTTCGCGCATCTGGTCGATGTCGGGTTCATCCGCAGTGACGACCTCGACCGCCCGCGCGCGCTCGCCGAGGCTGAGCTTGCCCGGCAGTGTGCGCGTATCGGCTGGCTCGACCTCGACGACGACGGCGTGGTGGACGACGACGAGGTGCTCCCGGTCGACAGCGGGCTCGCCGGGCTCATCACGTCGCACGCGCCGACGCTCGCGGCCGAGTACACCGCAGGCACGCGCTACCGTCCGCGCCTCGACAACGAGAACGACCGATGACCTACGACCGCAAGGGGCCGAGGCTCAAGGGTCGCCGACCGTGGGACCGACAGGCGATGGCCGAGGTCGCTCAGGTCGCGATCGTCGCGCAGACGCAGCGCGCGATGGTCAAGGGGCTCGGCAACGACGACAGGCCGATGAAGCCCTACAGCCGCCGCCCGACCTACATCAGCGTCCGAGCGTTCCCGAAGCCGAGAGGTGGTCGCCCCTCGGCTTCGGGGCGCTCTGTTTACTTCCCAGGCGGCTACGCGCAGTACAAGCGCGGCATCGCCGGAAACGCGCGTGTGAACCTCACCAGCTCGGGCCGGATGCGGCGCAGCTTCCGCACGAAGACCCTGCGCCGACTGCTCGCGGTCATCGGACTCAGCGGCACGCCTGCGGTTTACGGCAGGTTCGTGAACGAGCGCCGCCCGTGGATCGGGCTGAGCCGCGCTGACCGTGAGATCGTGAAGCGCGCCGTGAGTCGCGCGCTCACCGACGCGCTCAAGCGAACCACGGGGAGGGTCGGATGAGCGAGGCCGCGCGAGCGCACATCCGAGACACCATCGTCGCGGCGACCCCTGCGACGGGCATCCCGAAGTCGGCCCGGTTCCTCGACGTCGACCGCCAGCGGACGCAGACGACCGGGCGCCAACTGCTCGAGCTCTACGGCGGCAAGACCCGCCTGTTCGAGCTTGCTGACGGCAACCTATCCAAGCTCCTGCTCGGCGGCGTCGACCCTCGCGCGTGGAACGAGCGCATCAACGTGCGCGTGCGCTACGACGCCCCGAACCAGCACAACGTCAGCGACCTGATGCGCATCATGCGCGGTGACCAGATTGCGATTGTGCGCGCCCTGTATCAGAGCGCGTGGTCATCGGTCGCCGGGCTGGCGGTGCTCAACGCAGAGCCGCGCGAACTCGTCTCGCGGTTCGAGGACCCAGAAGACGGCCTGGGCGGGTATATTGCCGAGGTCGAAGTGTTCATCAGCTACGACGTGACATGAGAAAGGGGGCCTCCGATGGCCAGTATCAAAGTCTATGAGGCGTCGGTCGGCCCCGCCATCGGTGGGTTCGCTGACCTCGACTCGAACAACCTGCCAGATCCGGTCGGCGGCGGCGTGACCTTCACGGGGTTGTCGGTCATCGACGGCGAGTTCCTCGGCTCGCTGAGTCAGCGCGGCAACCTCGCCGAGCACACCCGGTTCGGTGCCGGGCAGGCGAAGCAGTCGCCCGAGGGCATCATCAACAACACGGGCGGCGCGCTCTACGGCGCGCAGGCGGGCGAGTTCTTCGACGCCTACGACGGCGACCTTGAGTTCTCGTTCAGGCTGCGGAACACGGGCGGGCTCACGCACTCGGGCTACGCCTTCGCGCAGTTGCTCGAATCCTCGATGCTCGCCGACATCACCGGGACCATCGCGGGCACGACCGCCGTCCTCGGCGCGGGGCCGTTCTCGACCACGGCATTCGACGTGGCGCTCATCGACGCGACCAACTTCATCGAGGGCGGGGTCATCGCCTTCACGAAGAACAACATCACCGAGTTCACCCGCGTCACTCAGGTCGTCGCCGCTGCGGCGGCGACCATCACCGTGAGCCCGGCGCTTTCGTTCATTCCGGTCGCCGGGACCGACACCGTGCGTCACTGCGCGACGTGGTACCCGACTATCGGCACGAGCCCGGTCGACGCTCACGTCCGCGTCGACCTGGGAGACACCGGGACCGGAGCGCCCATCCGACGCCTCGCGAGCGGCTGTCGGCTGCGCTCGCTCGCGCTCGACTGGGACGAGGAAACCGCGATTGCCGCGATGACCGTCGCCCCTGCGCGCGTGCTGGAGGACGACGCGAACGCCGACGTCGCCGCGACCGTCGAGCCTCCCGGCGCGGCGCTCCAGCGATACGGCTGCGAGCAGGTCATCGGGGCCGACATCAGCGGCGCGGTCGCGCCCTTCGCCGCCACGCGCGCCTCGCTGAGCCTGTTCGGGTGGAGCGCCACCATCGACTTCGAGTTGAGCGCGAGCGCGCCGAACTCCAAGTCGCTGCTGCGCATGAGCGACCACGAAATCAACGCGGCCACCTGCCGCGTCGAGCTTCGGCCCGAGTACGGGAGCACGCTCAAGGACATGCTGCGGCTCGAAGAAGAACGGACGTTCGTGCTCGGAATGGGGCCGACCGGCACGGGCCAGGGAGGCGTGCTCATCGTCACCGGCTCGCGCGACGACGGCACCGCCAACCCGGCGGGCGCGGATGGCGACCGTATCGAGATGCCCGTTGCGATTCGCGCGACGACCTTCACGGGCGCGAACGTCACCCCGCAGACGGAACTCAGCCAAGCGCCGTTCGTGTTCGCGATGCCCGTCGGCTGAGCAGGCCCGCCAACACGCCTAGAATCGTCGAGGGCGGGCGTTCTGCCCTCGACGTGCGTGGTAGGTCATCTCAGGACGAGCCACGCGCCTAGCGCCACGCAGGCGCAAGCCACGCAGGCGAGCGCGACGTTCCAAGCGAACCGCAGCGCCGCCAGCACCATCGACAGCGCGACGACGCCGAGCGCCCTAGTCAAGACACCTCCGTTGTGAAGAGTTGAATCCAGACCCCATCCGACTCATAGCCGCACGGTCCTGCGTCTCGCGGTGAGAAGTCCGCGCCATCACGCGCTGACGTCCAGCCGCGTTCGTATCCTCGCTCCAGTGACGCGAAGGTGCCGCGAATCTTTCGCGCGGCATCCAGCCTGATAAACATCGCGAGGCGCTCGGCCTCGCGCGACACGCAACGATTACGACCCGCCAGAACTTCCGAGACGGCAAGATAAGCGCCGAGCCCGCTGGCGCTCATCACTTCGACACCATCGCGCGCGCCGCCTCGACGCCCGCCAGCGCCCGCGCCGCCATCGAGCGAATACCGACCCACTCGCTCGCCGCGTCGTCGAGCGCGACCTGCTCGGCGTCGTCGGCAGCGGCGAGCACGTCGGCGGCGGCGAGGGCGAGCCCGGTCGACGTCAACTCGTAGCCGCCAAGCTCGTCGACGCTGGCGACGAGTCCGCGACCTGCGAGCGCCCGGAGTGAGCATGTCGGGGTCGCCCGACACCCCACGAGGGTCGTCGAGCAGGCGTTCGGCATCGTGAGCCCCGCGACGAGTTGCGCGGCGGCGTTGGCGAGGGTTGTGGTCTGGGCGGCGGTGAGGTTCATCGTCTGCTCCCTTGGGGCGCTTGGCCCCGGTTGGTGAGTCCTTTATACGTCCGCGCTATCGAGAAGTCTAGGACTATTTTGCGGGGCGTAGCGTTTCCTGCGGTAGAGTTCTCGATGGAGGTCAGATGCTCACGAAAATCACCCGCTGCGATGACGTCGAATCCCTGCCGTTGTCGTCGGACCCAGGGTTGCTCGCCGCGCAGAAACGCGCGGCTGCAACGCTGCCTGACGACGACCCTCGGGTCGAGGCTGCCAGGATGCAGTTGGCCCGCGACGGCGACGAGCCGACGCGCGGAGAAGTCCGAGACCTCGTCGCGGTGGCGGTAATCAACAACTACGCGGCCAGCTCTGACGAACTCGTGCTACTTGACGTGCCGGACACTGTAGCGAGAGCGCATATCCGCGCCGTCACCAGCGACGAGTTGCGGCGCGCTGAACTCGCGGCGGGGCCACCTCCGCGACGTGGGCAGCGGGTCTATGCCCGCGCAATGACCTTGGCGACTGAGGTGACAGTCGCGGCTGAGATGGAGTATCAGGCGGCGCGGTTGCGTCACGAGCACGAATCGTCTCGGCTGGACAAGCTCGCGGCGATGGAGCCGCCGCTGGCGCTGCACGAGGCTCACGACGACATCGTGGACGCCATGAGCGAAAGGGACCGCAAGGCGCTACACGACTTCCAACTGTGGGGAGTCGGGCGTGATCACAGCCTCGCGTCGGCTGCGCTGATGCGGATCACCATAGGTCCAACCGCAGGGCTCCATGACTTCGACGATGGGCTCGTGAGGGGCGAAGGGGGGTTCCCTATCGAGCGCCTGTGCTCGACATTGGCAGAGGGGCATAGCGTTGCGCTGGAGGTCGCTCAGCACGTCAGGAACCTCACCCGCCTGGGAAAACAGGCGAGGCGCTCCTCGCCCTCCTCGGGTGGCAAGGACGCCTCGCGCAATACCCCGCAGGGGCATGGGCCTGCCGACAATGCCGAAGCAACCCAAGGCTGAAGGTCACGCGCGGCGACTGCGGCGGCCCGCTTCACCCAGGATCGAGCGGGGTGGAGGTCCGCGACGGCATCGCGGTCGCGCCGTTCCTCGCGGTCGTGGGTGAGGGGGTTTCAAACCACACACAAAAGCGGTTCGGTGACGTTGAATTTAGATCGTGCCCGCTGGCCTCTGTGGTAGCTCCGGGCTGCCCGACGGCGGCTGGCGAACTGCCCTGGGTTCGTGATGTGGTGGAGGCGCTGTACGGGGTCTCCGTGGGCCTCGCGCTGAGTGATGTGGTCGGCCGCCCCACAAAGGCGCTCACAGACGGTATTGTGACGCTCGATGGAGCGCGCCGTCATTCGGCCGAGTGGAACCCAGGCCGGAGTGGAGGATAGCCGATGCCGTTGACGATAGAGGAAGTCAGGGTCGTCGTCACCGAGCAGAATACCGACGCATATGACAGGCTAGACGCATCGCAGCGAGGTCTCGGCAAAAGCACGAAGGCCGCAGACGTCGCGCTGTCTGGATTCAGAGGCACGCTGCACAGCGTTAGTCAGGCGTCTCAGTTGGCGCGAAATGCCTTCGCCGCTGCGCGCGTTGCGCTCGATACTCTGGCTCAGCCTGTCGGGCTTGCGATCTCTTTTGAGAAGGAGTTCGCGAAGATCCGAACGCTGGTTCCCAGCCTTGGACGGGACTTCCAGAGCGAGTTGCTGAAGGTTGCGTCGGCGGTTCCTCAGACGGCGGGCGACGTGGCTCGCGCCGCCTTTGATGCAATCTCAGCAGGCGTGTCCGAATCTGATATCCCGGCATTTCTAAGGGCGGCTAGTGAGTTCGCTGTCGCGGGAGATATATCGCTACAGCAGTCGGTGGGCACGCTCCAGGGGGCGGTCAAGGCGTTCAAGCGTGACGGGGTGGACGCGGCTCAGGTTGGCGAGGTGCTGTTTGCCACGATGCGCGGCGGTATCACGACCGTCGAAGAACTGAGCGCGGCGTTTGGGACTCAGGCCGTATCCACTTACGGGGTCAAGATTGAGGAACTCGGAGCGGCCGTCGCCACCCTCACTCAAACCGGAGTGGATACAAACAGGGCATTCACCCAGGTGAATGCCCTGGTCCGAGTGCTCGCAGAGAACACGGGGCCGACGGCCAAGGCTCTCAAGACGCTCGGGGTTCAGGGTGGGGTGACGGCTCTCCAGACGAAGGGTCTGGTCGGCGTGCTCGCAGAGATCGAAAAAGAGACGGGCGGTGCCGCAAAGGAACTCGCGAAGCTAACCAACAACGCGGAGGCCGCCGGTGCGCTGATGAAACTCGCGGGGGGCGCAGGCGTCGACCTGAGAGAGTCCCTCGACTCGGTCGAGTCGTCGACCGGCGCAGTCTCGACGGCCGCCGCCATCATGAAAGACATCACCCAGGGCACGATCGACAGCTTCAAGTCGCTCGCTGACGTGATGCTGATTCAGATAGGGGAGCAGGCTCTCCCGGTCGTCACATCAGGCGTCGACCGCCTGACCTCGTTGATTGAGACACGAGGTCCGGAGGCAGCCGGATCATTCGCGACGGTGCTTGAGACAGTAATCTCACTGACCGTGGCGATGGCGAGCGCGGTCACTACCGCCGCAGAGTTCTTCGATCTAGTGTCTGGTGAACGAGGCCGCCGGTTCTCGTCTGCCACGGCTGCTTCGGTCAGAGGAAGCGCGATCGGCGGGTTCGTCGCAGAGGGGCAAGAGTCCATCGACAAGCGACGAGCCAAGCAGACCGCAGCCCGTGACGCAGCGTTCTCAGAGGCCAGCCGACTTTCTCGCGAGGCCGCCGCTCAGCCCGTCACTCAGGCTGGCGCGTTCGCCAAACTGGAACTACAAGACCGCGCCAAGGAAGCAGGCGAGGTCGCGCAGTTTGCGACCCTCCAACTTCGGCTACTCGACAAGGCCGAAGAGGTACTGAAGAACCAGCAGGGGATCGCGGACATCGCCAATCTGATCCAAGGGGTCGACCCGTCCAGCCTCATACCAGACGCCGTACTGGACTATGCCGACAAGTCTGCCGCCAACGAGGCGAAGATAAAGGCGATGGCGGCGGCGGCGCTGACGCCGAAGCCGCCGAAGCCGCCGAAGCCGCCGAAGCCGCCGAAGCCGCCGAAGCCGCCGAAAGACGGCATCGAACAGTTGCTTTCGCTGGCCGCACTCGGACAGCGGAAGCTGACCGAACTCGATCTCAGTTTCGCGGAGTCGTCACATGCGGCCATGCAGACGCGAGCCGCGCAGCAGTTGGCGCTCCAGTCCAGCCTCGAAGACCGAAGCATCGCGCTCATAGCCGACGACGGCGAGCGCAGGCTGGCCGCGATGACGCTGCGCCACGAGCGAGAGTTTCAACTAGCCGTCGACAATGGACTCAAGACCGAGGAACTCCTACGACTCCAGGGCGAGGAGCGGGCACGACAGGATGAGGAATTCGAGCAGCGTCGACAGCATGCCGCATTCAAGACGGCGTCGGCCTATGCCGACTCTGCCGCCGCCTCCATCAATGCAATCAAGGACGTTGTCTCTGTCATCGGGGAGGCGGCGGGCGGGGGAGACGCGCTCAAGTCCGCACTGCTCGGATTTGATGTCGTGTTTCATTCGGCCAAGGCGGCGGGACAGACGGCGCTCGCGGCGTCCTCGTTCGCCCTCGGCCCTATCGGGATTCCGCAGGGCATCGCCCACACTGCCGCTGCAGTATCTCACACCGCAGCGGCCGTGCAGTCGGGTCTCGCCGCTGGCAAGGTCGGACGCGGCGGCAAGGGCAATGCGAGGTCATCGGGCGGCGCACGCGGCGCTGGCGGCGTTCCGTCAACGCCGCGTGACCGACTCGATGACCCCGGCAGGAACACTGGCACGGGCGGCGGCGTGACGAACCTGACGCTGGTCCTGAGCGACCTCGTGTTGCCGCCTGACCCGGCCTCGCTTGAGCGCGCCGTCCCCGCGCTCGCCGAGGCGTTCGAGCGGGCGAACCTCACGCGCGGATTCGGCGGGCTGCCCGGCGCGAGCGCCTTCG
>Ga0233437_1006891_pt1 | contig 11326 bp, 10 predicted proteins | sample SI_122_August201_FD_182714 | JGI IMG/M metagenome (GOLD analysis project Ga0233437, IMG submission 182714) | Seawater microbial communities from Saanich Inlet, British Columbia, Canada - SI_122_August2016_200_MG | ecosystem: Environmental > Aquatic > Marine > Inlet | place: Canada: British... | reverse complement strand
ATCAACGGTATTGTAAATACACCCGTGGAATAAACATTGGCAGCTGCCACACCGGAAATAGAGCCGAAAAGGCCCGAAGAGATAACGGCAATCTTGGCAGGTCCCCCATTTCCCTTGCCGGCAATTCTGCAGGCAAGATCGGTGAAAAACTGTCCTGTTTTCGTGGCTTCCATGAATGCCCCAAAAATGACAAACAAGGCGACAAAAGTTGCAGATACCCCCGTGATGGAGCCAAACATTCCAGCATCTGTTATTAGATATTGCATTTCAATGATTTCAGCAAAAATAACGGGTTTGGCATAAAATACCCCGGAAAGATAAGGCGCCGCATAAAGATAGACGAAAAAGCCGGCAATCAGATATGCCATTGCAGGCACAACAGCCCGCCGGATCGCTTCTAAGAGCAAAACAATCATTAAAGAGCCTAAAATCAACTCTATGGTCAAAACATCGTCAACAAATTCAAGACGCTCGGTGAGTCGTTCATGGAAATATATAATATAGAGCGGGGGGAAAATTGAAATAATAGCAAGAATCCAATTGAAAATTCCCACTTTTTCATGGACTTGTTTTTTGAACGCTGGAAACAGGACAAAGGCCGCCGGTAGAAGAAATAAAAGGTGAATCCCTCTCTGGATGCGGGGTTGAAAAATCCCGACTGTGGCTGTATAGAGTTGAAAAATGGAGATGATAACCAGCCAGGCACCAATTGCCTTATCTTGCCAGGTGTTAAGCTTTTTCATGACGCCCCCATGGAGAACCGGAGTAATGGCAGGGTATACAAATACCCTGCCAGGGTTAGCCCGGATATTTCATGACTTTTTAGGAATATGTTTACAATCAACTATGATTACAGATCGTTGCAGTAAAAATTGAGGTGTTTCTAAACATATAAAGTGTCACCTTTCAGGCGAGCCAGATTTACTTCATCTGCCACGCTGCAGGCCATTTGTAGTAGGCCACTACGACTGCATGTCCTGCAACTTACAGCTAAAGCAAATCTGACTCGTGAAATATCCGGGTTAGAACAATAGGCTATGGTCAAACCGTCTGATTTTATAACATACTGGTTTTATTTCATATGGCCCGCATCTTTATAATATTTTTCAGCACCTGGATGAAGGGGGAGTGCTACATTTTTCCATCCTGTTTCAGGTTTAAAATTCTTGTTTGCAGGATTAATTTTGTATAATTCATCTGTATTTTCACAAATTATTTTAATAATAGTATAGGCGACATTTTCAGGCACGTCCTTATTAATAATCAGCTCTCCTGCAGAAACAACAGTTGGTACATCAACGTCCTGACCTTTATAAGTCCCTTTGGGGATAAAACTTCTTCCAGAATCCCTGGAAAGAGTCCCAAGCTCACCATTGAGATGATCAAGACAGGCATCAGAAAGGGAGACAAGAGACGAATCACGACTTACGGTCATCTCGGTGATAGCTGCACCGGGGAGCCCTAAATGTGTAAATACAAAATCCACATGTTTATCCTTGTAAAGGTTGACCATATCTGAATAAACTGCATGAAAAACCTTGCCGCCCGCCTTTTCAATATCTTTGAGAGATATGCCGTAAAAATCCAGAATAGTCTTCATCAAAGGAAGATCAGATGTGCCCTTCATTGGTGCGGCAACTTTTATCTTTTTACCTGCTTTTACCATTTCAGCCAGTTGGGCCATGGTTGTGACACCCTTTTTTTCCGCACCTAGAACATGAATATGGTAAATACCGAAAATCCCACCAAGAGAACGAACATCGGGATTGGCTTTTTTATAAACAGGTGCCAGTCCTTTAAATGCCATTTTGTCAACAAAGGTAATGCCCCAGCCTAAATCATCTTTATGTTTGGAAACCCTTACAGGGTTGACCACACCACCGCCCGGAACCACTTTGAGAATAATATTTGGCTCTGTTTCTGCTATCATTCTGGCAATTCCGCCTGCCTGAACATACCAGCCGCCACCGACACCGCCTGCCACCCATGTCATGGTTGTGGATTTGGTTACTTTATTATCACCAGCCATGGATACTGCCGGTAAAATAAAAAAGACGGCCATCAGAATACTTAATAGATAAATAACGGATTTTTTCATTTTTTTTCTCCCTTTTTTAGTTGTTGATATACACCTATTCTCCGCTTTTTATGTGTCACTTTTTTTTTGGGCTTTAATCCAGGAATAAACAGGAGGAATATCATCTGATTCAGGTTCACTTTTTACATCCAGAAAAATTGGAACTTTTGATTTGAGTGCAATATCAAGCCCTTTTTGCAATTGATCGGTTGTTTCAATGGATAAGGCTTTTATTCCAAATCCCTGAGCTACTTTTACCGGATCATTGGCATTAAAATCCACAGAAAAATATTTTTCACTGCAATGCAGTTTTTGGAGCGCTTTAATCCATCCAAATGTACTATTATTGAAATGAATGAGTACTGCAGGGATATTAAGACGGGAAATAGTTTCCAGTTCTCCGGCTGACATGCCCAGAGACCCATCTCCGAAAAGTCCTACCAGCCTTGCATCAGGACATGCATAGTGGGCGCCGACCACTGCAGGAATCGCATACCCCAATCCCCCATAGGCCCTTGGGATGATAAACCTGGAATTTTTAGCAGCAAGTTTTAAATATCGAGTAATATAAGGTGTTGGTGTCCCTGCATCAGAAATCACTATGGTGGATTTGTCAAGATGGCGGTTGAGTTCGGCGATAATGCGAATGGGTTTTAATGGTTTGGAAACCGCCTGGAATTCTTTTTTTGCATCTTCCCAGAAAGACTGCCGCTGTCGGTTCAGTTTATTCACCCAAAGAGATGTTTCTTTTTGACTGGTTTTCCCTTTTAAAAGAATCCCTAAATCTTCCACTACAAGTTTCGCATCCCCTGCAACACTTAAGGTGTTTTTAAAATTATTCCCCAGCATTTCAGGGTTTAAATCAATTTGAAGAATTTTGCGATCCTGTTTATCAGAGGGCATCGACCAGTTGATAGTAGAAACAGATCCCATTTTACATCCGATATATAATAATGTGTCCGCTTCTTCGATTGCACGGTGAGCATGAGGGTGGAAACCGTTATCTCCAATTACACCAATTGCCAGCGGATGGTCATCCGGCATTATGCCCTGACCGGATATGGTTGAAACAACCGGGGCGGACATCCATTCGGCTATGGATTGAATTGTCCCGCCCGCCTGTGAGTGGTTTGCTCCTCCTCCAGTGATGATGACCAGTTTTTTTGATTCAACCATATAAGATGCAAGCTTTTCAAGCTCTACCCTTGCTCCTCGTGTCCTAAAGGCCGGGTAGACAGAGCAATTTTTGTCCGCATATATTGTTTTAAACTCTTCTTTAAAATCTCCATTCAAAGTTTCCTGTGGGAATGCCAGGTGAACTGCGCCGGGTTTTCCGGTTGTTGCAATTCTGAAGGCCCGGCGCAGGACTTCCGGTATTTTATTTGTGCCTTTTACGACAGATGCCCACTTGGTAATGGATTCATATAATTTCTTGGTGTCAAGTTCAGTGATGGTTTGTTTACCCTCCCCCGAAAGTGGCGTATCTGACGTGATCGCGATAAGAGGAATTGAAGAAGCGTTAGCTTCAGCTACACCAGGCACTGTGTATAGTGATCCGGCTCCACTCGGGCATTCACAGATTCCCGGTTTATGACTCAATCTGGCATAGGCATCCGCCATAAAAGATGCCGAGCGTTCGTCTCTGGCCATGATATGACGAATGCCTGATTTGCTGTCGTAGAGTGCTTCATATAGCTTAATACTGGTGTCACCCGGGACACCAAAAATATATTCCACACCGTATTGTTCTAACATTTTGATAATAACTTGGGCGCCAATCATATCAGTACCTCTTTTGAAGATTGGTTGGGTATTTAATAAATTATTTAATTAAATAGTTTATTAAATAATTAACTTACAGAATACACAGGTCTTGCCAAGCGATTTTTTGAATTTTTTAATATTTTTAAAATATAAAGTTTATTAAATCCTCAAGATGCTTATACCTTGCTATTTAATCAAATTTTTAATAAATTAGATTATAAAAAAATATAAAGGACAAACATGCCTCCAAAAAAATCTAACAAAGATACTGAAAAATCAGATTTAACCTATAAAGCATATAGCGCCATTAGGCAGATGCTGTTTTATAATGAGATCCAACCCGGTCAAAAAATCAAATACAAAGATTTGGCCAACCGTATTGGTGTGAGCATGACACCTGTGATCCAAGCCTTAAAATGGCTGGAATTCAGGAATATTGTTCGCCATGAGGCCAATAAAGGATATTATATAAATAAGGTCAGCCTAAAAGAAATTACCGAAATATATAATACGCGACTCTTAATAGAGGTAGCTCTTGTTCCTGACACTATGAAGAACCTTAATTCTGAAGGGATTAAGAAACTGAAAAAAGCATTTGAGAAATATAAAAATGCAGTAGCTGAAGATAATTATTACAAGCGTATTATGACTGATATGGAATATCATATGTGTTTGGCCTCATTAGCCGATTCAAAAATCCAGCTTCAAATGCTTCAGGAATTATTTGATGTTTTGTTGTTACGATACAGCCGGAATCTTTATTTTTCAAGCGTCATGGATACGTCTTTAAAGGAGCACTCTGAGATATTTGAATGTATAGAAAAAAGAGATGAAGCTGGCCTCAATAAATCGCTTACCTATCACATCACAATAGTTAGGGACCATATTATCAAAGGTATGTCCAGACTTATTGTTGATACTAAAGAAAGTTATTCTCCAGAGTATTCTTTTTGAGATAATATTTTCTGATTTGAGCAAAAATCAAGTTGGTCTCCAATTATGTTACAAGTTTTTTTATTGCGTGTTTTACAGGAGTTTCGTGGATAGATGAATCCCACATCAAAAACTGAAAATCTTGTTATGCCATAAATAGTAGTAATTCATTACATATTATATACTTTTGCATTCAAATAATTTTTAGTGTACGATAATCATACTATTAAACCATAACTTGGCCCGAACCATACAATCAGGAGGGGAAAGCTTGGAAGAGTTTATAGAAAAATTCAACAAAGTAAATCATGATAAATTTTCTAAAAATTACTATTGCGATAGAAATAAAAAGGCTCAAGGAGAAATGAAGGCAGCTTTACGATCATTGCCAGAAACAGAAAAACTTGAAGCAGAAAAAATGATTCACGAGACACGCAATAACATATCATAAGAATAGCAAGCATGGTCCTCCCCCGGTATTTTGGGCACTCAGTTAGGCCACTTTTTATATCATTTGAAAGTATATTTGAGGTCAAGGATTATTCTATCGAAAACTGTTGCCGGAGCCAAAATTGTCAAAAACACCAATTCTATTCGTAAAACAATTTGGGATAGAAAATAGTTCATTTGCCTAAATTCCTTAGGTTATGTGCCGCGTTACACCAGGGTAAAATATCAGTTACAGATGCTATGTTTCAAAAAATCACTTACCTGTTGACAATCCTGAATGACGATTGTAGATTGTCGACAATTTGAAAAAACAAAAATGAGAGGCAATCGTGAAATTTGACCAGATTACAGATATCAGGGCCATTGAAATTTTAGATAACCGTGGAAATCCGACGATTCGGTCCTATGTCACAATTGATAACCGATTTGTAGGAGTCGCCGATGTCCCCAGCGGTTCATCCACGGGTTCCTTTGAAGCAAAGGAGCTTCGAGATGGTGAAAAAAGATATAATGGTATGGGTGTTAAAACGGCCATTGGCCATATTGTAAATATAATTAAACCGGCACTGATTAATGTCCATGGTGCAGATCAACGCAATGTTGATCATTTGTTAAATGAGCTGGATGGAACAGAGGATAAGTCAAGGCTGGGAGCCAATGCAATCCTTGCCGTTTCAATGGCCGTGGCTAAAGCCGCTGCAAAAGCGTGTCGCCTCCCTCTCTATAGATACCTGAACGCCGGAGCCCATGTGCTGCCGGTTCCCCAGGCATGCCTCATAAACGGTGGACTCCATGCAGGAAATGATCTGGATATTCAGGAATATTGCGTGATGCCCGTTGGTGCGACAAGTTTTACCCATGCAGTACAGATCTTAAGTGAAATATTCAGGGAACTGGGGGAAATTTTGCTGCATTCCATGGGAAAAAATGCCACCAACAGCAGTGAAGATGGGGGGTTTGCACCGCCCCTTGACAATTCTTTTGCAGCCATGGAAATTCTCCAGCAGGCAGTAATAAATTGCGGATACGAAAAAGAGGTGGAGTTTGGGCTGGATTTAGCAGCCAGCGGTCTTTTAAATGACGATGGAAAAACATATCAATTCGAAGGGAAAAAGCAAACCTCCCGGGAGATGATTGATTATATCAAAAAGCTTATCAAAGCGTTTCCCAAAATTGTATCCATTGAAGACCCTCTGGATGAAAAAGATTATGAAGGCTGGATCGCAATAACCCGCGAGCTGCCGGATAAAATGATCATTGGCGATGATATTTTTGCCACCAATATGGATCGAATCAAAATGGGGATAGAAAAGAAAATTGCCAACTCAATCCTCTGCAAGGTGAATCAGATCGGAACTATTACAGAAGCCTGTGATGCCGCCATGATGGCAAAAAGTAATAGCTACCCCGTTGTCATGTCGGTTCGTTCCGGAGAAACAGAAGATAGTGTGCTGTCGGATATCAGTTGCGCGCTTAATGCGGGTCTCTTTAAAACAGGAGGTATCCGTGGCAGTGACCGGGGTACCAACTACAACCGGTTCATGGAAATCGAGCATGAGCTGGGTCCGCTGGCACGATACGCCGGTCGCAAGTATAAGGGAGCCCTGATTTAAAGAGATGATTCCAGATCAGGAACCAATTTTTACAGGATTTATGACAGTAGAGGAAAGATGAATCAAATGAAAAATATTAAGGATTCAAGTGTTGCTAAGTCAATTGTTGAAACACCCATTGTTAAAGATCTGATTGTTAAAAACAGGGAAGCGCTTTTATCCCACGGGCTTTTAAAGGGAAGAAAATTCTGTCTGGATATTATTGAGTCCGCCTTAACTGAAGTAGATCCTTACCATGCAACCCACAAGGCTGTTCAGCGAATGGGGGAAACATTGATTGTGGATGGCAGAAAATATGATCTTAGGACAATGGATCATATCTATGTTATCGGTGCTGGAAAGGCTACCATAAGACAGGCCCGGGCCATGGATGAAATTCTTGGAGATTGTATTGATGAAGGGGTGGTGGTGGTAAAGCATGGGCAGGCAAAGCCCTTGAAACATATAAAGGTATTGGAGTCCGCCCACCCCGTTCCAGACCATAACAGTTTTAAAGCCAGCCGGGAAGTGATGAAAGTCGCCCAAAAAGCAGGAGAAAATGATCTGGTTATCTGTCTCATGTCCGGCGGTGTTTCATCCAACTGCTGCGCTCCCGTGGATGGGATATCAGATGCGGATAAGACCGAAATGAATCGTCTGCTGGTTCATTGCGGGGCACAGGTCACGGAAATAATGAGTGTTCGCCGTCACCTTTCAAAAATTAAGGGGGGGCGGCTGGGCCTGATGATTCAGCCTGCAACCTGTATTACACTCACGGTTTCCGATGCAATTGGCGATCCTCTGGAATGGAATGCCGACTGGACACATCCTGATTCATCCACATTTCAGGATGCAGTGGATATCCTCCATAGATACGGCCTCTGGGATCAGATCCCTGTCCGTGTTCAAGACTATTTTTCTAAATTTACAAAGGAAAAGGAAACACCCAAATCCCTGGGGCATGGGAAATTTCAATACTGCATGACCGTAAAAACATCGGATTTGTGGAAAGCTGCTAAAAAGCAGTCAGAGAAACTCGGATTTACGCCTTATCTGTTGACCGGCGAGTTGAAAGGGGAAAGCCGGGAGGCGGGCCGGGTCCTGGCATCCATTGCCAGGGAAGCTAAAAAATCGGGCCGGCTGTTTGATATCCCCTGTGCTTTGATCGCAACGGGTGAAACCGGTGTCCGGATTCATGGAAAACCCAAGGGGAAAGGAGGGGCCAACCAGGAGCTGGGGTGCGGCGCATGTCTGGATCTGACCCCGGAAGAGACCATTGTGGTGGGTGCCATTGACACGGATGGCACAGATGGGCCCACTGATTATGCCGGTGCCTTGACGGATGGCTTTTCAGTGGATAGGGCTCAAAAGATGGGGATTGATTTCCACAGGGAATTGATGGAACACAATACCAGTGAACTGTTAAAGAAGACGTCGGATATTATTTATACGGGACATACGGGATCCAACGTCAATGATCTTGTGGTTATTCTGGTGTTATAAGGATGGAAGGGCTATAAATATATGGATGCAAAAGGCAAAATTTTTTCCAAACAAAATCGTCCTACAATGACGCAGATTGCTCTGGAAAATATTCGGGAGGCAATTGAGAAAGGCGCGTTAAAACCCGGCATGCGGATTATTGAATCCCAGCTTTCAAATGAGATGGGGATGAGCCGGTTCTCCATTCGAGAAGCCCTTTGCTATCTGGAAAAAGAAGGCCTTATTGAGACGATACCGTTCAAGGGCGTTACAGTTGCCCATATTACCCCCAGGGATATAGAGGATTTGATGACGGTTCGATGTGCCCTGGAAGAGCTTGCCATTGTCCTGGCAATTCAGCAGATGGATTCAGACAAAATCAAAATACTTGAGTCCATTATGGGCCGGATGGAAAATGCGTTGGATAGTAATAGTGAAGAAGATATCCTCAATGCGGATTTAAGCTTTCATCAATCCATCTGTGAATTTTCCGAAAATGGCCGTTTGCTGAACGCCTGGATGCCTTTGGCAAGTCAGATCAGGGTGTGTCTGAAGATGGAGTATCCCCTGTTTCAGACTGCCAGGGAATTTATCGCCACCCACATTCCAATACTCGAAGTGATGAAGGCGGGTGATCAGCAAAAAGCGGTTCAGCTGGTTCGAGAGCATATCTATGGGTCTTTGAACCGAATCATCCCGGCACAGGGTATAACAGAGTGATAATTTAAAAAATAAAAACGGCAGAAGGATCTGTCGCAAAATTTTAAAATATTGACATAAAAAAGGGAAAAAACATGCAGGCTGCCCGGTTTCCTAAAATGGTCCGCGTAAAACAGCAGTTTAACAATCAAAAGGTTTCAGACATCAGCGGCCGGATTACCCGTCAGATAAAAGACCTTTTGCCCGATATGCCGATTAAGCCCGGTCAAACAGTGGCCGTGGCCTGCAGCAGCAGAGGTCTGTCCGATTATCCCGAAATCGTAAAAGCGGTTATTGATAATTTAAAGGCGTTGAACCTGAAACCTTTTCTTGTTCCTGCCATGGGAAGTCATGGTGCAGGCACGGCAAAAGGGCAGGAACGGGTGCTTTTGCATCTGGGCTTGACACAGGAGGCTGTGGGGGCGAAGATTTTATCCTCCCTGGATGTTGTTGACCTGGGAAAAACCCCGGAAGGTATTCCTGTCATGGTGGATCGGCTTGCCTTTGAGGCAGACCACATTGTGTTGATTAATAGGATCAAGAAACATACGGATTTTATGGGTGAATTTGAAAGCGGCCTCATGAAGCTGATGGTCATAGGTCTGGGTAAAATTGCAGGTGCCGGGATCTATCATCAGGCCATGATGAGTTTTGGGTCAAGTAATGTCATTGCCGCCGGTGGCCGCCATGTCAAGGATAACTGCAATATCCTGTTTGGTGTTGCCACCATTGAAAACGGATACAGCGAGGTGGCGGATGTGGGTGTTTTTTCCCCGGGTGAAATAGAAAGCAGAGAAAAAGCATTTTTTAGTCGTTCCATGGAGATTTCACCCAAATTACCCTTTGACCAAGCCGACATTATTCTGATGGATGAAATCGGAAAAGAGATTTCCGGTGCAGGGTTTGATACGCGGGTGGTGGGCAGAATCCGACTCCCGGGAACGCCTGAACCCACCAAGCCGGATATCAAACGTATTATACTTTCGGATATTACAAAAATATCAGAAGGGAACGCCTGTGGGTTTGGACTGGCCGATATCATCACCAGACGTCTGGCCGATAAAGTGGATCCGGTCTCAACCGATACCAATACCATTGTCAGCATGGCCCTGGAGATGGGTAAAACCCCCTTGATCATGCCCAATGATAAACAAGCCCTTGCCCTTGCCATGCGATGTATTGGATTTATTCCTTCGGACCGGATTAAAATTATTCGGATAAAAAACACCCTTTGTCTTTCAGAAGTGGATCTGTCCTGCGCCTATACCCCTCTTATCAGTGAGCGACCGGATTTAGAGATCATTCGTCAGGCAAGGGATATGGTATTTGACAGGAACGGTTATTTTACTGAATTTTTCAGTATGGATGAGGACATAATTCCCGGCTGACATAAAAAGACAGGCCGGGATGATCAGGGAGAGGGTGAATGATGACACCTAAGCAAAGAGTCATGGCTGTATTAAATCTCGAGGTACCGGATAAGGTTCCTTTTGCAGACTGGATCGATCCGGGAATCCGGACAACCCTGGCAGCCCATTTTCCGTAAAGTTTTTGTGCCGAGGATGAAAAAATTTGCTTCAACTTTGAAACTGCCATGGGTCTATCACTCCTGCGGCAATGTGGGGCGGGCCTTTGATGATATCATGGAATTCGGTATGAACGGGTTTAATCCCTTCCAGCCCGATGTGAACGATATTTTTGAATATAAAGAAACGTATGGAGATAAAATCTGTATCTGGGGAAATATTGATATTGGCCACACATTAACCCGGGGCACGGTTGAAGAGACCATTGATGAGGTAAAAGAAAAAATTGCCCGGCTGGCACCGGGTGGCGGTTATATGATGGCCACCTCCAACAGCATTACTGATTATTGCAAAGTTGAAAACGTATTGGCCATGATGGCGGCCAAAGAAAAGTACGGTAAATATCCGGGTTAGACGAAATAATCGCGGTACAAAAAGGATGACAGATGAAAAAAATCGAAACTATTGAACCGGAGATGCTTTCAAAAATTCATGGGGCCAGTTTAAAAATTTTACAGGAAACCGGCGTGCTTTTTCACCATGACGAGGTCCTTGAAATTTTTAAAAATCATGGCGCAAAAGTTCAAGGCAAGCTTGTGAAACTATCGCCTGAGCTTGTGGAAAAATGTATGGAAAAGGTTCCGGACAGGTTTACCTGGAAAGCCCGCAACGACGTTTATACACGAACCCTGGGAGAAGGGTTCCTGCTGCAGCCTGCGGCAGGTACTGTTAAAGTTCATGATCTGGATGGGCAAATCCGGGAGGGAACCCTTGAAGATTATGCCAACTTCCAGAAGATTTAT